>JGI1684J13235_1000333_pt1 | contig 17898 bp, 15 predicted proteins | sample PonA232FremontCA_2_FD_13235 | JGI IMG/M metagenome (IMG submission 13235) | reverse complement strand
AGGGCATGGGAGTTAACATGAAAAAGTTTTATGTTTTAGAGTGTTAAGGTTTTAAGTAAGAAAAAGAACCAATAGCCTGTTTATTCAACAAGTTGAGCACCTTTTCATACTTCGTTGTGCCCGCAAGGGCATGGGAGTTAATATGAGAACATACCGCGGAAAGTAAATCCAAGGTTATTAATAATGCATACTGAAGAGGAAAAAAAACATTTGTTGGAAGCTTTGGATTCCTTGCAAAGGGAATTGGTAGTTATCTCCCCGGAATTTTACATACTGGCAGCAAACGAGTATACCAAGCAAAGTTACCAGGGGAACTTGATAGGTGAAATATGCTACGAGAAGTACTACAATCGTAAACACCCTTGTCCCGCCTGCCCTGTGAATAAAGGAACGGATGGCGGACAAGCCGGGAAATGGCAAGAAAATTTGGAGGATTTGAATTTTAAGGATGGTGTGATTTGTTATCCAGTATTTTCTGGAGATAAGTGTGACTATCTCCTCAGGCTTGATTTTGAGCTATCCGGGGCAGGGAGATTGGAGAAGAAGCTGCAGCGTTCCAACGCCTTTTTGCACAATCTGCTGCTTAGTTCCGTGGATGCAGTAATTGCAGCTGATAAAGACGGTAATATCCTGATATTCAATGACGCCGCTTACGAAATATTGGATTATACTACGGAAGAGGCCTTGAACAGTCTCGATATAAGGGATCTGTACCTCGAGGGTGGTGCCAGGGATGTGATGAAAAGGTTGAGAAGTCAGGAGTACGGTGGATCCGGCAAGCTCAAGGCCTATCAGGTGGAACTTGTCAGCAAGCACGGGGAAAGGATCCCGGTTAGCTTGAACGCTTCCATAATTTACGAAGATTCTGCAGAAGTCGCCACCATCGGTTTTTTTCACGATTTGAGGGAAACCCAAAAGATGGAGCAGGAACTGGAAGATACCAGGATGCAACTGGTACAGGCGGATAAAATGGCTGCACTGGGCAAATTGGCTGCCGGAGTGGCTCACCAGATAAACAATCCCCTGGGGGGAATAGGCCTTTTCGCCCAGCTGTTGCTGGAAGAGCACGATCTAAGCGAAGAAGCCAAAAAGGATGTGCAGAGGATATTGGAAGACACCCAGCGTTGTTCGGACACGGTTAAGGAACTGTTGGAATTCGCGAAACAGTCTGCTTACAAGTCTACCCCCCAGGATATAAACAAGGCCCTGGACAGGACTTTGTTTTTGTTGGAAAAACAGGCATTGTTCCAGAATGTGGAAGTGGAAAAGGATCTGGAGTCAGATCTTCCTTTTGTTCCCTGTGATCTGCAACAGATGAGCCATGTGTTCATGAACCTGGTTTTGAATGCCATTCAGGCCCTGCAAGGTGAGGGCAAGCTAAAAGTACGCTCCAGCACTTGCGGACAGGAGAAGGTCAAGATCGAATTCAAGGATAGTGGCCCCGGAATTCCGGAATATGTCCTGCCCAATATTTTCCTGCCCTTTTATACTACCAAGGATGCGGGGGAAGGAACAGGACTTGGACTGAGCGTGGCCTACCGGATAGTTGAGAACCACGGAGGCAAGATTTCAGCTTATAACTTGGAGGAAGGGGGTGCCTGTTTTGTTGTGGAATTGCCATATGATGGCAATGCACAGGGAGGTGACTAAATGCCTATATCTGAGAATGAAGTGAACGTTTTGGTTGTGGACGATGAAGAAAATATCCGTACCGCAGTGGAAAGAATAATTTCCAAGCTGGGGTGCAGGGTCTTTAAAGCAGCAGATGGCGAATCTGGCTTAAAGATCATGGAACAAGAGTATATTGGCATAGTGTTCCTGGACTTGAAAATGCCTGGCAAGGACGGCATGGATGTGCAAAAGGAGATCCGGGAGAAATATCGGGATGTCCTGGTTATAATTATAACCGGGTATGCCACTATTGAAGTGGCTATTGAGTCCATGAAACAAGGGGCCTACGATTTTATTCCCAAGCCTTTTGAGGCTGAGCAGTTGCGTATGGTGACCAAAAGGGCCCTGGAAAAGATTTATTTGACCCGGGAAACAGCCAGGTTGCAGGAAGAAAGGTCCAGGACCCTCATGGACTTGAGTACCGAGAAGAGTAGAACGCAAACTATTCTGGAAGCCCTGCCCAACGGGGTGTTGGTTACAAATACCAATGTCCAGGTGGTGTTGATGAATCAGGTGGCAAGGAATCTCTTGATGCTGGAGGGCGACAAGCCTATAGGCGGATATTTGGAAGATTATGTCACTGATCGGGGGCTTTGCGAATTTGTGAGGAACATACCNCAAAAAAATTTGCAAGAAGGGGAGGAGATCCCTTCTTATGAATTGCAATGGGACAAGGACAATTACTATTTGGTCAAGGGTAATCCCATTATCGGAGAGGATGGCAACTTTTTGGGTGTAGCTGTTGTCTTTTCCGATATCTCCAGTATCAAGATCCTGGACAATCTGAAGTCCGAATTTGTAGCCAAGGTTTCCCACGAATTGCGTTCCCCCCTTTCCACTATCCACGAACAAATGGCCATGGTGGTGCAGGACATGTTGGAGGATGAAGAGTCGGATGAAGACAAGCAGATATTGTCTAGGGCCAAGGAAAGGACTAGAAATATGATTACCCTGGTGGAGGACTTGCTGGACTTGTCCAGATTGGAGTCCGGGGTGGCCTTCCAGGATGAGAAGTCCTTGCAGGTGGAGGATTTGCTCTACTCATTGCAGCAGGACTGGATTGTTCAAGCAGAGGAAAAATCCCAGGATTTCGAGTTGGTCCTCCCTGAACAGCCTTTGCCCCCGGTTTATGCCGATTCCAGGGCACTGGAAAGCGTGTTTAACAACCTGGTTTCCAATGCTGTCAAGTATACCCCGGAACAGGGCAGGATAAGGGTGGAAGCATGGTCCGAATCCAGTGAGGAGGTGATTGTCAAGGTTGAGGACAATGGATTCGGGATGGACGAGGAGGCACAAAAGAGAATATTTGAACGTTTTTACCGGGTCAAGGACGATAAGACCAGATTTATCGGGGGGACCGGATTGGGTTTGCCGATTGTAAAAGGCATCCTGGATGATCTGGGAGGTTCCATTAACCTGGCAAGCGAGCCCGGCAAGGGTAGTGCTTTTGAGGTGAGGATCCCGGCTGAATCTGATAGCAGTTAATATGAAAAAGTTTTAAGTTTTAGTGTTTTAAGTGTAAGAATAAGAATTTTTCTCGCCCCGCCCTGCCAAAGCAGGGACGGGGTCGAGATTGCCCGTGCTGTCGTTGTGTCTGTTGGGCTCAAGGATTAATATAAAAGATGTGGTTTTGTAACCACTTCAGCACGTAATCACATAACCACGTCTTTTCATATCAACATTCTTGATTTTTTCCAGTCTGAATTGTAGACCTTGGACCTGGGATGTAATTAAAAATTCAAAGACCGCAAGGAGGAGATTATGGCTAGTTATCTGTTTCTTCTTAGCAAGGACGACAACGAGGCTGCCACCAGGTGCTTCCAATTTGCCAAGGTGGCCCATGAAAAGGGTCATGCAGTGGAAATGTTCTTGATTGACGCTGGCGTGATGTGGGCGGATCAGAACAGGGATTTGAGCCAAAAGACCGTGACCGGGGACTGTCCCAACGACTACCTTCCATATTTGGTTGAAAATGAAGTAAAGACCGGGGTGTGAATCCCTTGCGCCAAGTCTCGTCAGATTGACGAGTCCAGTTTTTACAGTAATATGTATTTGGGAGGAGCCCCGAAGATAATCGACATAGCTGCTCATGCCAAGGTGTTCAATTTTTAACTTGGATTTAAAACAGCTACATAAATATGCAACTGTTCTAATCTCAGGACCCGGGGTGTTTCTATGAAAATGCCTCGGGTCATTTTTTTGGACATACAACAATGTTGTAAAAATAGAATCCTGCTGTTGGAAAAAACAACAGTCGCGCTTGGTCTTAACATCTTGAAATGTCATATTTTTATTTTTGGCTTGTTACAAAGGCCTTTTAGTGTGTAGAAAAATCCCACAGTTTGTTTTGCACTCCGGGTAAATCTTTTTCTTTTCATACCCCACGGTTTCACAAACAAGTAGATTTGTTTTTAAAACAGTCTTTTGCATATTTGTTTTCCTCTCTTTTAATTTCCCCGTATGTCCTGATTATAGTTGTTATTGTATCCATGTCCAACGGTGTGCGCAAAAAAAACAGTTAAGCCCAACAGTTTGGGCATGGCAATTGCTTTATAAATAAACAGGGGTATGAAGAGAAAAACCTATTCCAAAATTTTGCTCCTGCCTGGAGCATATCCATGGCCTAGTGGCCAAACAAATTTTGGCTTTATTATTTAGATGAAACATTTATTGTTAATAAAGGAGGCAAGAGATGAGCAAAGGCACAAAAAATCTTCAAACCAGACAGAAAGGCGGAGACGGTTATTACGGGCAGACTGAGCAATTTGATCCCCAGCAGAGCGAGGGTGTGGATACAATCCTGAATCGTCAGATATGGAGAGTTCAGCCTGAAAAAGGCCCCAAGGTGGAGAGGCCTTGTCTCTGGATGCAGGCTGGTGCGGTTAAATACAAGAATTGCAACAACTACTATGATTGCACTACCTGTAAATTCGACAAGGGGATGCAGGCCAAGGTGGAAGCAGGAAAGGCAGTGAGCTGGCAGGAACTCATGCGAAGGAGGGAGCCCAGGGAAAGGTGGTGTAGGCATACCCTTACTGGAAGAATAAGTAACAGGTTGTGCTCTTATAATTATGAATGCAGCAAGTGTGAATTTGATCAGTATTTCGAGGAAGTCCTGGCTACCAAGCAGGCTTTGGAACCCCAGGAAGTGCAGCAAGTCAAGGGATTTGACCTGCCCATGGGTTTTTATTTCCACAATGGCCATACCTGGGCCAGGATTGAGAGTGGGGGAAATGTACGAGTGGGATTGGACGATTTCACCATGCGTGTTTTCGGCGGGATGGATTCATTCAAGCTGCCGCTTTTCGGAACTGTTTTGCACAAGGACAATCCCGGAGGGGAGATGTTCAAATCAGACAATTATGCAAAGATCCGTGCCCCCTTGGGCGGGATAGTAATGGAAGTCAATTCTGAAATTTTCGAAAATCCGGAAAAGGCGAGGCAGGATCCTTATGGCGATGGTTGGCTGTTTGTGCTGCGAAACGAGCAATTAAAGGATTCTGTACAGGATCTGCTATCTGATGACAAGGCAGTGCAGTGGCTTGATGGTGAAATTGCGGATTTGGAAAAGATGCTGGAGGAGGTTTCCGGCCCCATGGCAGCGGACGGAGGCGTTTTGGCGGATGATGTCCTTGGCAATGTACCTGAACTGGGATTTGATAGATTGAGCAAGAGATTCTTGTAATCCGGTACTGGGCTGTATACAACATATTGACTATATTTCGAGGTACAAGATGTCCAGGAAACAACAAATTCGAACAAGGGTAACCGGCCTGGATCCAGAGTGCTTGTGGATGCAGGCCGGAATTGTCAAGAACAAGAGGTGCCTGCAGGATTTCCAGTGCCCTGCTTGTTCTTTTGACCGTGCCTTGCGTCGGGAAGCTGAGAGGAACAAACAGAAGCAAGGCAATCCAAATCCTGGTCCCAGGGAGAAGATAGAACATTGGGAACAGAGGTTGCGCAGGCTTCCCCAAATGTCCAGGCCTTGTGTACATTACATGAAAGGGGAGATAGAGTTCCGTCCCTGTACAAACGATTACCAATGTGCTTCTTGTGATTTTGAGCAGTATTTCGACGATATTTATCTGGTTCGCGCAGAGTTGAGCCCGCGGGATTTACATTATGTGCACGGCTATAAACTGCCACACGGATATTATATATATCCCGGGCATACCTGGATCAGACTGGAAGAGGATTCCGTGGTCAAGATAGGCGTGACTGAATTTGCAGCCAGGGTACTTGGCTTCAAGAATATTGACAGTATCCAGGCCCCACTGGTGGGAAAGAAGGTTGCCCAGGGCAAGAAAGGAATACAGATATACAAGCAGGATTCAAAGGCAGAGTTGTTGTCCCCGGTAAGCGGAGTAGTGATGAATTTTAATCCGGATTTGCAGGAACATCCAGAGTTGATTTGGGAAAAACCCTATACAGAAGGGTGGATACTCAGGGTAAATGCCAGTGCTTTGCGCAATGATCTGAAAAACTTGACATTGGGACCGCAAGCGGATGAGTTGGTTAACAAGGATTTAAACAAGATATTTGCCTGCATGGAACAAGTACATGGCCCGCTGGCAGCAGACGGGGGAGAATTGGTGGACGATGTCTCTGCCCACGTCCCGGAACTGGACTGGGATAATCTAAAAGCTCTGGTCTTGAAGACCTGAGAAAATCAATAAGCCCCAGCTGCTATAGCACTTGCGAATTTCCGGGATCATTATTCCATCTCATATGCTCGCTGCAAGGCGCTTAAATTCGTCCTGCAGGAATATTTCACAGTAGCGGCAGAATCCATAGTCTTTTTGGTCCACATCATAGGTGGATCTGCAGTAGTGCATTATACAGCTTTTTTCCCTGCAGTGCTTGAGATTGAAGCAATGTCCCAGTTCGTGCAGCGATTCCTTTACTATACGGTTACGGAAGTGTTCTCGAGGCGTCTCGCTGCATAGGTCCTGCTTTAACCTGTACAGGGAAATTATGCTCGCATTTCCCTGTAGCTGTGCTTCTCCGTAAACATGAGTCAAGACAGGTATAAACAAGTCTACTTTGGTGATTCCCAGGACCTTTATAAACTCGGGTGGCAATTTTTCACTCAATCCCTGCAGTATAGTGGTGGAATTATACTGGTCCCTTGCTGGATTGTAGGAGAAGTCCAGATCCTGGAACAGGGGCATTACCCTGGTTTGAAATCCGAAAAATGCGGTGATTTCTTTTTGAATACAGGAAAGGAGCGGTTTTTCCACCTTTTCCAAGGGAGAAACAAGGATTTTGTACCTGGAAGTTGGATTCAAGTTATTAACGTAGATTGTAGCGCTTGATTTTTTTGTATAATGTTGATCTGTCTATGCCCAGTGCTTGAGCACTTTGCTGGATGTTCCAGCTGTTCTTTTGCAATATTTTCAAGATATGGGACTTTTCCATATTCTGCAGTGATTCGTCTTCTGGATCGATTTGGTTAGTGGAAGATATAGGCAAGTCCCGGGGCTGTATTTGCCTCTTTTTGCCTACTACCACGGCCCTTTCGATCGCATTTTCCAATTCCCTGATATTGCCCGGCCAGTCGTAGAGCATCAACTCGTCTAACGCTTCTCTGGATATGCTGTCAATGTTTTTGTTTATGTCTTCTGTAAATCTCTGTCTGAAATGCTCTGCCAGAAGCGGTATGTCTTCTTTCCTCTTTTTTAGGGGGGGCATCTCCAGGGAAATCACTTTGAGCCGATAATAGAAATCTTCGCGAAAATTCCCTTCTTGCACAGCTTTTTCCAGGTTCTTGTTAGTCGCTGCGATAACCCGGAAATTGGTTTCAATAGGGTGGTTCCCTCCGACCCGGTAGAAGTACCTCTCTTCCAGGACCCTTAAAAGATCTATTTGCATCCTTTGGCTGATTTCCCCGATTTCGTCCAGGAAAAGGGTCCCGTTCCAGGCCAGTTCCAAACGGCCCTTTTTAGTTGTCTTGGCATCAGTAAACGCCCCTTTTTCATAACCAAAGAGCTCCGTCTCCAGCAGGTCCTCGTTAAAGGCACCGCAATTAACCGCAACAAATGGCCCTTGGGCGTAGTAACTGTTACTGTGAATGGCCTTGGCTGCCAATTCCTTGCCTGTACCGGTCTCCCCGGTGATGAGTATAGTGGATTCCGAAGGGGCAATATCCTGGATAAAATCGAAGAGTTCCTGCATCAACTGGGATTGTCCAATCAGGTTTTCAAAGCGGTTCCTTTCCTTGTTTTTTTCCTTGAGGTAGATGTTTTCCCTTTCCCGGGCTTTTTGCTCCATTATCCTTTCAATAAGTACAGAGAGTTCTTCAGGTTCAAAAGGCTTCATCAGGTAGTCGTAGGCACCATTCTTCATTGCTTCCACCGCGGTGGCAACTGATCCGTAAGCGGTTATCATGACAACTGTTATGTCCTGGTCAATGTCCTTTATCTGTTTCAGTACCTCTATTCCATCCATACCTTCCAGCTTTAGGTCCAAAAACAGAATATCGAAGCGCTTTTTCTGCAGCCTCTGGAGGGCGTCTTCTCCGCTAGCCAAGGCCTCGATCTGGTGTCCGTCCCGTTGCAGCCAGGCAGCTAGCGATTCCCTGATAATCAGCTCGTCGTCTACTATAAGTATTTGAGATTTTTCCATAGTTTATTCGTATTTGGTTTGGGGTTGTGTCAAGGGTAAATGAACAATGATTTCGGTTTCTGAGCCCTGTTCGGATTTTATGTACATATATCCGCTGTGTTGTTGGATTATCCCATAAGCCACGGACATTCCCAATCCTACGCCCTTACCTTGCGATTTTGTTGAAAAAAAGGGATCGAAAACTTGGTTTATATATTCTTCCGGGACCCCCAACCCAGTATCTTGAAAGGTTATGCGGATGTAGTGATTTTCCCTGCTGGTTGAAACAGTCAATATTCCCGGATCCTGTTCCTCCATAGCCTCTACTGCGTTAGTGAGAAGATTCATGAAGACCTGTTTTAATTGCCCTTCATCTCCGGTTATGTTGGGCAGATCTTCGTCAAGCTGTTTGTTGAGCTCTATGTTGTTTAACTTCAGGAAGTTGTTGTTTATCAAAAATAAATCTTCCAGGATATTGTTTACATTCACGGATTCAAATTCCAGCCTGGTTCCGCGGGAAAAGGACAGCAGGTTGGATGTGATCCTGCTGATTCTCCTGGTCTCGGATTCCATTAATTCCAAGTAGTGTTGAAACGATTTTATGGAGGAGGAGTCCAGTTCTTCCTGTTCCACAATTTTTTTAATGAGCAGGATTAGGTTCAATAGCCCGGAAATCGGGTTGTTGATTTCGTGTACCACGGAGGCGGAGAGTTTGCCAAGAGAGGCCATCTTGTTTTTGTGCACTATTTTCTGCTGTTGTGCCTTTAATTCCCTTGTCCTTTCCTCTACCATCCTTTCCAACTCTTTATTAATCTCCTGGTCTGGTTTCTTGAGTTGGGTAACATCCCTGCTTACCTCTATGACCTTGGAAATTTGGCCACTTTCCTCCCATATAGGATAGATGGATACCTCTATATAGACCAGTTCCCCTCTGTTATTCATCCGCGGGAATATTTTCTGGGTAAAGCTTCCCTTTGTAAATACTTCATCGTGCGGACAATTCAGGTTTCTTTTACCAGGCTCGCATTGCCTGTTGGACTTTTGAAAGACTTCGTAACACTTGTGGCCTATAACTTCTTCCCTGGAATAGCCCATCTTCTCCAGGAAGGAATGGTTTGTATCCGCTATGGTCTTGTCCGGATTGATCACTACGATAAATTCCTCCAGGCCGTCCAGGATGGCCTGGATTTCTTGGTTCCTTTTCTCCAGCTTCTTGTTTTCTATGTTGATGATGTTCCAGAGGAGTTCAAAAGTGGGGTAGCCAATCACCCTAATATTGTTGGGCTTGGTCTGCAGGATGTTGTCAAATATGCTTTTTCCCGGAGATAGGACAATGATCAGATCTATCTGGTAATCCGGATTATAGAGTTGTCTATAATCAGAAACCACCTCTGCATCCAGCTTGTTTTCTGTTTCCTGAACGGTCGGTGACTTGTCTCCTGGAACTACCAAGGCCTTGATCTTGGCAATTCTGTTCCCTTGTTCAGCATATTCCAGGATCTTTCTAAGTACTTCGTCTGTTATCTCCCCCCCGCAAATTAAACCTATGTTCATGCTCGAATTACTCCCTTGGAGATGTCAGCTGGCGCGATCCAGATGAAAATGAACTCATACCCGGTCACCTGATCTACTAGGTACCATCCAGGACTATGCACTGCAATGCCACAATCGGGAATCAGCTTAAAGGCCAAGCCTTTGTCTAGGCTTCCAAGAAATCCTGAACGCATTCAATGACCTGTTCGCTGCAGTCAGGACCCTTGGGTACATACTCGTCCGCCTCTATGCTCATGGCGTCGTGCTGTGTATAGCTGGTGTCCGCTATGTGATCAGCTACAGCAGTCAACAGGATAACCGGGATTTCAGAGCAATTCTCGTCTGCCTTCAGTTCCTTGCAGGTCTGAAATCCATCTTTTACCGGCATCATAACGTCCAGGATTATTAAGTCCGGTGGATTGGACCTGGCCTTTTTTAATCCCTCGTCCCCATCATATGCGGTTTCTATGCGGCAGTCGAATTTTTTCAGTTTTTTTTGCATCAGACTTACGAATTCCGGATCATCATCTATTAGCAATATACTCTTCTTGTCGCTCATAAATCCTCCTTGATATGATTTTATAAAAAGCCTATTTATATCCTATTTTTAATTATATCATATTTTGTAAGATTGTAAAATCCCTGAAATGAAAAAAAATAATAGTTTTCGTGCGTTGGCTGCGTTGCGGGTTGCAAACCGCTAATTCCCTTTGTTGTACTAAGTTTTACCCAAGTTTTGCCGCATGCTTTTTGCCTGCTGTTTTTTGTGCTTGGAATACGTCCTGCATTTGTCTACAATTTGTTCCAAGTGTTCTTTCCTGTCTGTGCCCTGGTACTCCTCTAGAAACTCATTTTGTGATTCCAGGTAGGTATTCCTCCCTTTTGTGGTTCGGGTGACCACTGTAGTCCAACCTTCCTTGGCTCCCAGGCCACCGAAGGAGATATCCGCAAACTCGGCAGAGTAGTCGTCGCAAAAGAAACACGCGTATTTTTTCATGAAATCCAGATTGTTCAAGGGAATATGCCTCGTTTGGCCGTTTTGCAGATGCAGCATGAAGTCTTCCTTGATGTTGATCTTTTTTAGTTCATCCCAATAAAAATTCCCCATCTCTTGCAGTATGCGTTTTTCTTTTTCCCCGAATACAAGAGTGCCTGAACAAAAAAGCCCCAAGTAATATTTGATCGCATCAGTCGGCACAATTCCCAGTGCTTCCATTTTTCTAACTGTATTTATTTGACAGGGAAGTCCCACAAAGGCCACCCTTCTAAAGCCCTTTTGCATCATCGGGCTCAGTTCCTCTATAGATGAGGAATATGTGGAATATTTGCTGCTGAATTCCTGCATTCCCTGGGAATGATCCATGTAGAATCCTGCGGATTCCAGGATCTCTTGTTTGCTGGCGGCGAGATACGGCTTCCGTTCAAGGGAGTCTTTTTGCCTGCTCACTATTGCCCCGTCTATAAATCCACGATCCAGCAGGAAGAGCAGTAGCGAGGTTACTACACCGCCGTCGGTTGCCAGGTTCCTGATCTTGGGATCCTTGCTCCTGGCTGCCAGTATCTTTATGTAGTTTCCCATGGGAGGTGTCCATTTGAAATTAATCTTCAACTCCGTATCCAGTTCACTGGTTTCAGGGCAAATGGCGTAGCAAAGCCCGCATTCAATACACTTGTCCCTGTCTTTCAGATAGGGGGTTCCGGTCCTGTCAAAAGCCAGTGCCCCGTAGTTTATTGCAGTGCAAAAATTTACACACCCCCCGCAAAGGCGGCAAAGTCCGGGTTTTTGTACTTCTTCCACCAAGTCTTGAAATTGTTTCATATTTGGGCTCGTTGTTTAAACAGGATTAAAGTATTGCCAACTGGAAACCGGGTCAGGCCCTGGTCGTCTCTATTCATCCAGGATTCGTCTCCTCGGTCCTCCTGCCCTGTCTGTGGACCAGTCTTTCACCTGGGGCAATTGTTCGTACAATTCAAGTCTGTCCAGTCCTTTCAATCTATCGATAATAAGTTGCCAGGCACAATCCAGTTCGGGATTTATTTCACATTTTCCTGCTGTGGAGCCACCGCAGGGTCCGTTTAACAATCTTTTGGCACACCTGGATATTGGACATATGCCCCCGGTAAATCCTAGTATGCAATTCCCGCATGCTTGACACCTTTCCGTCCACAAGCCCTTTTCCTCGGTAACGCCTATAAAGCAGGTGTCCAAAGCTGGATAGACCGGCTTTCCCCGGTATGTTTCCGCGATAAACTGCACACCGGCACCGCATGCAGTGCTCAGGATTGCATCAGCCCAGTCGAGATCATCTTCCAGATCAGAGTGGTCATTTTGCTCACATTGTTTTTCAACACAGTTGTTCTTGATTTCCAGATCCAGTTCATCCTGAATAGCCAGCATTTTAAGTAGTGATGCGAGTATTTCCCCTTCCTTGTTGCCCCCTGCGTGGCAAACTGCCACGCATGTATTACAGGCGAGTATCAAAACTCGGCTACATCCTTTTAGCATCTCCCAAATTTCTGACAGGGGCTTTTGAGTGGCTGTGATCATTTAACAACTAGCTCCTGTTTTGTATTTTTTAACCCTTTCGGTTTTCGTTGCGAGGGCAATCTCGTCAACGAAGACTTTCGTTGCGAGAAACATCTTTCAATTGTTGAATAGCAGCCTTCAGGATCTTATTATTACGTAAGCACTTGGAAATCTCGACGCCGTCCCTGCCTTGACGGGGGAAGAAGCACATAATCACGTAACCACGTTGTTCCTGTTTAGCTTTTCCAGCTTTTGTCTTATGGGAGATGGACCCAGGGTCTTGATCCTGTCTGTAAAATTGGAGCAGATTTCTGCCCACTTGGTACCCATTGCTGCCGAGAGATTAAACATTTCCAGTCGCTCCGGGTCCAGGTTCACTTCCGGCAAAAGGCCCTGCAGATAAGTTATCCTCTTTGCCGCATGAGTATTTCCTTCCAGGAAATGGCATTGCCCTTCCAGTCACCCGGCGCAAAAGACCCCGTCCATTCCTTTTTCAAATGCCCTTAACACGTAGGAATAATCCAGTTTTCCGGAACAGGGGAGGCGAACAATCCTGATATTGGCGGGGTAGAAACGGCGCATCACCCCTGCCAGGTCAGCCGCGGCAAAGGCACAGTAGTGACAGGCAAATGCAATAATTTTGGGTTCCCAGCTATTTGGAGTTGATGTATTCATGTCTTTTCCCCGAAGCGCTGATTTTAATTTAGTAAGCGGCTGCTGCATCGATCATGGACAAGATCTGTTCATCCCTGAACTTGTTTACCTGGAATGCCTTCCCGGGGCAAATCCCTGAGCACAGGCCACAACCCATGCACTTTACTTCATTGTGTTTAAGTTTGCCGTCTTCGTCAATATAGGGAGAATCAAAAGGACATATTCGCAGGCATGCCAGGCAAAACATGCAATTGTCCGGATTGTGCCTGGCTACAGCCCCGGAGACCTCCAATTTTTCCCTGGCCAGCAGGGATCCTGCCCTCCCTGCGGCAGCCTGTGCTTGACTGATGCTCTCCTGGAGATTCTTGGGGGAATGGGCGAGACCAGCTAGAAAAATTCCCTCGGTAGGGAAGTCCACAGGTGCCAATTTCACATGGGATTCCAGGAAGAAACCGTCTTCATTCCTGGTCAGCTTGAGTTTTTCCGCAATCTCGCTACTGCTGGAATGGGGCCTGATACCGGTGGACAGGACCAGGTAATCCGCCCGAGTGATCACTGTCTTGTTCAGGATATGATCAAGGCCTTGCACAAGGATCCTGTCCTGGGCAATCTCCACTTCTGGTGGCATCTCCGGGGTGTATCTGATAAACATTACTCCCAGGTTTCTGGCTTTGGTATAGTAATCCTCTTTTAATCCATATGTTCGGATGTCCCGGTAGAAAACTGTTACAGCACACTCCGGACAGGCTTCTTTCAGTGTTATAGCGTTCTTTACAGCCTCCTGGCAGCAGATGCGGGAACAATAGTTGTGTTGCTTTTCCCTTGAACCCACGCACTGGATCATTACATAGTGCTCCCCCGGATGAGGGGGCTGCTTCTCAATCCTTTCCCCCAGTTCCCTCTGGGTAATAATCCTGTCACTCTTGCCATACCCATATTCCTCTGGCTGATAATCTCTCCCCCCGGTTGCTATTATTATGCTCCCGTGTTCGATTACTTGGCCTGTGGAAAGCCTGGTCTTAAAATTGCCCACGAATCCTTCGGTGTTGTCTATGCGCGCATTGGTATGCACCTGGATGTTTTCGTGCCTATGGGTCCTGTCTATCCTTTCCTGCAGAAAACCCTGCACATCGTCGTAACCCAGGACCCTGTGCACACTGTTCAGCATCCCTCCCAGCATATGCTCCTGTTCCACTAGATCCACAAAGAATCCCTGGTCTGCCAGGGAGTTGGCAGCAGTAATACCAGCTATCCCTCCTCCAATAACCAAGGCGCCTGGAGTTACGTCAACTGAACCCGTGGATATGGGATCTTGCTTGGAGACTTTATTTATATGCATGTTTACGATATCCAAGGCCTTTTGTGTGGCCTGTTCGTTTTCTTCCATATGGCACCAGGCACATTGCTCCCTGATATTGGCCAGTTCGAACAAGTACTTGTTCAGGCCTGCGTCCCTTATGGTATCCTGGAACAAGGGTTCGTGTGTCCGGGGAGTACAAGAGGCAACTACTATGCGATTTAAGTTCTTTTCCTTCGTCAGTTCCTTTATCCTCTCCTGGCTGTCCTGTGAACAGGCATACATAAGATCTTCAGCATGTCCTACGTAATTCGCGGACTCGACCCCCTGAACCACCTGTTTGACATCAACGGTCTGGGAAATATTGATCCCGCAATGGCAGACAAATACCCCGATACGCGGTTCTTCATCACCCAGGTCAATTTCCTGGGGGAGTTCCTTGCTCTCGATTTCAGTATTGCGCACATCCGAGAGCAGGCTCATGCAGTTGGCTGCTGCAGCGCTACCCTGGATCACGGTTTCCGGAATATCCTTGGGTGCTTGATAGGTCCCGGTTACATAAATCCCTGGGATGGAACTTTGCAGCGGGGTTATTTCACTGCTAACCGGGAAGCCGTGTATATCAGAATCGATCCCGAAGGTAGATGCGAATTTATCTGCGTCTTCATGGGGTTGCAGACCCACTGATAGGACCACCAGGCCAAAGACTTCCTCTTGCATTTCACCCCATTCGTCCATATAGCTTAACAGGATATCAGATGTATTGGGGTCTTCTTCCAAGCCGGAGACCATACCCCTTACATATCTCACCCCGGATACATTTTTGGCCTGGTCCACGTATTTGTCAAAGTCTTTTCCATAGGCCCGCATGTCTATGTAGAATATCACGGGTTCCAGGGAGCGGTCGTGTTCCTTTGCAATAATGGCTTGTTTAGTGGCGTACATACAACATACTGAAGAGCACCAGGGATTGGCATTGTGTGGATCCCTGGATCCCACACACTGTATCCAGGCTATCTTGTAGGGATGTTTTTCGTCTCCCGGCCTCTTGACTTCTCCGAAAAAGGGACCGGAAGCAGATAGCATCCTTTCGAACTGCATTGAAGTGATTACATTCTGCCAGCGCNTGAATCCCAATTCCTGTTTGGATATGGGATCGAACCTGGACAATCCCGGAGANAGNATAATGGCACCCACTTCCAATTTGTGGGATTTGCCGGTGTCCAGGAAATCTATGGCCTCTGCTTCGCAAAACTTCTCACATGCACGGCATTTTCCCCTTTGCAGGTATATACAGTTTTTTTCGTCTATAACCCGGGTGTTGGGGACTGCCTGTGCCATCAAGGCGTAAATTGCCTTGCGATTGCAAAGGGATTGTTCGAATTCGCTGCTCACAGTCTTGGGGCACTTTAGCTCGCATTGTCCGCAACCAGTACACTTATATGGGTCCACATACCTGGGATGCTTAAAAATATCCACTGTAAAGTTGCCTGCCTCTCCGGATACGTTCTGCACTTCGGACAGGGTCAAAAGTTCGATATTAGGGTGCCTGGACAAGTCAACCATTCTGGGAGAAAGCATGCACATGGCGCAGTCACCGGTGGGAAATGTCTTGTCCAGTCTTGCCATTGTACCGCCGATTGCGGATTCTTTCTGCACGATATACACTTTGTAACCGCTGTCCGCCAAATCCAGTGCAGCCTGCATCCCGCCTATCCCGCCTCCTGCGATCAGGACGGATCCGTGCATTTTAGGGTTGTCACTGTTCTGCATATTCCAAGCTCTCCTTGACTATTTCCAGGCCCTGTATAAAATGCCTGTCCAGTTTAAGCTCCTCAGGTGGATAGCCCAGGGCCAGGCCCAGCAACTCGGTCAAATAAAAAACAGGGAGTGTATGCTTGATATCTTCTTGATATGCATCCAGATTCATTTGACACATCGGACATGTTGTTACTATACAGTCCGCTCCCCTGGTATTGGCCTCGCGAAATATCCTGGACATTAGCCTGTTGGCCACTTCCCTGTCGTTCACAGCCGCGGAGGCCCCGCAGCAGTAGGTCTTGGAGTTCCAGTCCAGGGTGTGGCAGCCCAGGGTATTGAGTATTTTTTCCATCTTCCGGGGGTTTTCAGGATCGTCGGAAATATTGATGTCCACTGGGAACCTGGTTAACATGCATCCGTAATAACACACTGCAGTCAATCCATTGAAGCTTGCCTGCAATCTGCTCTTTAATCTCCCGGACAAGGTATGTCTCCAGATTAGATCCAGCAGATTGCTGATCTGGATATCCCCTTGGATATGAAAGTTCAAATCTGAGTTTATCCTGTCTTTCAANGTCTTGTCCCTGTTCAGAGAGGTCAAAGTGGTGATGGTCCTGGAGAAACAAGCGGAACAGGGTATTATGATTTCTTGATTTCCCTGTGATTCTGCGAGCTTTATGTTCCTGGCAGGCATGAGCAGTGCCATGTACTCATCTATCTTACCTGCAGAAGTGGCCCCGCAGCAGTTCCAATCCTGGATTTCCTGCAGCTGTATGCCCAGGGAATTGCAGACATACTTGACCTGCTCATTGTAGATCGATGCGGTCTGCATCAGGGAACAACCCGGGTAATAGGCAAGAGCGGTCATATATATTCCTTGGATACGCGGTAAATTTGTTGTTGATCTTTTCAGCTCCAGAGTCAAAACTCTATACGCAAGATACTGTCTTTATTTTTCTTTCTGTTGATTTGTAATGAACTGCAACTACATCTTTCTTTTTCTGATTTGATGAGCTTTTATTTTTTTCAACTCCCTTCTGCCCTTGGAAGAGTGTAAAGAGAGTCCCAGGCGCTTCTTCTTGCGGAGCGAGTTTCCGAATTTAATCTGTTTTCGCAGTTCCTTCCCGATTTTTTTGAATTCCCCGTGCTTGGCCAATCTCAGGTTGTACCTGACCTGGTATCTGAGCAGGAAATCGATTTCGTTTAGCCGTCCGGATCGAATGGCGGACTTGAAAAACTCTTCGTGAAAATAGGCCACCCCTGGATAGGATGAGTGCAAATTCTCTTCCTTGTGTATCTGTTTCAGGGCCTCGTTGATCTTGCTGCAGTGGATGTTGTTGGGGCAGCGGGTTCCGCATGTGAAGCAGGATACACAGCGCCAAATCAAGGGATTGTTGAAAATTGCCTCCTTGTCACCGTATAAGATGGATCTTATCAATTTGTCCGGGGTGAATCCGCCTGTTTCCGGGGCTACTGGACAGCCGGCAGCACAACGTTTGCAAGCATAGCAGCCAAATATGGGTTGCCCGGATCTCTCGATTATGTTTTGCGTAAACTCCTGTCTGGCAGGGGTATAGTCTATTTGTTCTTGAGTTGTTGTGTTCATGATTCTTTAGCTCTTTAGCTTTTAAGTTCATAAGCTCTTTAGCTGGTGTAGGTTGTAAGTTTTCTCGTTATTGGTTCTTCGTTCTTTTTTTTCTTGATTTAAAGCCTCAACTCTCTTTTTATTTGCCTGATTCTCCAATTGCCTCTTACCTAGTTTTCATCCGGAAATTGCCCTTTTTCCGTTTGACTTCGTCAATCTTCAAAATTATTCGTCGACGTATTAAGATACGCCTCCTCATAATTTCTT
>JGI1684J13235_1000332_pt1 | contig 17955 bp, 13 predicted proteins | sample PonA232FremontCA_2_FD_13235 | JGI IMG/M metagenome (IMG submission 13235) | reverse complement strand
ACCCGCTGTCCGGCGGCGCCGAGCAGGACCGCTTCCACTCGCTCCTCTTCCGGGGCCGTAAAGCGCGGCTCGATCGCCACGGGCAGCTTGGCCTCGGAGCGGGAGACCTTTTGATGGGCGTAGCTCGCGGCGTACTCCGTACGCTCGTTCGCCGGAATGGGGCCGTTATACGCGGGAAGATCCGTGATCTCCTGCTCAATCTGCTTGGGATTGATAGTGTTCTGCTTCTTGTAGCGGCCGGTGCATATGCCCCGGATATCGAGCAGGCTGAATCCGTCGTATTCCACCGCCTGCTGCAGCTGACCCGACAATCCCTTGGTATAGGCGGAACAGCGCTCCACATAGGGGGCTCCGGCACTGTCGGCCACGCTGCAGATATCCATGGGCTGTTCCAGGCTGTTGAGGAATCCGGAGCCCACCAGGCTCTCCGGCGGAGTGGTCACGGAGAACTGCCCTCCGGTCATGCCGAAGTTGAAATTGTTCAGCACGAGCAGGGTCAGATTGAGGTTGCGGCGGCACGCGGCCAGCAGATGGGCTCCCCCGATACCAAGCCCCCCGTCGCCCATGGTGACGATGACGTGCGCCTCGGGCCTGGCAAGCTTGATCCCGGCGGCATAGGTCAGGGCTCGGCCGTGCAGGCCGTGCAGGGCGTGGGTGTGGAAAAAGGTATCGAACAGGCCGGAGCAGCCGATATCGCTGACCAGGACCACCTGATTTCCCTCCAGGCCCATGTTCTGAAGCGCCCGATCCAGGGAGCGCACCACCTTGTCGTGGGAACAGCCCGGGCAGAAGACAGGCGGCCGCTTTTTATTGAGCAAACCAGACATCGACGCTCTCCTTGATTTCATACGGAGATACGAGCTCCCCGTTCATTTTGCCCACAAAGCGCACCTCCTTGTCCGGTACCGTGCGCTCCACTTCCGGCGCGTACTGGCCCTGATTCATCTCCGCCACGAGGACCGCCTTCGCGCCGCGCGTCTTCTCCCGGATCAGGGCCTGCGGGACCGGCCACAGCGTCTTGAGCACCAGGAGGGAGACCCTCTTGCCCTCGCTCCGGCACCAGGCCAGGGCGTCGCGCGCGGAGCGGGCGGTGACCCCGTAGCTCAGGATGACCAGATCCGCTTCTGGGTCGATGGATTCCTCGCTGAAGGCGAAGCTGTCCACGTGCGCCGAGACCTTGGCCTCCCTGTGCCGCTGCATGCGATCGATCTCCTCCGGATCCGCGGTGATGTACCCGTCCTCGCCGTGGGTGGAGGAAGTCTGCCGCACCAGGGCCTGGCCGCCGAGGGGCAGAAAGTCCGGCGCCTCGTCCTCCCGCTCGAAGGCGAAGGGGCGAAAGCCCTCGCCCTCCCGGGCCATCTTGCGGTCCAGGACCTTGGGCATCTCCATGGCCTCCAGATCCACGCTTTCCCGGGTCTGTCCCACCTCCTTGTTGGAGGCCAAAAAAACCGGACAACGGAAGCGCTCCGAGAGGTTGAACGCCTCCATGGTCAGCCGGAAGCAGTCCGCGACATCCACCGGCGCGAGGACGATCACCGGCTGGCCCGCGGTGTTGCCCCAGCGCAGGAACTGGATGTCCCCGTCGGCGCCCTTGGTCGCGGAGCCCGTGGAGGGGCCCAGCCGCTGCACATCCACGAGCACCAGCGGAATCTCCGAGCCGATGGCGAAGGAGATGTTCTCCGAATACAGGCTGATCCCCGGCCCGGAGGTCGCGGTCATCGCCTTCTGCCCGGACATGGAGGCGCCGATGCAGTACCCGATCGCCGCTATCTCGTCCTCGGCCTGGAGCACTGTTCCCCCGGTTGGGGGCAAAAGGCCGAGCATGCTGTTGAAGACGCTCGTGGCCGGGGTAATGGGGTAGCCGGCAAAAAAGCCGCATCCCGCGTAGTGCGCCCCCCAGGCCACGGCCTCGTTTCCCTCGATGAGTCGAGAGCTCATAGTTTCTCCTTCAGGTCGCCCCAAATCTTGCTATTGCTTGCATTGCTACGAAAATTTCAAACACTCCTGGAGAGTCACTCGCTCCGGTGAAAGAGAGGCAGATTTCACTGGGTCTACTTCGACTTTGAACTTCTTTCGCGCCGTCACTAAAAAGGGCTTTTTGAACTGGCTGCTTTGGAACAAAGGGGAATCCTCCTCTTCCGGCACCCACTGCGTTTTTACTACCAAGCTAAGGACCAGGCACATTTTGCATTCAGCAGGTCACGATCTCCTCTGCGCCCTGCACGGGGCAGACGGAGCTGGAGCCCAGCAGTCCACCCGGTCCTTCTCCATACAGGTCAGGCTACTCCCGGTCGCAGACGGAACGGAGCCAATCCACGCGCCCTGCCAGCCCGGGAAACTCCTTCCTGGCCCCGTGAACCCTGTCCATTCCGACCGTTGTGGAGATGACCGTCTCCTCGTCCCCGCAGGAGGCCAGGATACTGCCCCAGGGATCCACGATCATGCTGTGGCCGGTGAAACCGCCCCCCTTGTTCGGGCCGACGGCGTTGGCGGAGACGAGAAAACACTGGTTCTCTATGGCCCGGACCCTGTTGAACATGAGCCAGTGTTCCAGGCGGGGATAGGGCCAGGCGGAACAGACCAGAAACATTTCCGCGCCCCGGTCCGCCATGACCCGGAAAAGCTCGGGGAAACGCAGGTCGAAGCAGGTCGCCAGGCCCATCCTGCCAAGTTCCGTCTCCACGACCGTAACCCCTTCGCCCGGAGTCAGAAGCTGGGTCTCGCGGGAGTTGTACCCGAAGAGATGGATCTTGCGGTAGTTGGCCAGGGTCTCGCCGCTCGGGGAAAGGAGGTAGCTGGAGTTGTAGTAGCGGCCGCCCTCCTTTTCCACGAAGCTGCCCGTGTGGAGATGGGCCCCGATCTCCCGTGCCAGGGAACGCATGGCGGACAGCGTGGTGCCTTCGCCCTCCTCGGCCTCTTCAAAGTAGCGATCGAAGCTCATGAAGCCGATGGGCCACATTTCGGGCAGGATCACCAAATCCGCTCCACGGCAGCTGCGAACCTGCTTTGCAGCCTTTTCCAGGGCCGCTTCCTTGTTGTCCTTAACAACGGCCATCTGCACCGAATCGATGCGCATTTTCCGACACCTTTGGGCACTCGAGGCGGTGATGCCTTCCATGTTGTTGATCGCGTACTGAAGCCATAGGCGCTGCTCAAAATGAGGGACTGCCATGTTCGCCTCGAACCCCTCGCCGAAGGTGAGGCATCCTTCCAGAACGAACGCTTCCTTCCGGAAGCTGCAAATCTTGGGAGTCCGGACTCAATACCAGGATGGACCTTGAGCTGCTGGGAGTCCCGCCTTTCTCAAGCCTGTGGCTTAATATCTTTTATCGAATTCCCGGCTCTTCGTCCACAATCCACCGCTGGCATGCGGTATTGTCATTCGTGCATTCGATCTACGGCTTATGCGTTATTGTTATGAGAGTTTGAACATCTCGAAGCAACGCGGCAATGAAAAGATTGGAGGGCGCCCTGTTAGGGTAGCCGCTCATAGTCCAGCCATCGATCCACATCCGTGTGGATGCCAGGACAACAGACCTTCCACTTCCCGGATACCCCCCTCATAGCGGGAAAGGTTCGCCCTGCCGCCCACGTCGCCGGAAATCTCCAGCAGCTCCGGAAAGAGGCTCCGATCCATCAGAACGGGGTCCCGCGTTGCCCCCGCAGACGAGCAGAACAACCGGATCCCCGTGTTCGCGATAGGCCGCTGCAAGGCTGTCCATGATGTCCGCGGAAACAAGGGGCTGATCCCCGAGGAGAAACAGGACGGCATTGGCCCCCAGCCGCAGGGCCTCCTCCACCCCGTGTCAAAGGGATGCGCTCTGGCCCCGCCTATAATCCGGAACTAAAACGACCTCCGCTCCCCGAAGCTCCAGGCTTTCGCGAATCTCCCCGGCGCGATGCCCGAGCAGCAGAACCACGCGGTCCAGCTGGACAGCCCCTTTGGCGCTGTCCAGCACGTGCTGCAAAAGCGGCCTGCCCCGATAGGCCAGGAGCTGCTTGGTCCGGCCCATCCTGGTGGAGCGGCCCGCAGCGAGCAAAACACCGATGACCTTCTGACTGCCGGACACGGACACCCCCAAACCAATTAGTATTGAATACATCGGATGCAGGACAGACGGTCAACAAACAGTATGCCTTTTCCCGCATTCCTCACAAAACATCCCGGGGAAAATTTCGATTTGCTCCCGCACCGTCTTCTTTGGTATACAGTGTGGACTTATTTCGTGGACCCTGTCGGATATCGGATTTCGGTATCCGGTGGTATGTTCACAGAGTACGAACCGAGCGCAAGCGGACGATTTCCCCACGACAGCACCTCAAAACCGGAAGTGGAGCGATGAGCAACAAGCAGCAGAATCCCCAACCCCAACAACAGCCTGCGAACCGTTTCCAGAATCCCCGTTCCTGGATTGTTCCCATCCTTTTGCTCCTTCTGTTTATCTGGATGCTCGTACCGGCCAACTGGAACCGGACCCAGATCAGCTACACCGACTTCCGTGCCCACGTGGAGGCGGACAATGTGGCCCGGGTCACCGTCCAGGGGGATCAGATCAACGGAGTTCTCAAGTCCCAAGGCACCAAGAGCGTGGAAGGAGGGGACGACATCCAGTACACGGAGTTCGAGACCTTCCTCCCCAGCTTCGGGGACGATGAGCTCATGGAGCTGCTGGAGTCCAAGAACGTGGTGATCAACACCGAGCCCACCCAGAGCCCCTGGCTGTGGTACGGAATCATCTCCTTCCTCCCGCTTCTGATCATCCTGGGCCTGGTCTACGCCCAGACCCGGCGCTTCCAGGGCCAGGGGGGCGGAGGCATCTTCTCCGTGGGCAAGAATCAGGCCCGGATGTACGACCGTAGCGAAGTGGAAACCACCTTCGACGAGGTCGCAGGGGCCGAAGCGGGCAAGCAGGAGCTCAAGGAAGTGGTCAGCTTCCTTAAGGATCCCGAGCGAATCCGCGAGATGGGGGGCGAGATCCCCAAGGGGATCCTTCTCGCCGGCCCCCCCGGCACGGGCAAGACCCTCCTGGCTCGTGCGGTGGCCGGGGAAGCCGAAGTGCCCTTCTTCTCCATCACCGGCTCCGACTTCCTGGAAATGTTCGTCGGCGTCGGGGCCAAGCGTGTGCGCAACCTCTTTCAGGATGCCAAGAAGGAGGCGCCGAGCATCATCTTCATCGACGAGATGGACGCCATAGCCCGGCGCCGCGGAGCCGGTCTGGGCGGCGGCCACGACGAGCGCGAGCAGACCCTGAACCAGCTCCTCTCCGAACTGGACGGATTCGAGCCCAACGAGAACGTGGTGGTCATGACCGCCACTAACAGACCGGACATCCTGGATCCCGCCATCTCCCGCCCCGGACGCTTCGACCGCAAGATCTCCGTGGATCTGCCCACCACCGCGGACCGGGAGCAGATCCTGGAGATCTACGTCCGGAACAAGAAGCTGGGCAAGGATGTGGACCTCAAGGCCCTGGCCCGCGGTACACCGGGATTCAGCGGAGCGGACCTGCGCAATCTCCTCAACGAGGCCGCTCTGCTCGCAGCCCGCCAGGATAGGGATGTCGTCCACTGGGAGGACATCGAGGAAGCACGGGACAAGGTAATGATGGGGCTGCAGCGCCACGGGCTGACCATGACCGAGAGCGAGAAGCGGATGGTCGCCTACCACGAGTCCGGTCACGCCCTCGTCGGCGCGCTCCTGCCCTATTCCGATCCGGTGCACAAGGTGTCCATCATCCCCCGCAGCCAATCAATGGGCGCTACCCAACAATTTCCGGAGCAGGAGCAGTACATCTACCGCAAGGAGTACATGCTGGACCGCTTGGCGGTAATGATGGGCGGCCGCTGCGCGGAGACCCTGGTCTTCGAAACCTCCACCAGCGGTGCGGCCAACGACCTGCAGAATGCCACCTTGATGGCGCGGAGCATGGTCCAGGAATGGGGTATGAGCGAACGCTTCAAGTACATGGCCCCTGGCGGCCAGAGCAAGGAGGTCTTCATCGGGGAGCAACTGGGCAAGTCTCGGGAAATCAGCGAACGGACGGCTCAGGAAGTGGACGAGGAAGTGGAGGAGCTGTTGCGGCAGGCGTACGAACGGGCCATGCAGGGCCTGCGCGAAAGGCGCCATACCCTGGACCGCATGGCGGCCCTGCTCGAGGAACGGGAGGAAATCTCCGGCGAGGAGGTGCGCGCCATCCTGAAAGAGGACGAAAACGGGTCCGCCTGAGGCCCCACCCATTCCCAATAAAAAACCCGCCTGCAGGCGGGTTTTTTATTGGGAATGGGTGGTTATTCGTTATTGAAGATTCAGGATGCGTTCCTTGTTCCTCGTGGAGAGGCATTGGGCAATGATCCGAGCACCGGTCTCTTCCCCACCCAATCCTCGCATCACTCGCCTCCCGCCGCAATCCCCTCATTACCAACAACTCATCCCGAATAACAACACCTAAAAGCTCACGCTCACCCCGGCAAAGGGGCCGGAAAAGTTGGCGTCCAGAACCAGATCCTCTTCGTCAAAATCGATCCTGATGTGGCGATAGCCCCCTTCCACGCGGAGCCCGACCAGCTCAAGATCCAACAAGGTATATCCCACCGTGCCCCGCAGATCGTAAAAGGCGTTCCCCGAATACATCAGGCCCTCTCCGGAAACGGCGAAATCGAGGCCCTCGATGGGGGGAGAGAACTCGGCCCGGGCCTTGGCCACCGGCAGCGGGGCTTCGGCGCTGGCCGTTTCCTTGTATGAGCTCGATTCGACCTCGGCCTCGGCATCGATGTAGCTCACACCAGCTCCGAGCCCCAGATCGACCAACGGGAGCGGCACGGAAAACATGGCCCCTCCGTGGAGGATGTCCATAGTCGTTTCAGTGGAAGCATCGTTGTTGAGAGTAATGGTCCCAAAATCATCAGTGCTCGTGGTAATGTTCTCGGCATTGCCTGAATAGTCCAGGCGGGTGTAGCGCGCCTCGAGCATGAGCAGCGGGATCTGGGCCCTGGCGTAGACACTGGGCACTCCTTCGCGCTCGAAATCCAGATTGTCCTCCAGGTCCAGGTTGTCTCCTTTGTAGCTGATGTCACCGGAGGGCTTGGCTGACCAGTAGCGTACCCCTGCGTCCCCGTCCAGAAGGGGAAGCGCCGAGGCGGGTGCCGCCAGGAGCAGGAGACAAAGGCATGCTGCCGCGCTGACAATCAACCCCTTGTTCATAAAACTGTTCTCCTTGTTTTCGGGTCCGAATGCTTCGGATCCCAATGCACCAAAAGGGGCGGGAACGCAAAACCCGCCTCCTTGGGAAACTTCCGCAGAAGGTCCGGAAACGGAAGCCTGTTGGCACACCAGTGCGTCTGCCACCACTTTAGCCGACCTCTCCGGACAAGACAATCCCTTGCGCCCGGAAGAGGCAATCCGAAATTTTCACACTTCGCCGGGCTGAGCGTTTGACACACACCCCTTCGAGACAATAGCTTATTTCCCGAATCCGGGAGGAAATTCTTCCCTTTCATTCAGGGATATTGAATTTTCTTCATTCCTGGCATTGCTTTCCGAATTCGTTTTCGGAAAACTGTTGAGGCGGTTGATTGCTCGTTCTCAACCACCGAAAAGTTCTGGAGGGCTCCGAGAGCCTCTATGCGAATCCCCTTCCTAACCGCAACGCTTGTTTGTTCAGGGCTACTGCAAGAAACACATGCTACCCTGTAATGACAATGAAGGACACCCATGACCCGTAATGCGCTCACTGCTCTCGCCGCCGTTCTGTTTCTGTTTTTGGTTGTGCCGGTAACGCATTCCGCAACGGAGACCACTGTCGAGCTCAATGTCAACCACGAGACCGTCGAGGGAGACATTCAGCTGGAATACCCCGTCCGCACGAACACGGTGAGTGTGGGATATGACGCGATCTATAACGAGGACGAATACCGCATCACCGGGGCCGAAGTCCTGCTGGGCAACGCCCTGACCAGGGATTTGGAATGCTATCTCGGATTCAGGGGCGAATACGGAGAAATCAACGCCCTGCCCCATGATCCCAACCTCAGCCACGTCGGGTTCACGGCCAAGGCGAACTATACCCTCCTTCGCGACGCCTTGCCCTTCCCCATTGTCTGGGGCAATCAGCTCACCGTATCCCCGAAGCCCATGAGCTTCGATGAAACGGAAAAATACTGGTCCTTGCGCACAAACCTCGATTTCAACGTCCTTCAAAACTCTGGAATCACAGTGGGTTATCGCTATCGTGAGGCGGACATGGAAAAGAGGGGCCGAGAAGAATCATACGATGAAGGCTCTGTGTTTATCGGATATAAGCTGACCTTCTAACAGGGCGCGGCGGATCGTTGCCGCGGGAAGGGCGCAGCCGAGGCTAACCTTGTGCCCTGCAAAGCTCTGCAGGGCACAAATCCGTCCCTCTTGTCCCCAAGCCGAGGGAGCCCAAGCGAATGGGCGGTTCTCTCCCGGCTTCCCCAAATCCCGTAGCCGATACTGTTCACGGCTTCCGAATGACCAACTACTCATAACACCGATCCACCCATCTCGAGCCGGACCCCTCCCGCCGCGTCCCTGCTGGCGCTTGATACTTCCAATTCAGTTGCAGGCCTTGACCTGTTCCCACTTTGTCCTAAAATCTACCAAACGTCCGGTTAGATCAATCCGTCTAAAAGGGTATCCACCCCTCTCCAACATCGTTTCCCTATAGGACGAAGTCCCTGGAGGCCTCGCCATGTCCAGTTATACAGTGCGCACCATCTGCTTTGAGTGTCACAGCCGTTGCGGTGTTTTTCTGGATATTGAAGACGGTCGCTTGGCAGGAGTGCGGGGAGACAGGGAACATCCCATCAGCAGGGGGTATGTCTGCCCCAAGGGAGCCGCGGCTCCGGAAATCGTGCATCATGCCGAGCGCATTACCGCGCCGCTGGTCAAATCCGGCGGCGTTTTCCGGGAGGCCTCCTGGGAGAGCGCCCTTTCCCTGATCGCGGAGAACATGGTCCGCGCCCGTGATCGGGACGGCGCGGAGTCCGTGGTCTTCGGATCCGGCACCACTCGCGGCCTCGCGCCCTATATGAACAGTTTTCTTTCCGCCTTCGGATCGCCCAATCTGATGGCCCCCTCCAACATGAGCGGCGGCCCTATCGTCATGGGCAGCCTGACAACCAGCGGTTTCGGCATGTCCGATCCGGACTTCGCCAACAGCGGCTCTATCCTCCTGTGGGCCCACAATCCGGAAAAATCCTGGCCCGGCTTGTACATGAACGACATCCGGGACGGCCTGAACAACGGAGCCGGGCTTATCGTGGTCGATCCCCGGGGAACGCGCCTAGCCCGCAAAGCGGACGTCTGGCTGCAGATCCGGCCCGGAACGGATGTAGCCCTCGCCCTCTGCTTTATCCGCACCATCATCGAGGAAGGACTCTACGACGCGGAATTCGTGGAGAACTGGACCGAGGGCTTCGATGCCCTGCGGGAGCACGCGGCCCACTACACGCCGGAATATACGGAAGGCATCACCTGGGTTCCCGCGGAACAGATCCAGAAGGCGGCGCGGATGTTCGCCAAGAATCCCCCCGGTGCTATCGGACCGGGAATGGGCGGTGTATGCCAGGCCAACGACGCCTTCGACCTGAGCCGGGCCCTGACCATCATCAGCGCCCTGTGCGGCTACCTGGAGGTTCCGGGCGGCAACCTCCGCTGCCCCGCTCCCACGAGCAAGCGCAGCTGCTACGGCCCGGACCACGATCCCTTCTTCAATCTTCCCCAGGAACAGGCCCTGAAAAAGCTCGGCCTGGAACGTTTTCCCCTGATGCGGTTCATCCCCATTCCGTCCCCGCCTCAGGCGGTCTGGCCGGCGATTGAGGAGCACTCTCCCTATCCGGTTCGGGTCGCGGGCCTTTTCGCCAACAACAGCGTGTGCGCCTATCCCAATTCACCCCGAGTGCGAAGCGCTCTGCAAAAGATGGACTTCCTCTTCGCAGTGGACTATTTCCACACCCCCACCACCGAGCTGGCGGATGTGATCCTCCCCCCGGCGCACTGGGCGGAGCGGGACGACGTGGAGGACCTCTTGATGAAGAGCTACGTCTTCGCCCAGCCCAGGGCCATGGAACCGCTTCCCCATTGCCGCGACGAAAAGCGGATTCTTATCGACCTGGCCGAGTCCATCGGACTCGAGGGCTACTTTTCCAGCGAAGAGGAAATGCTGGACCATCGCCTGGGGTATACCGGGCTGACCTATGAGGAGCTCAAGCAGAAGCGCTGGCACTACGGAGGGATGACCTCCAAAAGTTACGAAAAGAGGGGAGCCTTCCGGACCCTTACCGGCAAGGTGGCCCTTTCCGCGGACTTTCTCCAGGACCTGGGAATCCAGGCCCTGCCCGTGTTCCGCGAGCCGTCGGAGAGCCCGGTCAGCACGCCTGATCTCGCCGAAGACTATCCCCTCGTGCTCACCACAGGCGGCAGGCTCCTGGTCTACTACCACTCCTCGCACCGCAATATCGCCTCCCTGCGCAGAAAAGCCCCAGATCCGGAGCTGCAGATCCACCCGAAAACAGCCGGGGAGCTGGGAATCGAGGACGGGGAATGGATCTCTCTTTGCTCCCCCAGGGGGCGAGTGGAGATCAAGGCCCGTCACTTCCGGGACATCCACCCCGGAGTGGTGCACTCACCCCACGGATTCTGGTACGGCACGGAAAACGGCTGGCAACGGGTGAACATCAACATGATCACCAACGACGAGGACCTGTGCCCCGTGACCGGCTCGGTACCCATCAAGGCCCTGCTCTGCCGTGTGGAAAAAATGGCGGGGTGAGGGGGATAGTTAATAGTAATTGGTTATTAGGGGTATTAGAGACATGTTATTGGGTTAATTGCAGAAACCCTGCCCCTGTTAACATACCTCTAAACAACCCTCTGTGTCTCGATCTCATTGACAGATTCCTCACAGAAAAAATGATAACACATCCCGAATAACTTATCACTATTCCACCCGGATTCCTCGCCGGACGCTTTCCCAACGCCCACTCGCCCTCCCGGACGCCTGACCACTAGAGCCCGATCGGGTACAGAGAACAACCCTTCAGCACCCTCAAAAATCCGCGCATTCCAGCCTGGATATTAAATTCTTGTTATTCGAGCGGTTATATGTATAATAGGAATTATTAAGATTAGGAAACTCCTTCCCCTGGGTAGGGGTCATCCATCACTTCTTCGGTGAAAAAATCCGAGGATAGCGTCCTTTCGGACCATTCGGAAAAATCGGCTTGGAACCCCACTGGTGCCCTTTGCCAATGACCACAGGCACGTCTCGCCAGAGAGCGGAAGGTACAAAGCCATAACCTTCTTCGGACGGACTATTTTGAGCTGTATCAATGCCTGTTCCAGCTCCGGCTGCTAGTGCCTTGTCCAGCGTGAATCTTCGGTTTTATTGAGTCCTTGCATAGCCACGCATATGTTCCATCTTAATGACAGCTCGAGCAGGACAAGTCACTAGCCCACTTCTTCTTTTGGAAAATGAAGAAGCAAGAAAATCAAAAGATTATATCACCATCTTTTGTTTCTTTTTTTGAAAAAAAACGAACTCGTGTCTTGTCTTCATGAAACATGGCTTCCTGTTTCTTCCATACAGAGATTTCTGTATGTTCCTTTTATGCGAAAAATTAAAATGACAAGACACTAGACTGCATAAACACTCTCCACGTTTTTTCAATTTCTTCCCAAGGATCTCATCATGTCTTTCGGTTTCAAGGACCTCGAAATCATCGATCTGAATATTGAAAATTCCGGATTCAGCTACGACGTGAACATGATGAATCTGTGCTTCGATCTCTGTCTCGAAGCGCCAAGAGACTGGAGGAAACAGTTCACCCAGGAATGGAGCAGAATACGCAGAAAAATCCAGAGGAACGCAGTCGCCTACAGGAACCATGTCTGCATTGAATGCAACGAAGATGAGGTGCAAAACGCATTCAATTGGCTCAAGGAGGCCGTCAGTGAAACCAATAAGAGGTACAAAGAATATTTGGAGGAAAAAGCCCGGCAACGCCAGCCCAATACCGAGCTAAAAAGGCTGGAAAAGCTCAGGCAAATACGAAGCAATCTGGGATTCGACACGTAGATTGTTCGTTGTTGGTCATCCACGATTGGCTATTTGTACCAAACACCTCCAATAATAGGGAAGCTTCCGTATTCACCGAACAATGAACACCCGATCCTCACTCGAAAAGCTCCGGGATCATGTGTCCCAGGAGATGCTCGTAATCGCTCTTGTGCATGATGTTGAAGAAGGCCTGCTCCACGACTTCGCTTAATGCGGGGTGAATGTGCATTCCCTGCACCACCGGAAGCGGGTTTTGATTTTCGGTGTACATGATGGTGATCAGCTCCTGAATGAGGATGGAAGCCTGGGGCCCGATGATGTGCGCCCCCAAAAGCCGCTCCGAGGATTCCTCCAGGATCACCTTGACAAAGCAGTCCTCCGCATCCATGGCCTCCCCTCGAGCCGTTTCCTCGAAGGGATGGAACCCGATCAGGATGTTCTCCTCTCCGTATTCCGCGGCGGCTTCGGCCTCCTTCATACCCACTCCCGCTATTTCCGGCCAGGCGAAGACCGCGTGGGGCACGGCGTGATAGTCCACGCTCATGGAATGGCCCAGAACAGCGTTGGCGTATGCCACTCGCGACTCGTAGTTGGCCACATGCTTGTACAGATGTCCTCCGATGCCGTCTCCGAAGGCCCAGACATTCTTGACCGAGGTCTGCAGCTGATCGTTGACCACGAGCCAACCCGCCGAATCGGTTTCCAGGCCGGCCCTGTCCGCTCGCAAAAAATCGGTGTTCGGGGCCCTGCCCGCGGCCACGAGGAGCTTCTCCGCCTCCATCTCCCTTTCCTCTCCCGTACCCCGGTCACGGGCCGTGACGCGGACTCCGCCGTCTTCCGAACGGACCCGGATCACCTCGTGGTTGAGCGTGACATCCATGTATTGGGCCATCTTATCCCGAGCCACAGCCGAGACCTCCGGTTCCTCAACCGGTAGAAACTGCGGATTCCGCCCCAGGATGCTCACGCGCGAGCCCATGGCGGAAAAGAAATGGCCGTATTCCGCGGCGACGTATCCGCCGCCGATGATAATCAGGCTCTCCGGGCACTCCTCCAGCTCCAGAAGGGTGTCGCTGGTGAGGTATCCGGTTTCCTCCAGTCCCTCTATGTCCGGGATCGCCGGCCTTGAACCGGGACAGAGGAGGATCATGTCCCCGCTGATCTGCTCATCCCCCACGTGCATGGAATAGGGCCCGGTGAATTCGGCAACCCCCTGGTAGTAGTCCAGTGCCTCGGACTGAGAGAGGTTCTTCTTGATCTCGCGGCTTTCCTCGGAGACGGTGCCCCGCATGCGCTCCATGATGGCCTGGAAGTCCACGCCCTTGATCTCGGCCTGGATGCCGTGCCTGGGGGCCTCCTGCACGTGGCGCATAACCTCGGCGGGATAGACCAGGAGCTTGCTAGGGATGCAGGCCTTGGTCAGGCAGATGCCGCCGGGCTCATCCTTGTCCACCACAGCCACTTCCGCCCCCTCGTTCCGTTCCAGCAGCCCCTGGACCACGTTCATGGCCGAGCCAGTGCCGATGGCTATGCAGTCGTAGTGTTTCACAAGCGGCTCCTTTCCTTTTTGGAATCGTCTCGACATCCATGAGTCACAACCATGCGGCCCTATCTATCCCTGATCCCCCCTGAAAAAGCCGGATTGCGCGGAACGCATGGATACGCCTGTTCATGCGGGTGAGAATCGGGAATTCTGATTACGGACAATCTATCACATCCAGGGCAAAGGGCACAATGAAAGGGTCTTCCAGTTCGTTTTTCTGAAGAGAGAACTCTGGCCCGATCCCGAGCAGACTCATTTATTGAGCTAGTCGACTTCAAACAAATGCGGAAACTGTAATTGGAGCTCCTTGAGCACTTTTTGAGGATTTCTATCCGGCACGTTAACAGTCCTTTTCAACTGGTTTTTGATATGAGCCACGTTTTCCCGAAAACTATCCTGTATTTCAAAATATTGGCCCGTATTGATGTTCACGAATCCTTTAGGAGTTTTCAGGAAGCGCTTTCCGTTTATAACCAGCGACTCACCTCGAAAAGGCGGTATATCTTCAGAAGACATATCGTTCGTGGATAATTCAGGTTCTTTTGCCGTTGAAGAGGCATGTTTTTTGGATGGCTCGAAAGACTCCTCCGCTCCGGAGCCTTCTGGTTCAACATAACTGCTCCGAGCGAGAGCTCTTTTTTTGATTTCTCCCCCTACACATTCTTCGACAAATTCTTGCGACAATTCCTCTGGTGCCACTTTCCTGTGTTTATTATGATTGATGACCGGATGGTACTTGCCTGTTCTCGGATTCAAATACATCCCGTTATCAATGGAACCTGTCTTGGGAATTATGTGTCCCGTGCGTGGATTGAGCAGGGAATCACCTTGATCCATCAAAGGTCCGGGCATTCTGTCGAAGAGATGGATTTCGCCAGTACGAGGGTTTAACAAAGTATTGCCTTGATCTATGAATGAGCTCTTGGAATACTCCTCTCCTGAACGAGGGTTTAAAACCGTATTCCCCTGGTCAATCAAGACGCCTCCGCATAGAGCTACCTCTACAGAGACGAATAAACAGACAACAGCCACGAGTATTCGCTTTTTCATACATAGAGCCCTTCTTTTGGCATAGTTCACTACCGCAAATGACTTCTTCCCATGTCCGAAGACAAACAGGTGTTTCCCGACAAGTCAGCACAAAGCAAACCCGAGTTCAAACATTTTCTCTCAAGCAGTCTGAATTTCCCTCTAATGCCCCAATTCCAGCTGGAGGCACAAAAAGTAAACATGCAAGTCTCTGTCCGCAAGCTGTTTCCCCACATGAAATTGGGGATCGCAACCAATCGCTACAGGGTCAGGATGGAGCATGACTACGGCGACTGGACAGATACTCTGGAATATCGGGGAAACCCCGTATTCTGGAGATAACAAGAAAATTAGCGCTAGTTATGAAGGCTTAGTGGCAGAAAAAACGTTGAGATATATGGGTCCCAGGAATGGGTACGAAGGAAGTTTGGAGTGAACTGAAGTGGGAGGTCAGGATATCAAAAAGGGAGGCGATCAAGTCCGGGGCACCTGTAAAAGTCTTCAGGATCACGCCTTCCATTGATGCCTAAACCATATTGATGACAGACAAAAAAAGGGGTTAGAGCTTTGCCCTAACCCCTTGAAATGTCGCATGGGCCACGGAGGACTCGAACCTCCAACCTTCTGATTAAGAGTCAGCTGCTCTGCCACTTGAGCTAGTGGCCCCGAAGAACGAAGAAAAAATTAAACTTCGAGGCTTTGTTTGTCAAGCGCAAAGTAATCTTCCTGTGAAGGCACCTTTTCGTTCCCCGTTCATCCCCGATACTCCGCGCACATCACACTATCGCCTATCAGCCTATAAAAAATTCAATATCCGGCAGGGCGTTCAAAATTTGCAAGGGTCAAGCGCGAAAAAAGTTTAAGCTCGTCGCGTAGTGAGCCTACGTAAGGGTTTGAACCCGGCACCTATTTGTGAATCCAACTCAATCAGACGCCCTTTTGTCACCTCAAAATAGGTGCCGGACAACGCAGCAACTGGAAGATTGGGGGCGCCCTGCTATTGCCTCTTGCTTCCGAGCGCGCAATCCGACAGGACTTTAGAGCTAAAACCAGAAACGCACACCGGCTACGAAAGCCGCGGAATCGACATCGCCGCCCTCTTTGTCGACGTTGTGCGCTGTCTCGCCGATTTTGCGGCTCCAGGTCACACCGATGTACGGAGCGAGCTTCCGGCGTATGTGGTACAGAAGCCTGGCGCCGAGGGTTAAATCGGTCATTCCCTGCCATGTTTCGTATTCCGGTACATCCTGCGCGGAGAACCCTGCTTCCAGGCGGGGGCTCAGCTGCAGCCTTTGGGTAAGCAGCAGCTCGTATTCAGCTTCGACCGAGGCTGACATGTTTCCGTCCTCGCTGACATAGGCCTTGAGGTCCATCTCGAGCCACAGAGGGGCCAGCCCCTGAAGCCCCAGGGCGAGAAAGCTCCGCGAGGGGTCGGGCTCGAAATCATGGCGCAGCCCGACCTGAACATCCCAGAATGTTGAAAGGGTGCGGGTGTAGAAGAGCTCCGCCCCGGCCTCCTCCACTTGGTCCTCGTCCAGGGCGAATTCGCCCTCGCTCTCCACGGAGAGCTTGTTGAAATCGTTGCCCCCCAGGCGCTGACATCCCAGAGCAGGATTTCCTCATTGTTATCCCGCCATTGGTGCTCGAAGCGGTCCGCCCGAAAAGTGGCAAATCTCTGGTTGTCGTGGACCGGTTGCGCCCCGAAGCTGCCATGCGGCCCAGTGCTGTCCGTTGGCGCATATTTCCGGATGTCCTCGCCCGCCTGCGGATCGGTTTCGATTTCCTTGTAACCGGAGGGAAAATAGCCGTCACCGGACCGGGATTCGGTGCCGTTCGCCCCCAGCGCCGCTGCCGGCAAGACGAAAACACAGACAAGGACCAGTATAACGCGGGCCATGGTGCGCCTCCTTCTCAAGCAACCCGGACGACCTGAAACATCCCGGCTTCCATGTGGTAGACCAGATGACAGTGAAAAGCCCAGTCCCCTTTCTCGATCGGGATTATCAAAGCGGTAAGCACCTCTCCGGGCTTGACCAGAACCGTATGCTTGAAGGGAAGCCTATCCGCTCCGTTTTCCGGCTGCATCCACATGCCGTGCAGGTGGATGGGGTGCTCCATCATGGTGTGATTGACCAGGAAGAGGCGCAGGCGCTCGTTGTGCCGGAACAGGTACGGAGCGGGATGCTCGGTGAACTTGAGGCCGTCGAAGGAGAACATGTAGCGTTCCATGTTCGCGGTGATGTTGATGGTCATCTCCCGGTCCGGGGCTTCCCTGTAGGGCTGCGGCTCATCGGCGACCAGGTCGTCGTAGGTCAGCACCCGCCACCCGTCGTCCCCCAATCCGATACCCGGCTCGTCCATCCTGTAGCTCGGATTGGGGATGATCATGGCCACACTGGCCGATCCCTCGCGATCCGGGCGGAAGGGCTCCGGACCGTTGGGCCCGAAAATCTGCGGATCGGGGCGGGCCATGGATCCGCCCTCCTCCATGGCTCCTCCGTGGTCCATTGGGTCATCCCCATTTTCACCGTGATCCATCCCCCCGAAAATCCCCTCCGCCATCATGCCCATGCCGATATCATCGAGCTTGCGTACCGGAGTTCGCCGCATCTGCGGAACAGGCGCCTCCAGGCCCGCTTTCGGGGTCAGGGTGCCCCTGGCATAGCCGCTGCGATCCAGGGATTCCGCGAACAAGGTAAAGGGCCTGTCCAGCTCGGGCCGCACCAGGACGTCGTAGGTCTCGGCGACGCCGATGCGGAACTCGTGTACCCGCGCCGGCTTGACCGCTTTGCCGTCCGCCATGACCACGTCCATGTCCAGACCCGGGATGCGGACGTCGAAATTGCTCATGGCCGAGGCGTTGATGACCCGAAGCCGGACCGTTTCCCCGGGCTGAAACAGGCCTGCCCAGTTCATGTCCGGGGAATAGCCGTTCATCAAATAGGTATAGATTGCTCCGATGACATCCGCGAGATCCGCCGGGCTCATGCGCATCTTGCCCTAGGCGATGCTCCCCTCGGCATGGCGTCGGAAAAGCCCTGTTCCCGGATATCGGCAATAAAGTCGCCAGCTGTGCGCTGCTGATAATTGTAGTAATGGCCGAGCATATTGATGTTGCGGAAGATGGTTTCCGGCTCCTCGAAGGACCAGTCCGAGAGGACGACCAAGTGGTCCCGGTCGTAGTGGAAGGGCTCTCCGTCCTCTGGATCGATGATGAGCGGCCCGTAGGTACTGGACTGCTCCTGCAGGAAGGAATGGCTGTGATACCAGTAGGTTCCCGCCTGTACCACCCGGTACCTGTAC
>JGI1684J13235_1000331_pt1 | contig 18024 bp, 20 predicted proteins | sample PonA232FremontCA_2_FD_13235 | JGI IMG/M metagenome (IMG submission 13235) | reverse complement strand
CAAACGGTAGCCTTAAGTCAGTTCCTAACGTACTGTATAGTAGGTTATTTGGGTAACGTGTCACCGATAAATATAGCTACGGAACAACGGAAGATTATACTCTAAGATGTCAGGATATGACGCCGAAGGAATAAAAAGTCTCGAAGGGCTGGAGGCTGTCCGTAAGCGCCCCGCGATGTATATCGGCTCGGTGGACTCGAAGGGTCTCCATCATCTCGTCTACGAGGTAGTAGACAACTCGATAGACGAGGCGCTTGCAGGACACTGTGACGAGATAGAGGTGGTTCTGGAAGACGACGGTACAGTATCCGTACGTGACGACGGACGGGGTATACCCGTCGACACGCACGAGAAACACGGTATGTCCGCGGTCACGGTCGTCATGACCGTTCTACACGCGGGCGGTAAGTTCGACTCCGACCTGTACCAGATTTCGGGCGGTCTGCACGGCGTCGGTGTTAGCGTCGTCAACGCCCTGAGCGAACACCTCACGGTCGAAGTATGCAGGGACGGGGGCGTGTACGAACAGGGCTTCGAGCGCGGCGAACCCGTTACGGAACTCGAAAGGGTCGACGAGACCTCGGAGACGGGTACGAGGATAAGCTTCGAGCCTGACGGGGAGATATTCGAGACGACGACGTTCGACTTTTCGACGCTCGAAGGACGCCTGCGCGAACTCGCCTTCCTCAACAAAGGGCTTGAGATAACGCTCCGTGACGGACGCGACGACGAGGGTGAGGGACGCGAGGAGGTTTTCCTTTACGAGGGCGGTCTCCGTGAGTTCGTCGAGTACCTCAACGAGAACAAGACACAGACGCACGAAGAAGTCGTCTACTTCGAGGAGGAACGCGACAGCGTCGAGGTAGAGGTGGCGTTACAAGGGATCGACGAACCGACGGGTGCGGTGCATTCGTTCGCCAACAATATCAAGACGAAGGAGGGCGGCGAACACCTTACGGGTTTCAAGAAGGCTCTGACCAACGTCGTCAAGGGCTACGCCGAACGCGAAGGGATCGCCGACGAGAGCCTGAAGGGACAGGACATACGTGAGAGCCTCACCGCCGTCGTGAGCGTCATGGTGCCCGAACCCCAGTTCGAGGGGCAGACGAAGACGAAGTTAGGGAACAGCGAGGTCAGGGGTGTGGTCGAGAAGGTCGTCAACGACCGTCTGTCGACCTATCTGGAGGAGAACCCCGACGCAGGGAGCTCGATAGCCGAAAAGGCGGCTGAGGCAGCGAGGGCGCGGAGGGCGGCGAAGAAGGCGCGCGAGCTTCAGCGCAGGAAGAGCGCGCTCGAATCCACATCGCTTCCCGGAAAGCTTGCGGACTGCCAGAAACGCGAGCGCGACGACAGCGAGCTTTTCATCGTCGAAGGCGACTCCGCGGGCGGTAGCGCCAAGCAGGCGCGTAAACGTGAGACGCAGGCGATACTACCCCTTAGCGGCAAGATACTGAACGTCGAGAAACACAGGCTCGACAGGGTGCTCGAAAACGACGAGATACGTTCGCTCATCACGGCGCTCGGTACGGGTGTGGGCGAGGAGTTTGATATAGAAGACCTGAGGTATGAGAGTGTTGTCCTCATGACGGATGCAGATGTCGACGGAGCACATATCCGGACGCTCCTCCTCACGCTTTTCTACAGGTACATGCGCCCGCTTCTCGAACGCGGACACGTCTACGCCGCACAGCCGCCTCTGTACCGTATACGTTGCGGGAGCGAGACGTACGACGTTATGACAGAGAAGGAGCGCGAGGAGGTCGTTGCGGAGAACTGCGGGGGCGAGGCGGACAACGTACAGCGTTTCAAGGGTCTCGGAGAGATGACACCCGAACAGCTATGGGAGACGACGATGAACCCCGAAGAGCGCGTCCTCAAACGTATTACGGTCGAGGACGCGAGCGCCGCCGACCGTATGTTCGACGTACTCATGGGCGACAAGGTAGCGCCGCGTAAACAGTTTATCAAGGAGAACGCCGACGAGGCGGACTGGGTCGACATATGAGCACCGAAGACGCAAACACACCCGAAGGGGGCATGTATCCAGACGTAGAGGCATCGAACGTAGACAACGTACGCGTAGAGGACGAGATGGAGCAGTCGTACATCGACTACGCGATGTCGGTTATCGCAGGACGCGCACTCCCCGACGTGCGCGACGGTCTGAAGCCCGTCCACCGGCGTATACTGTACTCGATGGAGTACGAGGACATCACGTCGTCGTCGGGACACCGTAAGTCGTCGTCCGTCGTGGGTACGGCGATGGGTAACTGGCACCCTCACGGCGACAAGGCGATATACGACGCCCTCGTCCGTATGGCGCAGGACTTCTCGATGCGTTACCCGCTCGTCGACGGACAGGGCAACTTCGGTTCGCTCGACGGCGACCCCCCCGCGGCGATGCGTTACACCGAGGCGCGTATGTCACCCCTCGCCGAGGAGATGCTCGCCGACATAGACAAGGACACCGTCGACTGGCAGTCGAGCTACGACGACCGTCTCAACGAGCCGGAGGTTCTGCCCGCGGGCTTCCCTAACCTACTCGTAAACGGCTCTTCGGGTATCGCCGTCGGTATGTCGACCAACATACCGCCGCACAACCTCGGTGAGGTAGTAGACGCCGCCGTCGAACTTATCGAAAACCCCGAAGCAACCGTGGCTGACCTGATGGAGCACGTTGAGGGACCCGACTTCCCGACGGGCGGAAAGGTCGTCGGTAGGAACGCGATAGCGAAGGCGTACGAGACGGGACGCGGGAAGCTGACGGTTCGGGGTATCACAGAACTCAACGAAGACGAGGGACGTGTCATCATCACCGAGATGCCTTATCAGGTCGACAAGGCGGATCTCATAGAGAAGATCGCTGACCTCGTCGGAGACGGCAAGGTGGAGGGCGTCCGCGACATACGTGACGAGTCCGACCGCGACGGTGTACGTGTCGTCGTCGAACTCAAACGCGGCGCGTCGCCCGAACTCGTACGCAACCGTCTTTTCGAACACACGCGCCTCGAAAAGACGTTCGGCGTCATAAACCTCGCGCTCGTCGACGGACAGCCGCGTGTTCTGTCCTTACGCGAGATGCTCGACGAGTACCTCGACCATAGAAGCGAGGTCGTACGCCGGCGATCCGCGCACGAACTCGACGAGGCGGAGGAGCGCGCACACGTCCTCGAAGGACGCCTCGTGGCGATCGACAACGCCGAGGACGTCGTCGATCTGATACGCGGTTCGGACAGCCGCGGCGACGCAAAGACGGGGCTACGTGACGAGTACGGTATCTCCGAGAGACAGGCGGAGCACGTCGTACGTATGCAGTTGGGTAGCCTGACCTCGCTCGAACGCGACGACGTTGAGGAGGAGCACGCCGAGCTTGAGGAGCGTATCGAACGTCTGGAGGAGATACTCGGGGACGAAGGCGAGCTTATGGAGGTCGTCAGGGACGAACTCCTCGAAATCAAGGACAGGTACGCCGACGAGCGCAGGACACGTATAGAGGAGGGCGGCGACGAGGTAACGCGCGAGGATCTCGTGCCTGAGAAACGCGTACTCGTCGTCATGACGCGCGACGGCTACGCGAAACGTATGGAGATGGAGGAGTTCGAGACACAAAAACGCGGCGGCAAGGGGATTATCGGAGCGGATCTCAAGGAGGGCGACGCCCTTACCTCCGCCTTCGTTGCCGACAACCACGACTTCCTTCTGTGCTTCACCAACCACGGAAACGCGTACTGGCTAAAGACGTACGAGATACCGGAGGCGGGTAGGACGGCACGCGGAAGGAGCGTCGTAAACCTCATAGATCTCGACGACGGCGAACGCGTCACGGCGACGCTCCCCGTCGACTCGTTCGACGAGGACAGATGCTTCGTCATGGTAACGCGTAACGGCTACGTCAAACGCGTCTGCGCGAGCGAGTTCTCCAACCCGCGCTCCACGGGTATCATCGCCACGTCGCTCGAAGACGGTGACGAACTCGTCGGCGTCGAACTGTCGGACGGTGAAGGCTGTGCCGTCGTCGGAACACGTGACGGTATGACCATATGTTTCGCCGAGGGAGACGCGCGCGAGATGGGACGGAGCGCACGCGGTGTACGTGCGGTCGAACTCGAAGAGGGCGACGCCGTGGCGGACGTGACGACTATAGATCTGCCTAAGGGTGACGAGCATCTGTTCACTGTCACGTCCGACGGATACGCCAAACGCACGCCTCTTGGTGAGTACAGGTGTCAGGGGCGTGCGGGCAAAGGTCTCGTCGATATAAAGACGGGCGACGACGAAGGACGTGTCGCTCTTGACCGTGTCAAAGGCGACGAGGAGGTCGTTGTTGCGAGCGAGGACGGTCAGGTCGTACGGACGCGTGTCGACGAGGTGTCGGAGATAGGCAGGAACACACAGGGCGTCATACTGATGCGTCTCGAAGACGGTGACGAGGTCGCCGACGTGGCGACGTTCGGAACCTCCGAGGATGAAGGGGAGAGGTAGGAAGCCATGCCACGGGGTGAGGGAGGCGTGAACGTCGGCGATATCTACACCAACACCGAACTCGACCTCACCTACAGGGTTCTCGAACTTCGTGACGAAGGCGACGAGACGGTGGCGACGGTCGAAACGCTCGACGAGGGCGTCGAAACATACAGAACGGTTGACGAGATAGACTCGATGCTCCAGACGGGTGAGGTCGTCGAGTCGGACGTGACCGCCGACGCATTCGATGACGCCGACGCCTCCGACACGGTTCCTGTAAAGACGGACGACCGCGACTACCTAAAGATAGCGGGTATCGTCGCTGTCGCACTTGCGCTCGCAGGAGTCTTCGTACCCGTCGCGGGCGTCGTACTCAAGTTCGCGGCGAGGTTTCTGGTTCCCGTCGGTATCGCTGTTCTCTCAGCCTACCTCCTGTACCGTGCGCTTTCGTGACGGTACCGTGACTCTCTCGTAACTACTATTCGGGAGAACGCCGAAGACGCGTGTATGTACGTAGGACGTTTTATAGTAATAGCTCCCGACTTCGGCGCTTACCGCGTTTCGTCGCGGTCTTTCCCCGACCGTGTCGTACGACCGAACGACGAGGGCGACGGATACGCCGTCGTGCCTGAGGACGACTACGACAACCCGTACGTCTCTTACAACTGCATGCGCTCCGCGGGCGACGCAACCGTACTCGGAAACGGATCGCACGTCGATCCCGTGACGGAGAAGATACGTGCGGGCTATCCGGCGCGCGACGCACTCGCGCTTGCGCTCCTGACGTTGGACTACGAGAAGGACGACTACGACACGCCGCGTATCGCAGGTGTGGTGGGCGGTGACGGTGAGGCGTCGTACATAGGTATCGTAACGCACGACTCCCTCGTGGTTGAACGCGTCGACGAACCCACGCTGGTGGCTACGTACGAGGTTCAGCGACCCGAAGCCGTCGGGTTCAACGTTTCGAGCGCCGACGAGGCGGCACAGCGAGCGTACGGTATGAGGTACGAGCACCCCGTCGCGGCGTGTGCCGTCTACGGCGAAGAGACCGCGGCTTACAACGGCGACGGGGACGCATGACAGTAGCCCTCATCAGCGACGTACACGCCAACAAGCCCGCTCTCGAAGCCGTGATGGACGACCTGCCCGACGTCGACGGCTACGTCCACGCGGGCGACGCCGTCGGCTACAACCCGTACCCTCAGGACTGCGTAGACGCGCTCCGCGAACTCGGGGCTGTGAACGTGCAGGGTAACCACGACCGCGCCGTAGCGGGCGACGCGTCGTTCGGCTTCCACTCGACCGCAGGACGCGCCGTAGAGTGGACGGAGAGGCACGTCAACGGCGAGACGTTGGACTGGCTCGGTGCGCTTCCGCAGGAGCGCGAGACGGTCTTTGGCGATACGCGCGTAAAGATCGTCCACGGGGCACCCGGCGCGCCCGACCGTTACACCTACCCGCGAGACTTCGCCCCGTCGCTCCTGAGAGACGAGGACGTACTCGTGATGGGGCATACGCACGTACAGGGCAAGGAGGAGTACGACAAGGGCGTTGTCGTCAATCCGGGGGGTGTCGGTCAGCCCAGAGACGGCGACCCGCGCGCGGCGTACGCGCTGTTGGACGAGGAGACGGGTGAGGTGGAGCTACACCGTGTCGAGTATCCTGTGGAGGAGGTGCAGGACGAGATTCGGCGCGCGGGTCTTCCCGAGTCGCTCGCGGAGAGGCTTGAGGAAGGGCGTTAGTCGCCTTTCACATCCATCCTTTGGATTGCTTCGACCAACGTCTTAGATTCCAACGTCATTTCGCCCTGTTTTCTGAGCAGTTTGACGGATTCCACCACCCAGTCTTCTATCTCCGCGCCTGTCTCCACCGAGTCGTTCAGTTTATCTATGATGTTATGCTCCAATCCGTCAGTATCCCCGTCGGTCACCAAGGCTTCCAGATCCGAATCAAGAGTGCCGTCTTCACTACGGCGTACCTTTTCGAGGTAGTGGTGTAGTATCGCCTTCTTTTCGTACTCACCGGGCTTTTCGAACTCAACGGGTAGGTTCCCAAGACGTCCGGGTCGTTTGAGCGCGGGGTCTACCGCATCAGGTTCGTTTGTCGAAGCTATTACTTTCAGTTCCTCTCCCTCTTCAGACATCCTTTTCGCCTCAACGCCGTCAAGTAGAACGAGAAGCTGTGCGACCACCTGTGTGGCGTACGACCCGTCCGACTCTGTACGTGCCCTTCCTATCGCATCGAGTTCGTCTATGTAGAGAACCCCGCTTTTCTCCCGTGCTTCGTCGAACTTCTGTCGGAGGGCACGTTCCGACTCGCCGACCCACTTGCTGAGAATCTCAGGACCGGAAACTGTGACGGGTACGGAGCCGTACCTCTCTTTACAAACCTCGCGCACGAGTTCGGTCTTGCCCGTCCCTGGCGGTCCTTCGAGTATCAAGCCTGTCTGCTCACGTAGCCCGAAGTCTTTGTCGAATCCGTGCAGGAAGTCAAGGATCTTCTCCTTCTCGTCTTCAAGGCCTGCGACGTGGTTCACTCCGACGGGTTCGCGTTCGAAGACATTTCCACCGACCGCGATTTTATCGGAAACTTCGAAGGACTGATTTCCGCGAACTTCGACAACTATCTCTACGTCAGCTTTTATACCCTCTACAGGCATCGAGTAGCGTTTCCACTCCGTGACTTCGCCGTCTTCCGCGGAAAAGACGTACCGTGTTTCGGTGTCAGTTACCTCCTCAACAAAATGCTCCTCGCTTGAAAAATTCCTTAGATTCTCCTCTATCCCTCCACCCTCCTTTCTTCCGCGCCGACACGCGTGCCTCTCAACTCGTCCAACTTTTCGGAAAGGGAACGCGTCATTCCTCGCCCCCGTAAATTTCGTCCACGACTTGCTCAACGCGTTCAAGCGTTCTACAGTAACTACTGTTCAGAACGGGTACGTAGGCGCGTGCCTCCTTACCTGTCTGTTCGCTCCAGCTTTCGACCAGCGAAGAAATCATGGACGCGCGTCTTCTTCCGCGGAACAGTAGACGAGGGGGAACGACGACGTAAACCGCCTCGAACTCATCCACGTTTTCGTATTTCTCCAGCGTCTCGCGTACCTTGCGGAAGTTGAACGCGCCCTCGCCGCGCCCTGTTTCGAACTCCAAGCAAACGGGAAAGGTAGCACCGTCGTCTTGGGATAGGAAGAGTTCGGCACCTTGGGTAGCCCAGTCTTCGTCGTCGTTTATCCATACGTCGGCGACGGGTTCACGCTTGTCGTTGTTCCCGTCTCTGCCGTCTCCGAGTCCGTGTTCGGTATCGATTACTTCGGTGTCGCCGAGTAGCTTCTCCTCAACGAAGTCGGAGAACTCCATAGCATCTTCGGCTTGATCCGTTTCCATCTCTCTGTAGACCCTGAACATCCGGCGCGCTACTCCTTCTACCATCGTCGCTTTCCAGAAGTAGTGCTCGTCGCTCTCGCCGTCGCCCGTGCTCTGACGCTCAGTCAGGGCGATGCGTTTCCAGTCGTTCTTTCTCAGGACGTGTTCGTTCTCGGCTTCGGTTCGGCGTACGTCTACGTTGCTTCCTCGGTTGAAGCCGAAGTAGCGCGATACCTTCGTGGCGAACCCCTCCTGCGCATCGTCCTCGAACCTCGGTTCCGCGACGACGACCGGCGGCGACTCTGCCCTCTCAAAGCCAGCATCGGTATCGTCCTCTTCTTCGATGGAACCGCGCGTAAGGTGCGCAACGAGCTTCTCGAAGAATGATTCACCAAAGGTGTCCGCCTCATACTCCCACTCCGCGGGTGCGTCGACGACGAAGTAACCCGTCTCGCCGGTATAGAGTGTCGAAGCCACCTCACGGAGTTTGGGTACGATGTCGGTTGAGTTCCGCCGTATTGACGGTTCGTCGCCGTTTAGTTCGGCTTTCCAGCCTCCGTCGGTGAGGTCAAGCGTAACGATGCTGTCCTGCACGCTCGGAGACCGCGGTTCGTTCCCGACAAACTCGACGGTGTCGGCGTCGGGTTCGCCGCCGTTCATCTCCGTGTACGTATCGCGTAACAGGACTTGGAGGAACGGGAGTGTGTCAACCACTTCTTCCTCGTTCTTACGGTTCTTGTGTATCACGAGCTTGGGTCGACGGGAGCCGTACGGCGTTCCTCCGCCCCACGCGAACACGGGGTCTTCTTCGTCGGGTTCGACAGGTTCGGTGCTCATATCCTGTAACGGTTCTATCTGTTGGCTGACTGAGTTCTCCATCTTTTCTACCGAAGGTTGTACTGTGGTTATCTCGAACTCCTCACGCTCTTCGAGTTGCTCGGCGGGCACGACGGTCTGCGATACCTCATGCGAAAGCCTCTCAACTTCGACAGACTCGGCGACGGGTATCTGTGTCTCTACGGTGCCGGTAATCTCATCCTCGGTTTCGGTCTCCGTGACAACGGATTCAGGACGTACCTGAGACTCTACGGTGTGTTCGACGCGCGAGAGTTCGACAGTATCGGTGCGAAGCGTCGGGACGGTCAAGCGCGCGGAAGAAACGCGCGACGGCTCCGACGCGGGTTCGACGCGACTCTCCACCGACTCGTCGGTGCGTTCCAAGACTATCTCGTCAACCACGGCAACTTCGANTTCATCGAGTTCTGGGGTTTCTTCTTCATTGGACTCGGGGTCCTCCGGTGTCGTCGTAGGCACGGTGCTTGTTTCTCGCCGCTCCTCGGATGCTCCGGAACCGGATTCCTCATCTCTGTCGAACGGTCGCCGCTTTCGGTCTCGGGTCATTCTTCAATCAAGCCTACAGAGCGCATTATCTCATTAATCGTGCTTCTTCGGTTGCCGGTGTCTCTCCAGTATCCCATTTTGCTATTTGAAGACGCGTATATGTTCAGCGAAGTATAACCCGGTGTTTCGGTACTAATCCGGAGAGGAGCGTTTAATGACACTAAACCAAACTTCGCTTGTTCACCCGCTTCTAATTTACCGGGGTTGTGTTTCGACGCACGTTCAATCCATTTAGATAGAGACTCGGCATTCTCTTGTACCCCACTTGCCCAACTTTCGTAGAATAACATCTCAAAGCTCTCATACTCAGTAGGCAATTCTATATCGAATAGTTGCCCTAACTCCCTCAGTATTGAATCATGAGATCCAATTAGCTGGTAATGGTACGTACGCTGATTTATTTTTCCGTCGTTTATCATACCGATATTTTTCAGCCTTCCCAGCAGTTCGTCCGGCACCAATCCTTCGACAGCCTCAACCTTCACGTTCGAATTGACCATCACGAGCGACGTCAGTTCTTCGTTGAACGGCGGGCATAGTTCCAGAAGACCCTCAAGCCAGTTCACGAACCCGTCGGTGGTTTCTACGTGTCCGTCGGTTATAACGAACACCTCCGACAGTAGCGAGTTGTCACGCTCCGTTTCGATACCGACGTTTTCGTCTATAGCGTCGGCGAGTTCGTCAAACTTGTCCAGCACAGTAGTGATTCCGCTGTCCGACAGTTCTGGCTTGTGAATCTCTGTAGCCGTCGGGTCGAAGTCCTCCAGATTCGACAGATTATCGCTGAGGTCGTCTATTGTCTCACCTATCGAACTCACCTCCCACTCAAACGACTCCAACCACCACGGCACCGTCTCATCTTCCTCGTCCAGATATCCGATTATAGACTCTCTCCTCCGGCAGTTCGTCCCACAGCACGCTCTCCGGCGGTTTCTCCGCAACCGTGAACTCGCGCCATAGGTCGTCCTCCACCGCCTGCTTGAACTCGTCGCCCGTCGGTAAGCCTGCGATTCTCCCACCGATTTCTCTCAGACTCTCCTCGGTGAGCGTTTCGGTCAAAGAAACCTGTTCGGTTTCCATCGTGCTTCGTTCGGTTTGACGGGTAATATAGCTGGTGCCGCTCCCAACGAGTCTACTATCCGAGAAGATTAGCCACAAGCCATATACCCGACCGAACACAATGCATACATGTAAGCATGTCCGCCGAGAAGACGATACGGATTTCGGAGGAAAACCGCGAGGAGCTACACGAACTCAAGGAGGTGGGCGACTCGTACGACGACGTTATCGCCGAACTTCTCGACGAACACAGAAAACGTAACCGTGAGAAACTCGCCGAGAAGATGCGTGAGACGGAACGCATGGACTCCGACGACCTCGTTCGTCTCGACGCCGACGGATGAGCTACGACGTTCTTCTCCATCCCGACGCCGACGGGTTTCTGCACGGACTGGACGATAAGAGCGAACGTATAGTACGCGACAACCTCGGAAAGCTCGCCGAAGACCCGTATCCGGGCGGCGGTAGGGGGGACGAGGACAAGAACGAGGTGCGTGTCACCGAGATTCTACCTATCGACGAAGCGCGCAAGAGATACGGCTACTGACAGTCTTCTTTCTACCGGTAAACGGCGAAGCTACGGAACCGAGAGCACCACCGGATTTATACGATAGCCTCCCGTATCAGCGATAAAGAGATGTCGCTTGAACCTGACAAAGAGGAGTCCGTTACGGAAGAGGACGAAGAGGAACTTGACCTTCCGCTTCCTGAGGAGGTTCTGGAGAAGAACCGGTCGGCGGACGATCTGTAACCCTTCTATTCGGATCTATACGTGAACAAGGCTCACCCGCTCCCGGATGAACCGAGGTACGTGCTTCTGCTCGACAGTCCGACAGAAGTCTACCGTGACAGGCTCGGAGGTAGCACACGTCAGAGGGTCGATAGTCGGTTAGCGGGCTTTCTGACGGAGGCAACACCCGAAAGCGGACTCACTGACGAGGATAAGTTTCCGTACCCTCTACGACAGCTGAAAGACAGGGGCGGTAAGGTACGTGGACTCGGCGTCTGGTGCGCGACGGAAGAGTTCGACCTGTTCGTCGTGATGGCTCTCTACGACAAGGACGACGAGAGGAAGTACTACGACGCTATCACGGAGTTCATCAAGGACGGTAAGGAGTACAAAGAGAAGTTCGAGAATATGAGTCTTGATACGTTGGAAAAGAAGGTAGAAGAGTGGTCACAGAACGACGGCTTGATGGTATTTACCGAAGCCGATATGGACGGCTGATATCAGTTCATCTGTCGTTTTGAGCGTTCCGCATCCGCCCCTGAATACCGTGATACTTCGCAAACCCGACGGCGTCGGTCTGGTCGATGTCGTCGGTAACGCCGCCCGTGTCAAACGAGACCATATCCTCGCTGTACAGAGCGTCGTCGGACTCGCGCCCCACGACGCGCGCCGTTCCCTTGTGTAGCTTGACGCGTACGGTGCCGTTGACCGCCTCCTGCGACGACTTGACGTACGCGTTCAGGTCGTCGAAAAGCGGTTCGTCGACCAGACCCGCGTACGCGAGGTCGCTCCACTCGTTCTCGACGACAGACTTGAACTTTAGCTGGGATCGCGTGAAGACAAGCGATTCGAGATCGGCGTGCGCCTTGAGGAGCGTCGTTGCCGCGGGGTGCTCGTAGACCTCGCGCACCTTGAGACCCAGAACGCGATCCTCCATCATGTCGTTACGCCCGACGCCGTGCTCGCCCGCGATCTCGTTCAGCGTCTCGATAAGTTCGACGCCTTCCATGCGTTCTCCATCGAGTGCGACCGGCACACCCTCCTCAAATTCGATTTCGGCTACCTCGCCGCCCTCGGGTGCGTCGCCGGGCGACGCCGTCCACTCAAAGATTTCCTCCGGCGGTTCGTTCGCCGGGTTCTCCATCTCGCCGCCCTCGATCGAACGGCTCCATATGTTGGAGTCGACCGACCAAGGCTCCTCCTTCGTCGCCTCAACGTCGAGTCCGTGCTCGTTGGCGTACTCGATCTCCCAGTCGCGCGTGAGGTTCATCTCGCGCATCGGCGCTATAATCTCGAACTCTCCGGCGCGCCAGACCGCCTCGAAACGTAGCTGGTCGTTGCCCTTTCCCGTACATCCGTGTGCGAGAGCGTCGGCGTCGACCTCCTCGGCGACACGGAGGCAGTGACGCGCAATGATCGGACGCGCGACGCTCGTACCCATCGGGTAGCCCTCGTAGCTACCGTTCGCCTTTATGAGCGGCAGTATGAGTTCGTCGACGAACTCCTCCGACGCATCGATAACACGGTGTTCGTCGAGTATCCCCGCGCGGTCGTACGCCTCCTCCATGTCGTCCTCGGGCTGTCCAACGTCGACGGTGACGCCGACCACCTCGTCGTATCCGTAGTGTTCGTCGTCGCGCAGGAGTGGCACGCAGACGCTCGTGTCCAACCCGCCTGAGAAGGCGAGTACGGCTGTCTTCGTCATGGGAGACACGACGGGCGCGCCGCGTAAAACTGTTGTGCTTGTTGCAGAAATGGCTTATTTGGGTCAGTCGAACGCGTCGTTTAACACCCTCTGACGGAAGACGAGATCGGTGGCGACGCGGTAGACGACGGGTTCGTGGCTGTCCCTGTAGGTCGAGGCTTCCGCCCTATCCTGTTCCGTCACGACGGCATCTCTCCATTCGTCCTTATACTCCGACAGTATTTCGTGGGGTAGTTCAGGGAAGATGTAGAAGTAAGGCGAATCTTCTTCTGACTCTCCGGAAACGGTTCCGAAGTCGTAGTCGAAGAAGTCTTCGAGTCTGCTGTCGCGCTCCGGAAGCGTCACACCAACTTCACCGGTTCGCGGATAGGCTACGAGGACGTAACGCCTGTTTACCGTGATGGCTATCTTATCCCTGTCGTCCGGCATAGACGAAACGAGACTGGGGTCGTCGTTCGACATACCGGTAAACTCGGTTAGCTCCGCGAACAGGTCGAAGAAACGCGACGCCCGTTCGCGGTTCGGTAGCTGACCAACGCGCTCGATAAGCGCCTCGTATGCACCTCCTTTGTCCGGTTTCACCACGTTATCTCTTCCAACCGAAGCCCTCCTTTTCGAAACCGGTGGCTGTCTGTACCCGTTACTGCTTCCACCGGTTCTCGTTTCTCTACCTTCCGTCTCCGCTGGTTCGAGAGAAGAAGCAACGCGCTCTGCGTCTATCGTCTCAGTCTCTTTCCGGTTCCAGAGTTTCGTAAACCAGTCGTTCAGTTCGTTCACTCTGTCCACGTCGTTGAACTGAACCCCTATCTCAGTTCTACCGAAGATGCCTTTCTCGGTTAGGTTCATAGAGCCAAGGATAGCGCTGTCGTCGGTTATCGCGGCTTTCGCGTGTAGGTAGTTTAGGTGACGTATACTTTCGGAGTGCTCTGTCAGGAACGTACGGACGTCTTCGTCCGTCACCCATCCGCTGAGAGACGCCATCTCATCGAAATCCGTCACGAGACGCCATGAATCCGCGAGTTCTGTAAGCTCTTCGAGGTATCCCTTTCCGACATACGGCGACACGAGGCGAGCGTCCGCGTTCTCAATAACCTCCTTTATTTTCTCGTCGAAGATCGAGACTCCACCGTCTTCTCCTACCTCGTGGTAGATTAGTTCGGGCATACGTATCAGAACGATGGGGCACGGATTAGTATACCGACGTTTTATGTCCGTATCCGGCGTATAGCCACCATGTCACTCGCACAGGAGTGCCGCGATACCGTCTCGCGTTACCCTTTCATACTCGACGGTCTCCGCGAGGGCGTCGTCAACTACCGCGCGGTCGCTCGTCGCGTCAAGCCGGAGGTCGAGGAGACTGTCGGGGACGAGATCGATATCGAAGCCGTGACTACTGCGGTACGGCGGTACGGCGAGGAGCTTCAGGAGGAAGACAGCGACGACGGGGCGCGTTCGGTGCTCGCCGACTCGCGCGTCTCGCTACGCGGGAACGTCGTCTCTATCACGGCTACGGAGTACGGCGACCTTCCCGACGTAGGCGGCTTCGTACATCTCGTCCGTGGACGCGACTATACGACNGTNGTTGTCGACNACGAGGGNGCTGACGAGGTTGCGGAAGCNGTCGAGGGCGACGTGGTCGAACGTCTCGACGACCTGACNTGTATCACCGTCGAGTCGCCCGGCGAGATCGTGGACGTTCCCGGAGTCCTGACACGTATGGTTTCGCGTTTCTCGTCGGAGGAGATAAACATCGTCGANATCACGTCGTGTTACACGGAGACGATCATCGTCGTCGAGAAACGCGACGCCGTCAAGGCACTCGAAACCCTTGAGGAGACCTTCGACTCGGCTTAGCCGTCAGGTATACGTGATGAGAGCATACGGCGAAGGACGGCGACGAGCCCGTTGTTGAACCCGTGCCCGAAGACGGCGGTCTCCTCAGACGCATCCGAGTCGGTCGCGTGATCCGAACTCACGAGTATAGTCTCGCGGTCGAAGAGCATAACACGGCGTATCTCTGTACTGTCTTCGGCATCTGAGGACGAGGCGATCCATCCGACACCGGAGGAGAAGACGTCTGCGCCTGACAGCGTTTCGCGTAGACCGTCCGGAGAGCCGTCGAGGGTTCCGACTGTGACATCAACTCCGCGGTCGAGCGCGGATCCCAGACGTGCGACGAGTTCACCGTCTTCGAGAACCTCCGAACGGGCGACGAGAGCCAGTTCCTCCTCGGCATCGTCGATGAGCTGGTAGCTTCTGTTGGATATAGCACGGTCGCCCGAGAGCGCCCAGACCTCGTGACATACCTCAGGGCTGTCGTCGGGCGAGACGGATTCGAGACCGTGGAGGGTGTCGCTTAGACGTGAACCCCGCGACTCGAAGGTGTCGAGAAGGTTTCCGACGGCTTCCTCGACAGGGATGGAGCGGAAGAGCTTGGGGTTGGTATGCTGTACCTCGACGAGTCCCTTGGTCTCCAAGACACGTATGGCGTCGTAGACACGCGTCCGCGGGACGTCGGAAACCTCGCTTATACGTTTCGCAGTTGCTTCCGAGAGACGCGTCAGTGCGACGAAGCATCTCGCCTCGTACTCCTTTAGCCCCATCTGCTGGAGGATCTCTACCGCCTCGTCAACGTCTGAATTTCCTTCCATGGGTCCCAACCTCGGCACCGTACGACGGTACCGGTTCGGAATGAGTAGCCTAAGCTTAAAAGTCGTTCCCCGTCTCTACCATATTCTGTAACTCAGTTAATCACAGCATCTATATATGCGGCAGGCAACAAGTCTGAGTAGCACGTAGCCCGGAAGGGTCCCAACCGTTCTAACGCTACGTGCGACTGTCCCTCTCCTTCCCCCCGAGGGGCAGTTTTTATGAAATACTCGGAAGACAGCTTCGGCACCAGTGTATCAAGCGTGTCTCTGCTGGTACCGTAGGATCCAGAGCGACACCACGGTACTCGCGGCTACAGCGCCCGCGACGGCACCCATGATAGGTTCGAGGTCGAACCGCGGACCGAGTAGGTACCCGCCGGCGATTCCTACGGGGTCTAAGACAGCCGAAAGTAGGATTATCTGTTGTGCGAACGGCTTAGAGTCGAGCCAGCGTACCACCGACATACGTGACCGTTGTGGCTCCGGCACAAGTAGCTGGCGTAGGAACAGACGCGCGTTTTGTCTATCCTTCGGCTTCAAGCGACCTCCGTACCGCCTCGACGGCTTTCTCGCGTTTGGCGGGGTAAGCCTCGACCTTGGCGCGTAGATGTAAGCCGTCGCCGAGCGCCGACACGTCCTCGTACGCCGTCTGTTTGTCGAGACGTAGATGGAACGAGCAGTCGTCGTCGACACGTTCCTCGATCTCTTCGATGATACGTTGGCGTTCGCCTGCTTCGAGGACGCGGTTCATCACGTACCGTACGTCGTCGGCGTTGTCGACGCGCGCTGAGAGGACGGCTATACTGTCACCGTGGTGCCCCTCGGTCATCTCGCGCTCCACAGGGTAGTCGTCGGGCAGGTAGTGACGTAGGGCGGCTTCGACGCGTTCCTCGTCCTCTGTGGCGTAGCAGAAGCCGCGGAGGTCGACGTAATGGAACTCCACCGTCTACGTTATCTCTATCTCTTCGCCGTCTTCGACACCCGTCTTGGGGAGACGTACGGAGAGAACGCCGTCTTCGTACGATGCGTCCGCGCCTCCTGCGTCGACCTCCACGGGGAGCTGTACGGTTCGGCTTAGGCGCTCCGTCGATCTCTCGCGTCTGTAGTAGTCTTGCTCTTCGACCTCGCTCTCCTCGTCGCGTTCCGCCTCGACCCTGAGCCTATGGGCGTCCGCCTCGACCGAGACCTCGTCCCTGTCGAACCCCGGAAGGTCTGCGACGACGACGACATCCTCACCGTCGTCCACGACATCGATGTCGACGGGGCTTAGGACGCCCGCACGCGGGAGTTCGTCAACGTCCCTCTCGCTCAGCGCTCTGTCAAGCTGTTCTACGACGGTTTCGAGCCTCTCGACGGGTCTTATCTTCCGTGACATCGTGGCTAAATAGCCGTCCTCATCAATATACCTTACGCAGACCGTCCGCCCGCTTCCTCGGTGCGCGACAGCCATTCGTCGAGCATCCCGACGGCGACACTGCTCCTCGTCTCGTTGGACTCCTCCGCCTCGTCGTCGAGGGCTTCGACGACCTCCTCCGGCAGTTCGACTTCGACGTTCCGCATACGTGAGGCTTGGACGGAGACGGTTAAAAGCCTAAGTCAGACGGACGGACGACACGGTGAATGAGGCGGAAGAGGAAGAAACTTGTTGCGCCGTCGACAACGGTACTGTATGGAAGGTACCGAGGTGATGGTCGAGGATATGCTCGACGTGGGTTCCGAAACCGTTGCTATCGAACTGTCGAAGCCGGAAGCCGACGGATGGGAGATAACGCCGGGTCAGTTCGTGCAGGTAGGCGCATCCGTCGGTGACTCGTTCGTCGCGCGCCACTACACCGTCTCTTCGCCGTACCCCGACGGAAGCTTCGAGATAACCGTAGGCGTCGATCCGGAGGGCGAACTAAGCCCCGTCCTCGCTGATCTCGACGAGGGCGACTACGTCTCCGTGGACGGACCTTTCGGACGCGCGTACTACGAGGATGAGGAGGATGTGGTCGTCCTCGCGGGCGGACCCGGCGTGGGTCCCGCCGTCGGTATCGGCGAGCGCGTCGCTGTCGAACACGGCGCGGAGAACGTCGCAGTCGTCTACAAGGACGACAAACCCGCTCACGCCGAAAGGCTCGGTACGTTGGACGACGAAGGGGCGACGGTCGAGATACTCGAAGCCGACAGCCCTCTGGGTACAGCGGTTGCGGACACCGTCGGTGAGGCTTCTCAGGTCTTCGTCTACGGCTTCAACGGATTCGTAAAGGAGGCGACGGAGGCGCTCGAAAAGGCGGGGTACGACGGTGAGCCTAAGGTCGAGAACTTCGGTCCCGATCCACCGACAGACGGATAACGGAACAGCACGAACCGAGTGCATGACGGTCGTAGGCTTCCTTACGGTCGCACCCGCGCAGGAGAGCATGTCGGGCGAGATAGCGAAGGCGGTGGAGGCGCTCGAAGGCTTCGACGTTTCCTACGAGGTGACGGGCATGGGGACGGTGATAGAGGCGGAGGACTCGGCGACGCTGTTCGACGCGGCTTCGGCGGCGCACGAAGCCGTCGACTCGAACCGTGTCGTAACGTCGCTAAAGATCGACGACAAACGCGGTACGGAGCAGACAGCGCGCGGAAAGGTCGAGTCGGTGGAGAAGCATCTCGGACGCGAGG
>JGI1684J13235_1000326_pt1 | contig 18193 bp, 12 predicted proteins | sample PonA232FremontCA_2_FD_13235 | JGI IMG/M metagenome (IMG submission 13235) | reverse complement strand
ACAACGAATGATGGGCAATCTCGTCAACGAATACTTTCGTTGCGAGAAAAGTCTTATTCTACACCTTAAAACTCTAAAACATAAAACTTTTTTCATGTTAATCAATCCTGGGTTAATTCCAGGCCGAATAGCCCGCAGTGCATACCTTCCATGATCTCGGCCTGGGCGAGCTGGGTTCCCCACAGTACGGGGCGCATTCCCTTCCAACGGGACCTTAGAAAGTCTTTTATCAATTTGTCTTTGTCCTTGTGTTTTTCTCCTGCAAATAGATACTTGGATACTCTTAGACTGCAAAAGGTTCCCTGGCAGGGACCCTTGCCCATTCTGCTCCTCATCCTGAATGCATTCAGGTCCGGGTTGCGGTTTTGCGGTGGCAGGGTGTCCAGGACTTGTTCAAAATTGCTTTTGGGTATCATTTCGCATTCGCACAGAATAACATCTCCGGAACCGGATTTCTTCATCCATTCCCTTGGGGAGCTTTTTGCCTCTATCCATTTCCCTGCCCCGGATTTGGGAAGGGGTTCGGCAGGGGTTTTGCAGTCTGCCTCTACGTCCAAGCGGGTGCAGATAAGATCTGCACATCTCTCAGCCATTAATCTAAAGCTGGTGAGTTTGCCTCCGGTTAGGGTGACAAGGTTTTCCACCCCCTGGTCCCCGTGTTCCAGGATTGCATATCCCCTGCTTGCAGAACGGTCCCCGCCGGATTTTTCATCCGGGGAATAAATAGGCCTGACCCCGGCATAAGAGCGGATGTACCTGCTGGTTTCCAGTACAGGGATCATTTGGGCGCCCTGATCCACTATTTTGTCAACTTCTTGTATCCCGGGACTTATGTTGTCCAGATCCGGTAAACGCACCGAGGTTGTGCCCAGTATGGAGACGTTGCCTCCAGGGACTAGAATGTCACCGTCTGAAGGAGGACGCAAGCGATTGATCACTTGGTGGGATATCCGGTGGGATGTTATTACCAGTGTGCCCTTGGAATGGAGCATGTTAAAATCAATGCCTGCAAGTCCGGCTACGTTCTTGCTCCATGCCCCTGCGGCATTCACCACGATCTCCGGATCTATAGTGATTTTTTCCCGGTTTAGGGAGTCTTGCAAGTGTATCTTGTCTATCTTGCCGTTTAGGATTTCAAATTTGGTCACTTCGGTCCTGGGTAAAAAGGTGGCTCCCAGGTCGATAGCTTGTGAGAGGTTGTCCAGGGATATCTGAAAAGGATCGATGGAAGCGTCTTCCACTTGAAAGGCGGCTATGGTCTCAGGAGATATCGCGGGTTCCAGTTCCCTGGATTTGCCAGCACTCAGTTCCTGCGCCTCGATGCCGCATTCTGAGCAAAGTTCGGGAAATCTCTCTATGTATTCCTCATTGTCCCCTTTTACTGCTACGAACAACCCCCCTGTATCATCAATGCAATGAGGCGCCATTTTTTTCAGGATGGCTGATTCTTGGCTGCATTCACGAGCAGAAGAAGTATCGTTGGACACGTACCTGGCCCCGCTATGCAGAAGCCCGTGATTTCCTCCCGAGGCACCGGAGTTGAAGTCCCCCTTGTCTGCGATCACACATTTGATACCCCGCATCTGCAGGTCTCTGGCCAGGCCTATCCCGGTGATCCCTGCTCCGATTATAGCTACTTGTGTTTGCATATTTTTTATATAAACTCCCCTGCCCTTGCGGACACAATGAAGCATGGGCAATCTCGACCCCTCCCTGCATTTACAGGGCGGGGCGAGAAAAATTCTTGTTCTTACACCTAAAACCTAACACCTTAAAACTTTTTTCGTATTAATACCAATGCATTGGGAAATGCTATACGGTACAAGGAAAACAAGGTTTGAAATCCCTGTGTTGATTTTGTGAAAAAATTTTAATATGACCGTGCAGGAATATATATTATGCTTGTTTACTNTTTACATTATTAAGTAAATTTGTCAACATTATTTTTTAGATTGTGAGCATGTTGTTTTCGTTTTCGTGCTTAATTCTTTCAAATTTGGAATAATGTCCTTTTGGGTTTCTGTTAAACCGCAAACTGAAATGTTATAATATCTAAATTAGTATATTTTAATCAACCAAACAAGGTAATAATATGAAGACTATGCAAGGAGCAAACGCTGGCAGGACGATAACCGAACGTCAGCAGTATATTCTGGACTTGGTAAATTCCCAGGGTTTTGCCTCAATAGAGCAACTGGCGCAACTCTTTTCCGTGTCCCCCCAGACTGTCCGCAGGGATATAAACGACCTGCACAAAAAGGGAGTATTGCAAAGGTATCACGGAGGAGCGGGAAAGAGTTCCAGTGTGGAGAACCTGGATTATCCTGCAAGGAAAATCCTGTGCCTGGAGGAAAAGAAAAAGATCGCCCAATTGATTTCTGCCCAGATCCCAGATCACGCCTCCCTCTTTATTAATATAGGGACCACCACGGAAGCGGTGGCAAAACAGCTGACCAGGCACAAGGGACTTAGAGTGATCACAAATAATTTGAATGTGGCCATGATTATGAGTGAAAACGAGGATTTTGAAGTCTTTGTTACCGGAGGTAGAGTGCGCAGCAAGGACAGGGGGATTACCGGGGAGGCCACCAGGGATTTTATAAATCAGTTCAAGGTGGATTTTGGAATAATTGGTATAAGCGGCATAGACAGCGACGGTTCCATGCTTGATTTTGACTACAGGGAAGTACGCGCCGCCAAGGGAATTATTGCCAATTCCCGCAAGGTGTATATGGTTGCGGATCACACCAAATTCGGAAGAAAGGCCATGGTAAGACTGGGCAAACTTAGCGAAGTGGATGCCCTGTTTACTGATAGTGCTCCCCCCTCGGAACTCAGGGAACTTTTCTCCAGCCTGGAGACAGAACTCTGGGTGGCAGATTTTGATCCGGATACAAATTTCAATTAGTGCGGGATAAAACCCTTTATTAAAGATCTTTCTCGCCCCGCCCTGCCAAGGCAGGGACTTGGTCGAGATTGCCAATGCTTCCTTGTGCTGGGCTTGATATTTGTGTATCGTTAATCCTGGAACCTTTAACAATTAGCCTCGGGAAGATTTGCTGCTCTCTATGAATATAAAATCCATTCTGCTGATCCGTCTAAGTGCCATTGGGGATATAATTATGGCCTCTGGCGTGATTCCGGCCTTGAGGTCCGAGTATCCGGAAGCGGAGATAGATTGGATGGTGCAGACCGAATGCAGGGATTTGCTTGTCTCCACATCCGGGATAAGCGAACTCATAGAATGGCCGAAAAACCATTGGGTCAAGCTGTTGAAGCGGGGTAGATTAATCAGTTTATGCTCCTGTGTTCTGGACCTTACCAGGAAGCTCAGGTCCAAGGACTACGATATGGTGATAGATATGCAGGGGTTGTGGAAAAGCGGCATGTGGGCTTTTTTCTCCAGAAGCCGGGAGAGGATCGGCCTGGGATCCAGAGAGGGTAGCGGTGTGGTGATGGACAAGGTGATATCACGGGACCGGGGAGACGCTCAATTGGCTTCCGAATACAAACTTTTACTCAAGGAATTGGGTATTAAAGGCTATAATTACGGATTGGGTATTGAACTGTCTGCTGAAGACGAGGGATCGGCAGGTAAAAAGCTGGGGCATGCATTGGGAGAAAAGCGCTATGTAGTGGTCTGTCCCTTTACCACCCGGGAACAGAAACATTGGCCGCAAGAGCGGTGGGTGGGGCTTATCCGGAAATTACAGGATGTTTACGGTTTGCCGGTGGTACTTTTGGGAGGTCCCGGAGATAGGGAAGCCGGGGAGGGCTTGCAAGACTGCTGCGACAACCTGGTCAATCTTACAGGCAGGACCGCGCTTCTGGAAAGTCTGGCCATAATTTCCCGGAGTGTACTTGTGATAGGTGTGGATACCGGACTTACCCATGCGGCCAGTATGTCAGAGGTCCCCACGGTAGCACTGTTCGGGGCCACCTGCCCCTACAGGGAAAGCGGCAATTTTGGCCTGCAAGTGATTTACAAGCAATTTTCCTGCTCCCCCTGCAGGAGAAATCCGGTTTGCGGTAGCGAATTTCCTTGCATGCAGGCTATTCAAGTCCAGGATGTTATGGACAGGATTGAACTTTTACAGTTTCCGGACTCGTTGGAAAATAATTTTCATGAGCAGGATTATTAGGCGACAGATGCGAATATTACATTTGGAAACAGGCAAGCACCTCTATGGTGGTGCCAAGCAGGTTTACTACCTGATTAAGGGACTAGGCTCTTATACTGATGTGGAAAACGAATTGGCCTGTCCCCCGGATAGTGCTATATTGGAAGAATGCCGGGACGTTGCTGATAAATGTCATACTGTCTCTGTCAAGGGAGATCTGGATATTACATTCCTGTTTAGATTCGTGCTTCTGCTCCGCTCCAGGGCACCGGATATATTGCATGTTCACAGCAGGAGGGGGGCCGATATCTGGGGGGCTCTTGCTGCAAGGGCTTGCGGCATCAAGACGGTTGTCTCCCGCAGGGTGGATAACCCCGAGTCCTCGGCGATAATGAGATACAAATACAGTATGTACGATGGGATTATCGCTATTTCCCATGCAATAAAGGAAGTATTGGTTTGGGAAGGGATCGAGGAGGAAAAGATTTATACCGTACCCAGTGCAGTGGAGTATGAGGATTATCAGGAGGAATGCAACGATTCCTGGTTTAGGCAAGAGTTTGATCTGGAGGAAAATGCGGAAACCGTGGCCATGATTGCCCAATTCATACCCCGCAAGGGACACGACACCCTGATACGGGCAATGCCCCTTATATTAAAGGAATGCCCGGAAGCCAGGTTTTTACTTTTGGGAACAGGGGAACTTTTTGATTCCTGCCAGGAGAAGATCGAGGGTATGGGTTTGGGCTATGCCGTACGTATGCCGGGTTTTAGAAGCGATCTGCAAGAAATTTTAGCCTGCTTGAGTCTGGTGGTGCATCCTGCATCCATGGAGGGCTTGGGTGTGTCGCTGCTCCAGGCATCTGCTGCCGGGGTTCCTGTTGTCGCTACTCCCGTGGGTGGTATTCCGGAAATAGTCGGCCATAAGGAAAACGGGTACTTGGTACCTGTTGAGGATAGTGAGAGGCTTGCCAAGTCAGTGGTAGAAATCCTGACGGATAAACGCAAGGCAAGGGAATTTGCCAGGGCAGGCAGGGAAAAAGCAAGGGAGAAGTTTTCAGTGCAGTCCATGGTGGAAGGCAATTACAGGGTGTACCTGGAGGTATTGGAAGATAACTAGTATAGCGTTTCATTAAAAGCTTTATAACTGGTCTATGTCAACTTCGAGTTGCCGTCATTCCGGCGAAGGCCGGAATCCAGAAAAACAGAAAAAGACTGGATCCCGGATCAAAGCCTGCCCCGTACCCCGATACGGGGTCCGGGATGACAGAGTCGTAATTAACGTGCTTATTCTGACCGACATTTAAAATATGACAAGAGACTAGTTGTAAATGTTAAACCTGCACGTCCTTTAGCCATTCCCGGTTTTCCAGGTACCAACTCACCGACCTCTTGAGACCGTCATCCAGGGATACCCGGGGTTCCCAGTCCAGCAGTTCCCTGGCTTTGTCTATATTGGCCCAGGTCTCCTTCATGTCTGCTAGGTGGAAAGGATGGTAGGATATGTTTGCTTCTTTACCCAAGTATCCTTGAATTTGTTCCAGCACCTGATTGATGGATATGGGGTTCTTGCCACCGCCCAGATTTATAATCTCGTAGCCTATATTGGATAGCGCTTTAATCGTTCCCGCGGCAATGTCGTCCACATAGGTGAAATCCCTGCTTTGACTGCCATCGCCGTACAATTCCACTTGTTTGCCCTCGTCGATCCACTTGATGAAGCGAAACACACTCATATCCGGCCTCCCGGCCGGCCCATAAACCGTGAAATACCTGAGCACGGAAATGTCCAGTCCATATAGAAAATGATAGGTATAGGCCAAAACTTCTGCGGATTTCTTGGAGGCTGCGTAGGGAGATATGGGAGTGTTTACCGGGAGTGTTTCCTTGAATGGCATTTGCTGTCCCGCATACAGGGAGGAAGTAGAAGCCAGCACCAGTTTGTTGATTTTGTACTTACGCAGGATCTCCAGGAGATTAAGGGTGCCGTTCAAGTTGGTGGACATATAAATGTATGGATTTTCAATACTGTAGCGTACCCCGGCCCTGGCGGCGAGGTTGATTACCGCATCCACTCTGTGTTTTTCGAATATGCCATCCAGGGAGTTGAAATCCTCTATGTCGGTCTGAAAGGCTGTGAAATTCTCGTATTCTTGCAGGGAATTCAGCCTGTAGGCCTTTACCCTGGGGTCGTAGTACTCGTTCATGTTGTCCAGACCTATAACCCGGTATCCGGACTCGAGAAGCAACAGGGAAGTCTTCCATCCGATAAATCCGGCTGCCCCGGTGACTACTATAGACTGCATACATTCTCCTCCTCAGGAATTAATCCACAGCGTGTTCGAATTTATCTTCACGTTGTTGGGGTATCTACTCAAACAGTTCTAAACATGTTTGGCACGGATTGCAACCCAGAATTTATTAGCACTGCAGCGAAACTTTAAATTACAACCATTCTTGTCATTCCGGCCCCCGTATCGGAGTATGGTGCAAGCCTTGAGCCGGAATCCAGTTTTTCAGCCCTTTTGGCTGGATTTTGTCTGGTTTCCGAATTGAAAACTTACTATTTCCATATCCGGAAATTAGCAATTTCCGGATGGGAACTTGTCTAGATTCTTGTTTTCGCAGTAATGACGGATGAAAAAACTTTCGCAGCAGTGTTACGTCAACAAAAATTTGATTTAATTTATATTTCTAGCAGGACAAAGTTGAAGTGATAGGGTGCTAAAAGGATACTAACAACACGAAGTCCTTATGATATCTGGATATAAAGTGGTAATAGATTTTGAAACAACGCACGCATTAAGAGTTGTATGCGTGCGTTGTTATTTAGATGTATTCCGGTTTTAGTGCAGTGAGACCAAGCCGGCGGCTGAGCAGGTGAGCAAAACAGCAATGATTATTGCGAAAACCAGGAAAAGGTAGGGTTTTTCCTTGTTTGCGATCATGCCTATCACCGATCCCCAGGAGCCGAATACTGCAGCCAGGCAGCAAAGTCCCAGGCCCAGCATAGCTATGGCATCAGTAAATGCCAGTCTGGTTAAATACCAATGTCCGTGGATTACTTCCCTGCCAGCGGCATCTTTCCATATAGTGGCTGCATCCTTGCCTGCCCAGAGTTCATTTACCATGGTATTGGCGTCAAAGAATTGATTGCCTATTATAAAATACAAGACTATACCTATAGTACATATAATCATGCCTATAATCGTGATCCAGAAGGTTATTTCCCCGTAGATCACACCGGATAACAAAGGTTTGGGTTTTTCTTGTTCAGTCATATATACCTCCTTAGACCATGGTCCATGCTTTAGAAATAAGTCTGATTCCGGCACCGATCATAACAACGATAATAATCCATCTGACAAATCCGGCTTTAACCTTTAACATTATTTTGGAACCAATAAGTGTGCCCACGATTAGTCCAATCATGCTGGGCACGGTAAAAAGCGGAAACAGGCCGCCTCCGACGATATACGGCCATACTGCTGCCGTGTCACCCATGGAAATCATGACTTTGCTGCAGGTGGCAGCTACTTTCAACGGAGCCGCCATGACCATGTTGAATACCGGAACCATTGCCCAGCCTGCTCCCAGGCCGAAGAGGCCGGATATCAACCCTACTCCGCAGAACAGGGTCAAGCCCAGTGCGGCTCTGGTCACTTTGTAGTTGATAACTTTGCCCAGGGAATCTTCGTAATAGGGCAAGGGTAGGTTCAATTTCTCAGTGAACTTGTCCACAAAGGAAACTTCCGGATATTCGGATTTGCCCCCGAAAAATACGAACAATAGTCCTATCCCGATAACGATTACACCCAGGGCCCCCCGGATAAAGGCCTCGCCTCCAGCACCCATGGTTTTTTGTATGTATCCTGCCAACATTGCACCGATTACAGCAAATACGGCATAGGGAACAGCCCCGGTGAACAGCAGTCTGATGTTGGCAACTCCCTTGTTCAGAAAGGGTCTCCCTGCAACCAGTGCTCCTGCCATGGCAACGAACAAACCGGTGGATCTGATGATGTAGGAATCTATGGGAGTAAATCCCATGAATACGGGTGTGAATATTACACCGCCTCCAACTCCTGCAAGTACCGCAAATATCCCTATTACAGTACAACCCACCAGCAATATGATAAAAAACCATAAGGGAGTAATCCCCATGGGTTCCACCGAGCCGGCGGCCTGAATGCTGCCCACACTGGCGGCAATAGCAATAGCCACTAAGCATGTTATGCCTAAGGCTTTCAGGATTTTCTTTCTGTATTCCAATAATTTACTCATCTCTTCCCCCCCTTTTTTTACACAATCTTTAACTATTCAAGAAGTTGTTCAGGCTAACTCGAAAAACTGGTTGTGATATTTATCACGTGCCAACTTGCGATTTCAAAGCTCAGTAAAGTTCAATAGCGAGTGATCTGGTATATGCTGCTGGAATAAAGAGTTATCCAAGAAACAGACCCCAGGGTTCGAAAAAATTCCCCCTGGAATTGAAAAGCAGATATGAAAAACGGCTTTTCTTCATGATTTTTACCTCCTTGTGTTGTTTGTGAAAATTTTAACACATAATTTGCGTATAGATATAAGTTTTGTTGCTAGATGTCAAAACAAAATTTAATAAAAATCAAAATTACCTTCTCGATGCATCTTCGAGCCTCGAGGCACAAAAGCACAAACCTCGAACTTCGAACATCGAGCGTCGAACCTAGAACCTGAAACATGGAAAACTTGGAGAGACTTGTAACTTAACTAGTTGATATTAATAAATATTAAATAAAAGTCCCAATAGCCCTGGCGTGGAGGCAGAGTATACTTTACAATACTCTGGGGTAAGTGGTATACAATCCGAAACATTATTACAGAATCTTTCCCAACAATACTAAATTAAGCTGGAGGATTGGATATGGAACTCTCGGATATAAAGCGCGTACTTATTCTCGGTTCAGGCCAAATGGGTCAGCAGATTGGCTTTGTGAGCGCGGCTGCCGGATTTGAGGTGATACTATACGATGTGGAGGAACAGGCCCTTTCCACGGCTAAGGAGAAAATTGGCAAACTCGGGGATAGCTTTGTCAAGCACGGTAAACTGAGTAAGGAAGAGGCAGCAAAAACCCTGGAAAGGATAGAGACAAGCATTGATCCCGAACATGCAGGCAAGAATGCGGATTTTGTCAGCGAATCAGTACCCGAGGACCCGGATTTGAAGGGCCGTGTGTTTGCCCAGTTCAACGAGATTTGTCCCTGGGAGACAATATTTACTACCAACACTTCCACACTGGTTCCCTCCATGTTCGCTGAACAAACCGGCCGTCCGGACAGGTTGCTCGCATTTCATTTTCATAATCTACTTTCCGACAGGATCGTTGATGTGATGCCCCACTCCGGAACTTCCAAGGATTGCGTGGAATTGACCAGGAGTGTTGCGGAATATATGGGTTTAATTCCCATTGTCCTGGAAAAGGAGAATCACGGGTATGTTTTTAACTCCATGTTTCAGCAGTTCCTTTTTTCCGCCATCTCTTTGGCTGCCAAAAATGTGGCTTCAATTCATGATATAGATCGTTCCTGGATGGGAATTATGGGTATGTCCATGGGTCCCTTCGCCATAATTGACAGCGTGGGAGTGGATACTGCTTGGCGTATTGCAGACTATTGGGCCAAACAGTTGCAAGATAAAAATAGACAAGCTATTGCCGACTTTTTAAAGCAGTACGTGGATCAAGGTCTATTGGGGACGAAGACCGGACAAGGATTTTACTCCTATCCCGACCCGGAATTTGCCAAACAAGGATTCGTGGAGAACAAACAAGATTAATCCAGTGACAGCTAGATTTTTTCATCAGGATAGTTTTTTGTTGAGATAGATCCAAGTTGTCTCGAAAGCATGGGCAATCTCGACTACGAAGTAGCGATCGGAGTTCAAAAAACAGTTTCCTGCTTATAACTTACAACTTTTTTCATATTATCTATCTGCCGAAGGGGCACTTGGGGAAGGTGCATATCTTGCAACCCAGGCAAAATCCGCCTTCACCGAATCCGGAGAGTGCTTTCCGGGTTATTTCCTTGCCCGCCAATATCCTGGGTAACAACAGGTCGAAGCTGGTAGTCTTGTAAAACAGCGCACATGCCGGGACTCCAATCACCCGCGCATTACCTATCCGGCCAAGCAGGGTCATGGCACCCGGCAATACGGGCATCCCGTACAAGATATCCTGCAGTCCCGCATCCAAAAGTCCATGTCTGGTTACATCCTCCGGATCCACGGAGAGTCCGGCGGTAGTAACCAGTAGTTCCACTCCCTTGTCCAGCATCCTGTCTATACATTGACGTATTTGCTGCCTGTCGTCCTGGACGACCTCGCTGGATAGGACTTCGCAACCGTAATCCTTGACCTTGCTGCTTATCACGGGCTCGAACTTGTCCTCCACAAGTCCGGTAAAGACTTCACTGCCGGTAATGAGTATTCCCACTTGCATTTTTTGGAATGGTAGGATTTCAAATACCGGACCATCCTGAAGAGCGGCCAAGGCCTTGCTCAGGTTTTCCCGGTGTAAATACAGGGGTATTGCCCTGCATCCGGCAAAGGTTTTGCCCTTCTCCACCGGGGTGTCTCCGTGATGCGAGGAGCATATTACCTCCGGGACCAGATTGAATCCCTGCAGTTTTTCCCTGTCTATGGAGAGCAGGCCGTTGATTTCGGCTTGGAAACCTAGTTTTCCTTCTTTGGGGGTGTCCTGGTAAGCCACATGCTCTCCCGCCATGTACTCTGCAAAAGCCAAGGCGGCATTGTCCTCGTGTATCCAATCCTCAGAGGGCTGATCCCCGGATTGTACAAAGATCCTGGATCTCCCGATTTGTTGCAATCTGCATAGATCTCTTGTGCTGATTTCTTGACCTGCCCTGACTTCGGGCCCCTTGCTCTCTCCCGGTTCTATCCCGGTCATGTCGTGTACTGCCTGTTCTCCAACGGCATTATCCAGGTCCACGGTTTGGAGTCCCGGTCCCGTGTTTTCCGAACTGCTGGTTTTGTTTTGTTCCTTGTATGGTGCTTCTCCCTGGCAGCCCCTGCAAATGGGACCGTCTGCCTCTGGATAGGGTTCCCGGCAGACGGGACAGATTATAATATTGCGCATTTTTCTGTTTTTAAAGTAGGAGTCGGATATTTGGATTTTTTCAAGGGTACAAACAGAATCCCCTGCTTCTTCGATCTCAATGTACAGTTTTTCGGAATCCTGTTCTGCCTTGGGTTTCTCTTTCAGGAACCAGGAGCGGAGTTCCGGCCAATCTGCAAGTTTGTCCGGGTCCAGGTAGCTCCGGAATCCGTCTCCGTTGTATTTATCGTACAGGGAAAGGGCATATTTGCCCAGGTTTACGATCCTCATCCAGCCGTTGCCTATGCTGCAGGGGGTTAACAGTTGTACCGCATCCGGTAGGCATTTCCCGGTTTCCACAAAGGCTTCGTAAAGCGTGTCCTTGGGCATGGCGGACTTTGCCTTTTCCACCATGAATCCACCGATCAAAATGCCAGGCGCAGGGAAACTGTGCAGCCACTCAGCCAGCTCCATAAACTCCTTGAAACTGTATTTGCCGATATCCATCTGATCTCCTTTTTGATACTTGTATTCGATGTTATTTTTTAATTTATCCTATCAAAATTATGCACTATTTTCTGAAGGTCAATCAATCTTAAGGGAAGCCAGAAATTCTAATTTTAAAATGTGGGTCCATTTGCCCAAACAGTCAGGGGAGACAGCGATCTTATTTGGGGTTTTAAACCCCTGGCTGGGTCTACATTTTTTCCACCCTGCAAAGCAGGGATTTGATTGGTACTGATCCGGTTACCGGGCACAGTGCTTCATCGTCTGTAAGCATGTTGATATTCACTCTTTGCCAGCCGTTTTCCACACCGTACCAGAATCCGTGGGGTGAATGCACCACTTCCGGACTGATATCCGGGGAATAGCTCACCTTGATTTCCACTCTTCCCCTGGGAGAAACCAGGTATACCCACTCCCCGTCTTCAATATCCAATTTTTGGGCTGTGTCCGGATTTATTTCCAGTTCCGGATCCGGAGCCTTTTTGCGCAGGGAGGCTATATTGCGGTGCGAGGAATGGTAGTAGACCAGCAACCTGCCTCCGGTGGTCAGTATCAAGGGGTAGTCCTCGGTCAGTTCCGGCCTGCTATAGGGACTTTCCGGAGGTTCCCGGAATTGAGGCATTCCTGATATTCCGAGATTTTCCAGGAAGTCTGCGTTCAGTGCTACTTTTCCGGTAAGGGTACGGAATTTACCCTTGTTTTCGTAGCTCTTGTAAGTAAATCCACCATAGTACCAGCCCATTTCCTTTAGCTGCTCGTAAGTAAGTCCGGCATATTCCAGCCTGTAGTCCAGCATCTCTTGCTCGTTGTTGAAAAATCCTTTCAATCCCAGTTTTTGGGCCAGTTCTATCAGTATCTGTTTCTCGTCCCTGCAATCCGGGAGGGGATCCAGGGCCTTGGGCTGCGAGAATACATAGCTTTTCATCAACAGATCCTCCACATCGTCGCGTTCTACCCAGTGGGCCGGTGGCAGGATTACGTCCGCAAGTTCAGTGGTGGGGGTGTGAAAATAATCCACTGCGAACAAGAAGTCCAGTTGCTTTAGCACCTGCCGAACATGCGAGGAGTTGGGGTAGGCGCAGACAGTGTTGTTGGCAAAAAGGCCCATTGCACGAACCGGGTAGGGATCGTTATCCGTGATTGCCGGCCATACGGTCTGCGGGGGTGAGGGAATGGGAATGAATTGCAACAGCGGGAATTGCTTGAGCCCCAGTTTTTTAAGGGCCTGATCCTTGGGGAGGTTGAAAAACGGATCGTGGTCCGGGCCGTAGCAACTGCGCTTGCTTGTGGGGGCGGGCAGTCGCAGATTTCCCCCGGCAACTTCCAGGTTGCCGGTAATGGCGCTTATAATGGTCAAGGCACGGTTGAGGTCAAAGGCGTCGTTCCCCTGGCTCGTCCCGCCCATACCGGGTCCTATGGCTCCGGGAGGGTTATTGGCAAACATCCTGGCGGCATCCTGGATTTGATTACTGGGAATCCAGGTGATTTCAGCAGTCTTCTGCGGTGTGTATTCCGATACGTGTTCCCTCAGGGCCGCAAACCCGTCTGTCCAGTTTTCCACAAAATCCTTGTCATAGAGTTCGCTTTCAATAATAATATGTATAAAGCCAAGTGCCAGGGCCACGTCGGTTCCCGGCCTGATTTGCAGCCAGTTGTCCGCCTTGTTGGCGAGATTGGTGCGTCTGGGGTCGACTACGATGAGTTTGGAACCTTGTTTGAGCCCGTCCCGTATGTCGTTCATATACAAACCAGGCCAGGACTTTTTCGGATTATGGGCCCAAAGCAGGATGCATTTGCTGTTTGCATAGTCCGGGTCAGACATTCCGAAACCGCTGGTTGCCAAGCTACCCATAACTATAGGACCGCCGCTCATGTTGGAAGGTGCCATTAGGTTCGGAGACCCGAAAGCGGTAAGGAAACAGTTTATATAAGGGGCTGTCCCCCGGGTGGTGCCGGTGCCGAATACCACGGATTCAGGACCGTGTTTCTCGCTGGCCCGGCTCAAATTTTCCGCTATCAGGGAAAGGGCCTCTTCCCATGAAGCCTGTTTAAATCCCTTTCCGGACTTGATCAAGGGTGTGGTGATTCGCTCCTGGTGATAGATGATCTCCGGGGCAGCTGCTCCCTTGGGGCAGATATATCCCCGGCTGATCGGGTGCTCCTTGTCTCCCTTGACTTCCTGTAGCCTACCGTTTTCCAGGTTCAGCAGCACGCCGCAGCGGCTGTGGCATTCGAAACATATGCTTCTTACGGTTTGGTTCCCCATAAGGGCCTCCTTTAATGGCTTCCTCTTGCTGTAAATTTTGATAATTGTCTGATGTAGTATAAAGTTGCAGCAGTTTTTTGAATATACACAAATAAATTAGCATCCCCGGATTTATAACCGCTACACTTCTTCCAGCGTGAACAGTGATTTTGAACAGGTGGATTGTTTATTTTCTGTATTTATCAAATCTCAAAACTGCAGTCCAACAATTTTGTTTGATAAAATTATTTTGGAACAATAAGAAAAAAAAGCTGGGGAATTGTTTTTTATGGGTTACATGAGTTTTTGTTTTATGCTATATTTAAAAAAAATTATTATTAGCCAATGGAATTGGGATTCTCCTTGACAGGTATATTGGCAGCTAAAGAGTTCGAAGTTTTCAAGTCAAAGCAATATATTGTTTTACATGATTCCAAGTACATTCAATGGTAATATGAAACTTGTAAATTCAGGGGGTTATTTTAGAAGCTTTGACTGTCAAGTCGGAAAAGAAGATTTTAGAACGAAAAGCACATTTATTAAACATAGTTAATAGATATAAACATTGTAATATTTAACATCTAGCCTATTTGGAGGATGTATATGCGTTTTTTCAGGTTCAAGAGTTTTCAGAATCAGTTAATTCTGACCATGATTTTAATTATTGCCGTGTTCTCGATTATTGTCAGTTTTGTTTATTTTCCGGAGGTTCACAATTCTCTGTGGGAGGAGAAAAGGGCGAAAGTGCAGAATTTGATTCAATCCCAGATGGTGATCTTGGAGCATTATTACCAGTTGTCTCAGGATGGCGAAATGAGCGAGGCCAAGGCCAAGGCAAAGGCCAAGGCAGCGATCGAAAAAGCGAGATACGGGGACAAGGAGAGAGGGTATTTCTGGATAAACGACATGCAGCCCAAAATGATCATGCACCCTTACAAGCCGCAGCTAAACGGCGAGGATCTTTCCGAGGTCCGGGATGAAGAAGGGATGTACTTGTTCAATCGTTTTGTAGAGGTCGCTAAGGATAAGGGCGCGGGATTCGTGGAGTATCACTGGCAGTACTACGACAATGCGGACAGGGTGGAACCCAAGCTCTCCTATGTCCAGGAGTTCGAACCCTGGGGATGGATTCTGGGAACAGGGGTATATGTGAACGATGTATGGGAAAATATTGTCTCCATGTTTATAAAGATAACTCTGCTCGGACTTGCTGTTACCGCTCTTATGGCAGTGGGAATCTACTTCCTCGCACGGCGGATGACAAGTCCCATACTGGATATTGAAAGGCATGCGGACAGCATCGCCCAGGGTAAGATGGATGTGGATCGGTTGAAGATAGACAGAAGCGACGAGATCGGGAGTCTCGCCGAGAAGGTCAACATAATGACCGACGAGATCCGAGAGACGATAAACTACTACGAGACCGTGCTGGAGGATATGGCTACTCCGCTGGTTTGGTCGGACCAGGACGCTTATGTCAAGAAGTTCAACAAGGCTGCTGCAATGTTGGTGGAGGAGGATGACAAGGAAAGGCTGATCGGACAGAAAGCCGGGCTCGCATTTTACAACGATGTTAACAGTTCTACTGTTACAGACAAGGTTATCCGGGAAAAACAAGAGGTTAAAGGTGTACAGACCGAGTTTCTGACCAGGAAGGGAAACAAGAAGTATATCCAGGTGGATGCTGCGCCGTTGTTCGATGATGAGGGTGATTTGGCCAGTGTTTTTATTACTATAGCGGATATAAGCGAGATCAAGGAACAGGAAAAGAAGATCCAGGAGCACAATTCCCAACTGTTTGAATTGTCGGAACAAGCCAAGGATGTGTCCGAGCGTTTGGCCAGTGCTACTGAAGAGTTGTCCTCACAGATAGAAGAAGCCAGTAACGGGTCTGAAGAACAAAAGAAGCGTGCTTCCGAGATGTCGACGGCCATGGAAGAGATGAATGCCTCCATCCTGGAGATATCCAGGAATGCCTCCAGTGCTTCCGAACAATCCGAGAGCACCAAGAAAAAGGCCAAGGAAGGTGAAGAGATAGTGGAACAGGTATCTGTGAACATGAAGAGCGTGAGCCAACGCGCGCAGAATGTGAAGAGTTCCATGGACCAATTGACTCAGGATGTGCAGGGGATAAACCAGGTGATGGACATGATCAACGATATTGCGGACCAAACCAACCTTTTGGCTTTGAATGCAGCGATTGAAGCCGCACGAGCCGGAGAAGCCGGCAAAGGCTTTGCAGTAGTGGCTGACGAGGTGCGTAAACTCGCGGAAAAGACCATGGAAGCAACCAAGGAGGTGGGAAATACGATCAATTCCATAACTTCCGGCACGGAAAAAAATGCGGAAGAGGTGAAAGAGACCGAGAAAGCTGTGGAAGAGACTTCGGAGCAATCCAGGAAGGCCAGCAGCTACCTGCAGGAGATAGTGGAGCTTGCGGAGTCCAATGCAGAGCAGGTGCAAAACATAGCTACTTCCTCGGAAGAGCAGTCCTCTGCCAGCGAACAGATCAACCAGTCCTCGGAGGAAGTGAACAGGACCGCTACAGAGGCATCAGAGACCATGCAGCAATCCGCACAGGCTGTTTCCGANCTGAACAAATTGGCCCAGGAGATAGATCAGATAGTCAAACAGATGCAGTNAGCCAGTGCAGGTGTATGTGTAAGTGACTGTCACATACACCTGNACNGGACACCTACCTAAACCTTACACTTACACAGTCATTGTAAACCGATTCATATCCTTTTTCTGAATGCTACGTACCTGTGTGTTATGTCTCCTTGCTGCAACAGTTTGCTGGTGGTGGGATGTTCTACATTCGTTCTCCCCCAGGCCACGGGATGTCCGTAGTAGTTGTATGTATGTTCGCTTTGCAGGACCAGCAGGGCCTTATAAGCAGAAGTGCCTTGAATTTCCGGGGAGAAGGCGGCGGTGTTTACAGCGAATTTCAGCCTGCTCCGTTCCGATGCTGGCGGAGTGGGCTTTTTTCCATCCGGATTGCACAAGTAATCTATGGGGTTCCATAAACTGAAAAAGAATCCCTTTAATTCCTCGTTTCTGTAAACAAGCAGGAGAGAATAGGGATCATCCGAGAGCCTCAGGGTGGTCAAGGTCTTTTCCTGTAATTGATGCAGGGTGATGGGAGCGAAGTGATGATACTTGGGATTGAAGGCCTTGTGTATGATTTCGTGTATTTTGGGATAGATGGATTCCAGGGTCACCTCTTCCATGGTTTTGATCTTGAATCCTTCCTGGTAAAACCTTTTAAAAGTGTCTGAATAGATTGCCATCAATTCATGGTGCTCTTGTTCTGAAACAATGCCAGAGGTCGCTTCTGAAAAACTCTCCCAACCATTATCAAAGAAAAGTTGTGGATAATAGGCAAAGTGATAGGGATCACCCATCCATCTTTCCGGGGAGTCCTTTTCCAATAAAAACATCCAGTCGTGAAACGGGTTCAAGTTTATCGGCCCGCGTAATTCCCCGCCCCCTATTTCCTGGGCAATATTCTCAGCTTCATCCATCAGTCCCTGGAACCAGGTGGTGTCGTTGGGGCATTCAAAAAAACCAAAAAAAGGCCAGGAGTAGTAGTCGCACCCTCCCACCAGGATCCTGGCTCGGTCACAACCTTTGTTGTCAGTGCCCAGTACCAGTTCGAAACGATAATCCGTCCTTTGTGCATAAGTGTATAATAGATTCCGTTCCCGCATGGACTCGGAATAAAAGTAGTAGTCGTCATGATACAGGGTGTCCCGCAATAACAGGAAACGCTTAAGCAGATGCTTGGTGGCATTGTCTAGTTGTTTAGATATGCTGAATCTAGTAAAGTGCAAAAAGATCTCCATTGGTTATAGGTGTCTTTGCTAAGCGGGTAATAACCTGATTTATACTTTTTTGAAAACGCGCTGTCAATAATTTGTCTAGATAGTTCCTATCCGGAAATTACTAATTTCAGGGTACGGAAATAGTAAGTTTTCAATTCGGAAATTAGATTTTTTCGTTTGACAAGGAAATCAATAAATTATGAGGAGGCGTATCTTAATACTTCGAGGAATAATTTTGAAGATTGACGTAGTCAAACTTCAATCTGGCAGTTTCCGGATGAAAACTAGTGCGTTGTCACACATGATTTGTCGCTTTTACACTAATGTCATTCCGGCGAAGGCCGGAATCCAGAAAAACAGAAAAAAGACTGGATCCCGGATCAAAGCCTGCCCCGTACCCCGATA
>JGI1684J13235_1000325_pt1 | contig 18207 bp, 17 predicted proteins | sample PonA232FremontCA_2_FD_13235 | JGI IMG/M metagenome (IMG submission 13235) | reverse complement strand
CCGCGGATCGCCAATCGCCTGTTGCGGCGGGTGCGGGACTTTGCCATGGTGGAAGGCAAGGAAACCATCGACTGCGAGCTGGCCAGGCAGGCCCTGACCCGCCTCGACGTGGATCCCCTGGGCCTGGACCAGATGGACCGGGAGATTTTGAGCGCCCTGATCAAGCATTTCGGCGGCGGCCCCGCCGGGGTCAAGACCATTGCCAACGCCTGCGCCGAGGAGGTGCGGACCGTGGAGGAGATCTACGAGCCCTATCTCATCCAGTGCGGCTTCCTCAAGCGCACCGCAAGGGGGCGTGTGGCTACGGGCAAGGCGTACAAGCACATGAATCTGGGGCTGGGGGGGGAGTCCCATACTGAAAGCTAGCAGGGCGTTGAAAAATTCCAATTGCTTCGTTGCTTCAAAAAGTTCAAACTCTCACGTAGACTTACTACGCTGCGAGTTTGAACTTTCTTCGCGCCTTGCACTTGAAATTTTTTAACGCCCTGCCTAATAGGGGCCATTTTCAATGGCCTGCTAGCTCAGATAGTTATTTCTTCGGTGTGTATCACCCCCCTCAAGACGGATAAGGAGCGAATATGCGTACTGTGGAGCCCACACACGAGATCGTCTCCATGCCGGATCCGGACGCGGCCCTGTCCGTGATCGAACAGGCGGGCCGGACCTGTTACAAGTCCGAGCACAAGATGCAGGAGGGCTCCGCTGGCGACTTTATCCGCCGTATCCTCCGCTCCGGGCACGAGAGCGTGATCGAGCACGGCTCGGTCACGGTGCGCTTCATCTGCGATCGCGGCGTGAGCCACGAGCTGGTCCGGCATCGCCTGGCGGCCTATTCCCAGGAGAGCACCCGCTACGCCAACTACGCCAGGGAGCGCTTCGGCAGCGAGATCAGCGTGATCCGGCCCACTTTCTGGAGCGAGGAAAGCCAGGAGTTCGCCCTGTGGCGGGAGGCCATGGAAAAGTGCGAGGCCGCGTACATGGAGCTGTTGAACCAGGGGGCCAAGCCCCAGCAGGCTCGCGCTGTGCTCCCCAACAGCCTCAAGACCGAGGTGGTCATGACCGCCAACTTCCGGGAGTGGCGGCACGTGTTCCGCCTGCGCTGCTCCAAGGCGGCCCATCCCCAGATCCGGGAGGTGATGCTTCCCCTGCTGGAGGAGATGAGCAAGCGCTTCCCACCGCTTTTCGAGGACGTGTATGAAGAGGTGATGGGAGCCGCGAAATAGGCGAAGAAGACAGCCCACGGAACTACACGGAATAACACGGAAAGAAGAATTGCCCGCGAATAACGCGAATATTCGCGAATACCGAAAAAAAAAGCGCTCCCTTATCGCGGAGCGCTTTTTTTTTCGGCGATCTTCTATTCCCTTTTCAGCAATCGTTTCTCCGGTGCGATCATTTCCTCGACGGTCTCCCGCTCCCGGATAAGGTGGGCTCTGTCCCCGTCCACCAGGACCTCCGCGCCCCTGGGGCGGGAGTTGTACTGCGATGCCATGGCGAAGCCGTATCCGCCGGCGGAAAAGGTCGCCAAGAGCTCGCCGGGCTCGATAAAGGGTAGCTCCCGATCCTGGGCCAGGAAGTCCCCGGTTTCGCAGACGGGGCCCACGACGTCCCTGGGCGCGACCTCTCTGTCCTGGGGCGTGACCTCCGCGATGCGGTGGTAGGCCCCGTAGTAGGAGGGCCGGATCAGGTCGTTCATGGCCGCGTCCACCACGGTGAAGTGCTTGAGCTCGGTTTCCTTGGTGTACAGGGTCCGCGTGACCATGATCCCGGCGTTGCCGGCGATGACGCGTCCAGGCTCCAGGACGAGGGTCACGTCCATGTCCGCAAGGGCGTCGCTCAGGGCCTCGCCCAGCTCTCCGGGATGGGGCGGGTCCTCCTCCCCATAGGTGATGCCCAGGCCGCCGCCCAGATCCAGGTAGTTGATGGACAGGCCCATCTTTTGCAGCCTGGTGTAGAGCTCCTTCAGGCGCTCCAGGGATTCCAGGAAGGGGGAGATCTGGGTGAGCTGGGAGCCGATGTGGCAGTCGATCCCCACGGGCTCCAGCCACGGGTCCTCCCCGGCGCGGGCATAGAGCTCCGGCGCCCGCTCGATGGCAATCCCGAACTTGTTCTTCTTCAGTCCGGTGGAGATGTAGGGGTGCGTTCCGGGGTCCACGTCCGGATTGATCCGCAGGCTCATGCGGGCCGGGATGCCGGCGTCAGCGGCGGCGCTGGAGAGGAGCTCCATCTCCTGGTCCGACTCCACGTTGAACATGAGGATCCCGGCGCGGAGGGCGTAGGTCATTTCCCAGTATTTCTTGCCCACTCCGGAAAAGACGATCTTTTCCGGGGCGATCCCCGCCTCCAGGGCCTTGGCCAGCTCGCCGCCGGAGACGATGTCCGCGCCCGCACCCTCGCGCCCCAGAAGATGCAATACGCTCAGGTTGGAGTTGCACTTGACGGAAAAGCAGGTGATGTGCCGGACCTTGTCGAAGGCGGAATCGTAGGCCTGGAAATGGCGCCGCAATGTGGCGGCGGAGTACACGTACAGTGGCGTGCCATGTTCCCGGGCCAGCTCCCGGACCGACACATCCTCGGCATAGAGCTCGTTGTTCTTGTGCTCAAAGTGGTGCATAGGTGTCTCGTTGTTGGTTATCTGTTACTCGGTGTTCGGTATTCGTGATCAGTACCCCGCGATTCGTGGTCTTTCGTTTACCGTACCGACTACCGGCTACTGACCACTGACCTCCGATCTCCGTCATCTGTCGTCTGACGTCTGTTCTCTGGTACGCAGGGAAATATCTCCCGCCACTAGGCGGTGTTCCGCTCCAGAATCGTCTTGTAGGAGAAGGGCGCCGCTGTCGTCAATGTCACGGGCCGTTCCGTGGTATACGGCATTGTCCGTTTCCGCGCGGACCCTGTGGCCCAGGGTGACGGTGTAGTCGAGCCACTGCTGCCGAACAGGGGAGATCCCCTCCTCCATGAGGCGGTGGTAATAGCCTTCCAGCCGGCCCAGGATGTCCTGCACGAGGCCGGGCCGGGAGATGGGCGATCCGGTGGCCGCCAGGACCGAGGTGGCCTGGTCCCGGATATCGGGAGGTATCTCCTCGGGGGGCGTGTTCAGGTTGAGGCCCATGCCCAGGATCAGGTGATCGATCCGCTCCGCGTCGGAGCTCATCTCCGCCAGAATCCCGCCGACCTTCTTCCCCTCCAGGAGGACGTCGTTGGGCCATTTCAGCCCTGCTCGGACCCCGCTCCGGGAACTGATCGCCTCTGCGACGGCCACGCCCGCCAGCAAAAGGAACTGGGAAATGCGGTCCGGAGCCAGGCGCGGGGTGAACAGAACGGACATGGCCACGCCACCGGAGAGGGAGACCCAGCCCCGCTGTCTGCGCCCCCGTCCGCGGACCTGGCGGTCGGCCAGGGCCACGCTGCCTTCGGGAGCGCCGTCCCGGGCGAGCTCCCGCAGCAGCTGCTGGGTGGACTCGAGCTCCTCGCGATACTCCAGCACCCGGCCCAGTGTGCGGGTGGTCAGGCCCGGGCGGACGGCGAGGGGATGCAGGCTGTCCGGCACTTCCTCCAGCTGATACCCCTTGCCCGCCCCGGCCTCGATACGGAAGCCGAGATCCCTCAGGCCGCAGATGTGCTTCCAGACCGCGGTCCGGCTGATGCCGGCGGCGTTAGCGAGGGCCTGCCCCGAGACCCGGTCCTCCCCAAGGAGGGCGCCGAGTATGCGTTCCTTGCTCGCTTGATCCTGCACTTTGGCTCCCGAAGAAGAGTTTGGGACAAAGATTCAAAATAACCCCCTGGCTCGATAGATGCAAATGTTTATCCTGCGATATGGTGCGGGGGCGAACAGTGTGTTTTCCGTCAACGTAATGCTTTAAATAAGTTGACAAGAAAGAAGGATTGGCCTATTTTGGCTCCGCTCCCGAGAGGCGGGAAATCTCCCCGGCCACCGAGAAATACAGACACCCGGAGGCATTTGGCATGCGGCAACAGGAAACGCTTTCCCCTCTCGCCTCGCTGCATAGGCTGGTCTGGATCGCCATGTGCGCGGCCCTGATCACTGTGGGCGCCTACATCCATTTTCCCCTGGGGCCGGTGCCCATTTGCCTGGAGAGCCTCTTCGTCCAGCTGGCCGGCTTTCTTTTGGGGCCCCTGGCCGGGGCATCATCCGTGGCCCTTTACCTCCTCGCCGGTTTGGTCGGCCTGCCGGTCTTCGCCGGGGGCACGTCCGGGCTGGGCCATATACTGGGCCCCACTGGAGGCTACCTCATCGGCTTCCTGGCCACTCCCCTGATTACCGGACAGGCTCGCCGCGTGGCCCGGGAGGGCCATTTGTCCTGGGGATGGGGCGTGGGACTCGCCCTGGTGGGGCTCGTACCCAACTACGGGGTCGGGGTGCCCTGGTTGCGCTCCGTTCTGGACGTGGGATGGAGCGAGGCCCTGGCTACGGGGATGTATCCCTTCCTCGTTCCGGATATCGTCAAGAGCGTCGCCGCGGCGGCCGCGGCCCGTTTCGTGTATCAGCGGGGCCAAGGCTGGATTTGATCAACGACGCCCCTCTCGGCGCGCGCTGGCAGAGCCGCCCCGCCAAGCGGCGAAGGCGAAATGGATCGTGAACAGTAACTATTTACCACTTCTCTGATCTCAACTTAATCTTCACGGAACCTTTTTGAATCAATCCATCGAAGACTCTGTTCGATTTTCTTCGCTCGCCACGTGGGGGAAACCCGACCGTGAACATGCTGCTTGTGGCCAAAAGCGCATTGCTGAAGATACCCTCCCCTACCTCGGAACAACGGCAACCAAGGAGAGTCGGGTGGGGGCAGGGATGCCCCCGCGTGGCGAGCGTTAGAAAATCCAGAGTCGGAGGTGCAAGATGAAAAAAGGCTCCGTGAAGATTACGGTTTCGCAAGGTGCTGAATAATTTCCGTGAACAAAACACCCCGGAGATCTTCCATGCAGACGGAGAGTGAGCTGCACCGGCTGGACGCGAACCATGTCTGGCATCCCTATACCTCGGTTATCGACCCCCTGCCCGTGTATGCCGCGGAGGAAGCCCGCGGCACGCGCATTCGGCTCACAGACGGACGTGAGCTCGTGGACGGCATGGCCTCGTGGTGGTGCGTGATCCACGGGTACAATCATCCCGAGCTGAACCGTGCGCTCCGGGAGCAGGCGGAGACGATGAGCCACGTGATGTTCGGAGGGATAACCCACCGTCCCGCTGCGGACTTGGCCGGGACCTTGGCGGAGATCTCTCCGCCGGGCCTGGACAGGGTGTTCTTCTCCGACTCCGGCTCCGTGGCCGTGGAGGTGGCGTTGAAGATGGCTCTGCAGTACTGGCAGGGACGGGGCGAAACGCAGCGGAAGGAGTTCGTTGCCCTGCGGCGGGGCTATCACGGGGACACCTTCGGGGCCATGTCCGTCAGCGATCCGGAAATGGGCATGCACGAGGCCTACAGCGGATTCCTCCCCGGCAATCGCTACATCCGCCAGCCCGAGTGCGGTTTCGGCGATCCCTGCCGGGAGGAGGATTTGGCCGAGTTGCGAGAGCTCTTGCGGGATTCCGGGAACTCCGTGGCGGCGATTGTGCTGGAGCCGGTCGTTCAGGGGGCCGGCGGGATGCGCTTTTACTCCCCGCANTTTCTGGCCGGGGTGCGCGAGCTTGCTTCGGAATACGGCGTCCTCCTCATCGCGGACGAAATCGCCACCGGATTCGGCCGCACCGGCCGCATGTTCGCCTGCGAGCACGCTGGAATCTCTCCGGACATCATGTGCCTGGGCAAGGCCCTCACCGGCGGATACATGAGCCTGGCAGCAACCCTGTGCCAAGAGGAAGTGGCCCGCACGATCTGCCAAAGCGCTGCCGGCGTGTTCATGCACGGGCCCACCTTTATGGGCAACCCCCTGGCCTGCTCCGTGGCACGGGCCAGTGTGGATCTGCTGCTTGCTTCTCCCTGGCAGGAGCGCGTGCAGGCCATGGAGGGGATCATGCGCGAGGAGCTGGCTCCCGCTCTTGAAACACCCGGAGTGAAAGACGTGCGCGTGCTGGGCGGCATCGGTGTGGTCCAGATGGAAAAGCCTTTGGATTTGGCCCGGTCCCAGAAACGGCTCGTGGATATGGGGGTGTGGATCCGTCCCTTCGGCGATCTTCTGTACATCATGCCCCCCTATGTGATCGAGGAGGCGGATCTGCGCCTCCTTTGCAGGGCCATGCGTCGTCTGGCCCGGGAGGAGGGGGCATGATCTCTCACCCGGAAGCCGAGCGCTCCGTGGGGACATCTTCCCTGCCGTCCCGTCTCTTCGTCACTGGCACGGATACCGGTGTGGGCAAGACCCTGGTGGCGGGGATGCTGGCCGCGGCCACGGGAGCGGGCTATTGGAAGCCGGTACAGACCGGGAGCCGCGAGGGCATGGACTCCGGCTGGGTAAGACTGGTGTGCGGCGTTCCGGGTGCGAGGATCGCCCCAGAGGCCCACGTATTCCCGGAGCCCGTTTCACCGCATCTCGCGGCGGAGTTGGCGGGGGGGCGCATCGAGACCGGAGCGTTTGACTGGCCGAAGCTGCCGGGTTCGGTCATCGCCGAGGGAGCGGGCGGGGTACTGGTCCCCCTCAATGAGCGGGAAACCGTGCTCGACCTGGCGCTGTATCTCCAAGCCCAGGTACTGGTGGTGGCCCGCACCGGCTTGGGAACGATCAATCACACGCTGCTCACCGTGGACAGGCTCCGCTCGAGCGGAGCGCGGATCTTCGGGGTGGTCCTGAGCGGGACTCCGAACAGGAATAATGTGGAGGCCATTGCCGAGCGGGCTCAAGTGCCGGTTGTGGCGCAGTCCGGGCTGCTCGGGTCTCTGTCCGGGGAGGCAATCCACGGGGCGGGCGCTTTACTGGCGAACCGCCTGGGAATATTTTCTTTCTCCTGAGACCGTTAGCGGTCCGTAGACAGCAGCTGAACATCGACGCCTGATTCCGTGGAAACAGCGGATCATCCCCTGCCAATACACGAGGAGTCATCTATGTCCGACGTATTCGAATCTTCCCCCCTTGCCTCGCTGCACAGACTGGTCTGGATCGCCCTGATCGCGGCCCTCATCGCGATGGGCGCCTACGCCCACTTTCCCCTGGGGCCCGTGCCCATCAGCCTGCAGATTCTCTTCGTGCTGCTGGCGGGATTCATCCTGGGCCCCATAGCCGGGGCTTCGGCAGTAGGCCTTTACCTGCTCGCCGGACTGGTGGGCCTGCCCGTCTTCGCCGGCGGCACCTCCGGTCTGGGGCACATCCTGGGCCCGACAGGAGGCTATCTCCTGGGCTTTCTCATTACCCCCATGATCACGGGACAGGCCGGGCGCCTGGCCCGGAGCGGCCACCTGGGCTGGGTTTGGGCCATAGCCCTGGCCACGCTGGGATATGTGCCCATCTACGGCATCGGGATTCCCTGGCTCAAGGCGAGCATGGACATCGGCTGGAGCAAGGCCTTAATGACCGGAATGTTCCCCTTCCTGGTCTCGGACTGCCTGCAGATCGCCGCATCCGGGGCGGCGGCCCGCTTCTTCCTGCGGCGCTTCGGAGGCGGGGCATGATTCGCGAATATCCCTTCACGGGGTATATTTGAACTTGTCCAGCGCAGGTTCCGTCGATTTTCTTCGCTCGTCACGTGGGGGAAACCCGACCGCGACAAGGCTCACGTTAAGGGAAATGGTTCACGCTGACGTACCTCGACAATATCAAGGAATACCGCAATAAATAAAGAGTCGGGTGGGGGCAGGGATGCCCCCGCGTGACGAGCATTAGAAAAATCCGGAACCGGAGGTTTCAAGTGAAAAAATGCCCCGTGAAGGATTACATTCGAGCGGACAACGCCGGATTCGGCTATACCCGGGGGCAGAGCGTTGTCAGCGGGGTGAGCTTTCACCTGGAGCAGGGGGGCCTCACCGTTTTGGCCGGCGCCAACGGCAGCGGCAAGTCCACCCTGCTCCTGCTGCTCGCGGGGCTCTTTGCCCCGAGGGAGGGAAGTATTTCCATCGGCGGCGATGTCACCCCCGGGCAGGAGAAGCGGGTGCGCGCCCGTACCGGCCTTCTCCTGCAGGAGTCCGAGTTGCAGATCCTGGGAACCACCGTGGGCGAGGATATGCTGCTCGGCTCCGATCCGGGTGAAGCGGAAAACCGTCGGCGTGCGGAGAACCTGGCTTCGCGGCTGGGTCTCCTCGAGCTCTGGGACAGCCCGGTGGAGAACCTCTCCGGAGGACAACGGCGCAAGCTGTGCCTGGCCTCCCTGCTCATGGCCGAGCCGGAGGTCCTGCTCTTTGACGAGCCCTTTTCCGGACTGGACTATCCCGCGGTGTGCGAGCTGCGCCGCATCCTGGCCGACAACGCGGAGCGCGGGGCGACCCAGGTGGTGGCCACGCACGATCTGGAGCCGGTGCTGGATCTGGCCCGGGACATGCTCCTCATGGACAGGGGGGAGGTGGTGGGGCAGGGCCCTCCGGAAACCTTGCTGGACCGGGCGGCGGGGCACGGGGTGCGGCCGCCCTGCCTCTGGCAACGGGAAGGCGTGGTCGCAAAGGGGCTGTGGTAAGGTGACGGAAGAGGCGAGGAAAGGCATTCGCACGGAGTCCGACCGGGTACAGCAGGGGGGCGGGGCGGCGCTGCACCGCACCGATCCTCTGGTCAAGCTCGCCGTGGGCCTTACTCTGGGGATCTTTGTCTGGCACGCCGGTCCGGTGGGGCTGGCCTGCTATCTGGCCGGACTGATCCTGGTGGGGCTGGCGGCTCCCGGCAGGGGGGAGCTGCGTTCGGTGAGCCTGCGAACGGTGGGTATGCTTCTTTTCTGCTGGGTCCTGCTCAAGGCGGGGTTCGAGTTCTGGGAGGGGGCCGTCGCGACTGAGGCCCTGAGGGAGGCGGGGATTCTGGGCCTGCGCCTGCTCATCCTCATTCTGGGCGGGCTGTGCCTGACAGCGGTCACTTCCACCCGGCAGATCGGCCTGGCTGTGGACCGGCTGTTGCGTCCGGTTGCGGGAAGCCGGAGCTGGCAGGGAGCGCTGGGCCTGGCCCTGATGATCCACTTTTTGCCCCTCACCCTGCGCATCCTGCGCCAGGCAGGGATGAGCCTGCGGGTTCGTGCGGTCCGCGGGGGGCCTGTGACCAAGCTGCGCCTCTGGGTCCAGACCGTGCTCCGGGTCCTGCAGCGCACCACCTGGCAGCAGACCCTGGCCATCGCGGCGAGGGAGCTGGACGATCCCCGGGCCTGGCGGCAACAGAGCACCGTCACTCTGAAACAGGTCCTCCTGGGTGGGGTTGTGGTTTTGTTGATTGCCCTTGCGGCGGGGATTTAGGGATCCCCGTTGTCCGTTCCCCGTTCAGGGTTCCCCGTTGTTCGTTGTCCGTTCGCGGTTCAAAACTCTTCACCGCGTGCGGCCGAAGGTCGCCCGCCTGTCCCGTGAAACAGACGTAGTCTCAGCGTAGCTGGTTTCACTGGGATGTGCGACGAAGTCGCCAGCGCCGAATAAAAGGGGGCCGCAGATTGACGCAGATGGTGAATAGTTTTTTTAATCACAAATTAGAAATCCACGCCCTATGGGCGTGGTCAGAGAACTGAACGGCTATGCCGTTCAGAATTTTCCGGGAGAAATCGCGGTGGCGAAGCCATGAATCTGGCGTAATGCCACCGTCTTTGGCGGTGGATAGCCAGATTCAAGCGATTTCAGTTTACAATTAGGGTCCTGTTTGTGTCGCGTTGCGCGCCTCGAGCTCCACGGTTTCCGAGAGGGTGCCCGGAATCTGCTCGAAGATATTGATGCCGTTGAGGCGAAAGCGGACAGCTGAATCCGGATCCACCGGACATTGGATGATGACCACGCTGGAGCCCTGACGGTTCAATGAGGGATCATCCATGGAATAGACGGTTCTGCTCTGCGGCGTGAAGGGGCAGCCCGGACACAGGTCATCGCTTGTCTCCAGCCGCAGCTCTACCTGTTGCAGGTTCTGGGCCGCGCCCTCCAGCTCCGCGCGGATGATCAGACAGGATTTGTCCCGGCTCGCCCGGACCGAGTCCCAGGTGAAGCGGTCCTTTTCCCCCCTGGGGCTGGGCCACTCCTTCTTGCCGCAGCCGCCAAGGAGCAGGCCGGCCGCCGCCAGGACGAGCACAGCGATCACCCCGGCTCTTGGAAAAAGTCCCGTTCCCTTCACGCTTGCATCCTCCGGCTCGAAATGTTTAGCTCTCCGCTTCGGAGGCGCTTCCGTCGTCGGATAAACCGCCTTCCTCTTCCCCTCTGTCTCCGATCTCCGACCTCCGATCTCCGACCTCCGGCCTCTGGCCTCCACTCTCTGTCCTCTGATCTCTGTCCTCTGTCCTCTGATACCCCCATTTTTCCTTCCACTGGGCCAGGGTCTGCAGGGCCTGAAGCGGGGTCATCCCCTCGGGGTCGATGCGCTCCAGCTCCTCGAGGAGAGGGTGGGGCTCCCGGCTCTTTGCCGGTTCCTCCCTTTCCGCCGCCTTCCCGCCCAGCCCGGGAAGCAGCCTGGAGCCGCGCCTGGTCTGCTGTTTCGCGGCAGGGCGCAGGTGCTCGCTTCCCGCCTCCAATCGGCCCAGGATTTCCTTGGCCCGTTGGGTGACCGATTTAGGCACTCCGGCGAGACGGGCCACCTCGATGCCGTAGCTTTTGTCCGCCGGGCCGGGGACCAGCTTGCGCAGGAAGACGATCTCCCCGTTCCACTCCGTGACCGCGATGTTCATGTTGGCCACTGGGCGGAAGCTGGAAGCCAAGTCGGTCAGCTCGTGATAGTGGGTGGCGAAGAGGCTGCGGATGCCTCCCTCCCCCCTGCGGGCGAGGTTTTCCACGATGGCCCAGGCCAGGGAGAGGCCGTCGAAGGTGCTCGTGCCGCGCCCGATCTCGTCCAGGATGAGCAGGCTGCGTTTGCCCGCCTGGCGCAGGATGCGGGCGGTCTCGATCATCTCCAGCATGAACGTGGACTGGCCCCGGGTGAGGTTGTCCGAGGCGCCCACGCGGGTGAAGACCCGATCGCAGAGGCCAATGCGGGCCCGGTCCGCCGGCACATAGGCGCCCATCTGGGCCAGGATGGCGATGATAGCCGCCTGGCGCAGCACGGTGGACTTGCCCGCCATGTTGGGGCCGGTGATGAGGATGATCCGCCGGTCCTCGTCCATGTGGAGGTCGTTGGGGATGTAGTTGGCCCGTCCCAGGGAGTCCTCCACAGCGGGGTGTCGGCCCTGGTCGATTTCCAGCTCCAGGCCGCTGTGCAGCTCGGGGCGGGTCCACTCCCGCTTCCGGGCGGCCTCGGCCAGGCACTGCCAGAAGTCCAGCCGGGCCACACGCTCGGCAGAGGCCCGGATCCGCTCCGAGGCCTCCAGCACGCGGCGGCGCAGATCGTGGAACAGGTCCTGTTCCAGGGACTTGCGCTTTTCGCTGGCCTGGAAGATCCGCTCCTCCAGCTGTTTGAGCTCCTCGGTGACGTAGCGCTCCGCGTTGACCAGGGTCTGCCTGCGGATGAAGTGGTCCGGGACAGAGCCCTTCTGGGCCCGGGAGAGCTCGAAGTAGTACCCGAAAACCCTGTTGTGGCCCAGCTTGAGCTTGGGCAGATCGTTCTCCTCCTGTTCCCGGGCCAGAATCTCGGAAAGCTTGGCCTCACCGTGCTCGGCCAGCTCCAGCAGCTCGTCCAGCTCCGGACTGTACCCGTGGCGGAAGAGCCCGCCCTCGGTGATGAGCTGGGGCGGGCTGTCCACGAGGCTGTTCTGCAACAGCTCGGCCACTTCCTCCAGGGAGTCCCAGTCCCGGAGCAATTGCCGCAGCTCGCGGGGCTGGCGCTGCCCGTCCCCGGCCTCGAGAATGCGCCGCAGCTCGGGCAGGCCCAGGAGGCTGCTGCGCAGGGCCTCGAAATCCTTGGGGGTGCTCCGCTGCAGGGTGATCCGGGTGCAGAGGCGCTCCAGGTCGTAGACCCCGTCCAGGGCCCGGCGCAGGTCGCCAGTCGTCTCCTCCTGCTCCAGGAAGAAAGCTACTGCCTCCTGGGTAGCCTGAATAGGGCCCAGGTCGCGAAAGGGCTGCTTGAGGCGCTTCTGCAGAAGCCGCCCGCCCATGGGGGTCATGGTCTCGTCCAGAACGTGCCACAGGGTGCCCTGGCCTTTCTCCCCGTCCAGGCGGCGGAAGAGCTCCAGGTTGGTCTCAGTGGCCTCGTCCAGGATAAGGTAGCGGGACAGGTCCAGGGGGGAAAAGCCCTGCAGATGGGACAGATCCTCCATCTGGGTCTGCATGAGGTAGGTGAGCACCGCCCCGCAGGCCTGGACCAGCTGGGGCTTGTCCTCCAGATCCAGGGGCTTGAGGCTGGCTGTGTCCTGCACGCGGCAGATGACCTCCCTGGCCCGCTTTTGTTCGAAGTAGGCGGAGAAGGGCAGCCGGGTGATCCGCTCCTTGATTTCGTCCATCCCCTCGGGCAGGGGGAGCCCTTCCGGACAGAGTATTTCCCCGGGGGAAAGCTTGAGCAGCCACTGCCAGATCTGTCCGGGCTGCTTGCTGAAGATCCCGCTCCACTCCCCGGTGGAATAGTCCAGCCAGCACAGGCCGCCCTCGCTCCCGGAGTCCCGGAAGCNAACCGCGGCCAGGTAATTGTTCCGCTTGGCCTGCAGGGTGGAGTCCTCCACCACGGTGCCCGGGGTCAGGATGCGGGTGACCGCCCGCTCCACCAGGCCCTTGGCCTGGCTCGGATCCTCTATCTGCTCGCAGATGGCGACCTTGTAGCGCCGCTCCAGGAGGGTCTTGAGGTACTCCTCGGTGGAGTGGTGCGGAACCCCGGCCATGGGGATCTGCTCTTCGCTCTCCTTGTTCCGGGAGGTGAGCACGATCTGCAGCTCGCGCGCGGCGATGCGCGCGTCCTCGAAGAAGAGCTCGTAGAAGTCGCCCATGCGGTAGAAAAGCAGCGCATCCGGATAGTCCTGCTTGATGCGCAGGTACTGCTCCAGCATGGGGGTGAGCTTGCGGTTCTGGGTGCTCATGCGTTCTGCATTCCCCGTTCACGGTTCGCCGTTCTAGGTTCTCCGTTCAAGGTTCAAGAATTCAGGACCGAAGCCTTCTGCAACAAAAGGTACTCTGAGCTAAGGAGGCACATGCGGTGTCACTCTGTTTTGCGAAGTTTCGGCTTATAAATATCCACGGAGAAGCAGACCCAACACACATCAGAATCTTCCGGCCTTGCGGCTGTTCTACCGCATATCCTATCACCCAGAGCCATTCCGCGTAGATCACGGGCGCAGTTTCGGACTCACCGAACTCTGCAATTGTGAGCCAGCACCATGAAACCCTGAACGCTGAACGGGAACCTATTTGACAAAGGCGATGGAGTGCCAGCTGTGGCAGCGGGAGCACACAAAGAAGATCTGGTCCCGACTGAGGCCGCAGGAGCGACAGAGAAACCGGCCGTGTTGCCGAAAGCGCTTGAACAGGGCGTCGAGCTGGGTCCGAAACTCCAGGGAGAGCTGTTCGCTCTGGGACTGAAGGGAGACCAGCTCCACCCTGGCGGGCCAGAATTGGGGATCGTGTTCCAGGCAGCTGTTGAGCCAGCTTTCCGCCTGCTTGCCGTCGCCGATCTGCAGGGCGAGCCAGGCGGCATAAAAGGCCAGGATGGGGTCCGGATTCCTTTTGCTCAGGGCGTTGAGCAGGACCTGGGCCGGCTCGGGGGACAGGTCCGGGGAAAACATCTCCCGCTCGTCCCTCTGGCTTACCAGATAGCGGATCAGGCCCTCAAGGAGGACGAAGCAGAGCCCTGGGTCGATATGCTTCATCGCCTGCCGGAAGTCGTGGGCCATCTCGGTCCAGGCCCCGAAGCTGCAGTCGCGGATCAGGATCTCCAGCCAGGCTTCCACCGATCCGGAGTAGATGCGGATGGCCTTGCGCAGCTGCGTCTTGTCCGCAATAACCCCGCTCTCCCCGGCTTCGGCCTTGGCCTGTCGTACCAGATAGTGGGCCTGGGCCAAGGGGTTGTTCAGGAGGCGGAAGTAGTCCGCCGCGGTGGCATACTCCCCGGTCGCCGCGGCCAGGCCGGCCATTTCTTCCAAAAGGACCGGGTCGTCGCCGATGATCGTCCTGGCCTCTTCAAAGGCCTCTCCGGCCCGGTCCAGAAAGCCGGCACGTCTGTAGTCCAGGCCCAGCTCGTACAGGGACTTGGCCCGGTATTGCGGCTTCAGGTCCGGACGGGCGGTCAGGGTCTTGCGGATGCGAATGGCCCGCTCGAAATCTCCCTGGGCCCGGTGCAGATTGCCCAGGGCAAGGAAAACCTCCACAGCCTCCGGGGTGTGCTTGGCCAGGCGGCTGAGCTCGTCGATAGCGGTCTGGGTGTCGGTGTAGGGAAATGGACGGCCTTGTCTGTAGGAGATAAGGGATTGCTGCTGCTTTTTCCCGCCGAGGAAGGGAAGGCGCTGTCCCAGGGATTGAAGGGCTTTGGTGATCATATGGCACTACCGGTCCAGTTGGCGCGCGCTGTGTCCGGCGCGGGCGGATGGCGGAAAAACGTCTTCCCGGATGGACGGGCCGTACGCACCGGAAAGGTCCGTTCGCGCTCCGGCCCGGGAAATGATCGCTGTATCGGGATGCGGGAGCATTCGACGCTAGCAGACTGTTAAAAAAGTCCGTATCAAACAGGGCGTTCAAAAAATTCAAGGGTCAAGCGCGACCCGGCACTCACTTATTTCTCGAAGTTCAATATATTACGAGCAAACATAAAAAAGTGAGTGCCGGGCAAGTTCGTAGTTTACCCCGTGAAACCTTCTTTTGTTTCACTGGGGCGTGGTTAGCCTCCATGAGAGTTTGAATCCGGCACCTGTTTGTGAAGCCAAGTCAGTCAGTCGTCCTTTTGTCACCTCAAATAGGTGCCGAACAACGCAGCAATTGGAAGATTTTGAACGCCCTGCTAGGCGCTCTCCTCCTCGCTCTGGTTCTCATCCAGGCTCATGTTGCGCAGGCTGCTCAGCTCCTTTTCCAGGCTGCCGATGCGGGATTTCCTGCGCTTGAGCTCCCTGTGCAGCTTGATCTTGTCCGCGGCGAGGTAGAGAAGAGTGATCAGGCCGCCCACCAGAAAGGCGAGCACCATAAACATATACAGGGGAATGGGCTGGGAGCGGCCGCCCCAGTCCATGACTTCGAAGCGAACGGAAAGTGTGGCGGTGAAGATCTGCGAGTTCTGCAGGAAGAAGGTCAGCCCGAGCACGAACAGGAGAATGACCAGCAGGGCCTTGACATAGCGCATAATCCGTCTCCTTTACCCGTTACCGATTGCGTCGAATCGGGGTTTGAGCCTGTCGTAGGCACTGTAGAGGTCCTCCGGGATAACCATGGTCCCGCCGAACACGGCCATGAAGGAGTGGTCCCCGGTCCATCTGGGCAAGAGATGGAAGTGCAGATGCTCCTCAATGCCCGCACCCGCGGCTTCGCCGATGTTCAGGCCCGCATTGATGCCGTCCGGAGTGAACACCTCCCACATGATGGAGGAACACCGCTGCATCAGGTCCATCATTTCATGGCTCTCCGCGGGCACGAGGTCGGTCAGGGCGGAGACGTGGCGGTACGGAGTGACCATGAGATGACCGTTGTTGTAGGGATAGCGGTTCATGATCACGAAATTGCGTTCGCCCCTGTAGAGGATGAGACGCTCCCGGTCCTCCTCATCGGATTCCGGGATGCAGAAGATGCATTCGTCCGGCTTGGGGCCCAGGATGTATTCCAGGCGCCACGGGGTCCAGAGTCGATCCATAACTCACCTTCGTTCGCGAATCCGGTTTCTTTCTGGGCAGCGAGCGTGCTGCTCAATGGGTGATCCCGCAGAGCAAAGCCGTATCCTGTTCCAGGCGGGCTGCCGTCTAGGGGGTCTGGGCCCGGTCCACGGCCTTCCGGGGCGTTTCCGCGATCTCCACCCCGTCGATTCCGGTCCAGCCGCCCAGCAGCACGACCCTTCGGCCGAGCTTCTGGGCCATGGCGATCTCGGACAGCGTGCCGTAGCCTCCGGAAACGGCGATTGCGGCATCTCCGTTCTGGACCACGAGATAGTTGCGCATCATGCCCATTTCCGTGGTCACGGGGCAGGTCACGAAGGGGTTTGCCTCGCGGGAATCGGACCCGGGCAGGATCCCGATGACACGTCCGCCGGCCAGACAGGCCCCCTTGCTGGCCCCTTCCATTACGCCGCCCAGGCCGCCGCAGACCAGGGTGTGTTCCCGTTCGGCCAGAATCCGGCCCACCTCGCGGGCCTGTTCGTAGACCTCCCCGGAGCATTCGCCGGCTCCGATTACGGATATGCGCATAGGCTTACCAGGGCGCACCCAATCTTCCATTGCTGCGTTGTCCGGCACCTATTTGATACTGACAAAAGGGCGGCTAATTGACTTGGCTACACAAATAGGTGCCGGATTCAATCTCTCATGGAGGCTCACTACGCCCCAGTGAAACGAAAGAAGGTTTCACGGGGTAAACTACGACCTTGAACTTTTTTTGCGCTTGACCCTTAAATTTTTGAACGCCCTGGCTTATAAGGACTGTTTTTCATAGGCTCACAGGATCTGGCTCAAAAATTTCTGGGTCCGCGGGTGCTGGGGATTTTGGAAGAAGTGTTCCGGTGTGCCCCGCTCCACGATGTTGCCCTGGTCCATGAAGACCACCCTGTCCGCGACTTCGCGGGCGAATCCCATTTCGTGGCTGACCACGACCATGGTCATGCCCTCCCGGGCCAGGTCCTTCATCACGTCCAGCACCTCGCCGATCATTTCCGGATCCAGGGCGGATGTGGGCTCGTCGAAGAGCATGATGCTCGGGTTCATGGCCAGTGCCCTGGCCATGGCCACCCGCTGCTTTTCCCCTCCGGAAAGCTTGGAGGGGTAGACATTGGCCTTGTCCCGGATGCCCACCTTGTCCAGCAGGGGATAGGCCTCGGACTCGGCCTGCTCCTTGGGCACCTTTTTCAGCTTCATGGGTCCCAGGGTCAGGTTCTGCAGAACCGTCTTGTGCGGAAAGAGGTTGAAGTTCTGAAAAACCATGCCCAGTCCCATGCGGATCTTGTTCAGGTCCGCCTTGGGATGGGCCACATCGCTCCCGTTCACGGTGAGGGTGCCCCTGTCGATGCTCTCGAGCTGGTTGACCGCCCGGAGCAGGGTGCTCTTGCCCGATCCGCTGGGGCCGATGACCACGATCCGCTCCTGGGAATACACGTCCAGATCAATGTTTTCCAGGGCAGTGAGGCGTCCGAAGAACTTGTATACCCCACGGACGGAGATAACGGGGCTGCTCTCATTCATACGGGGTCAACCTATTCTCCATGATATTGACGATTTTGGACAAAAACAAGGTGATGAGCAGGTAAAGAAGGGCCACCAGGGTAAAGGTCTCGAAATAGTCGAAAGTGGAGGTGGCGAATTCCCGCCCGCGACGGAGGAGGTCGGACACCGCGATGATGGAGACCAGGGAGGTGTCCTTGAGCAGGGCGATGAATTCGTTGCCCACCGGGGGGAGGATGGTGCGCATGGCCTGGGGGATAATCACAAAGCGCATGGTCTGCCAGGAACTGAAGCCCAATGACCTGGCCGCTTCGGTCTGTCCGTAGTCGATGGAGTCGATCCCGGCCCGGAAAATCTCTCCCATGTACGCCCCGTAGCACACGGTCAGGGCGATGACGGCCGCGGTGAAGGGGGGGATCTGGGTGAAGGTCCCGAGGGCGTAATAGATGTAGAAGAGCTGTACCAGCAGGGGGATGCCCCGCACCACTTCCACGTAGGTGGAGGCGGTCAGATTGACAAAGGTGTTGCCGGACAGGCGCCCCAGGCCCGTAATCAGGCCCACGATGAGGGAAAGCAGGATGGAGAGCATGGTGACCTCGAAGGTGACCAGCACTCCGTCCGGAACGAAGAGCAGGATGTCCCAATAGGGGTCTGGCTTGACCAGGCAGAGGAGGATGATGAGGCCGATTGCGCCGAAGGCGGAGACCCTCCAGGCGGTGAAGAGCCCCTTGTCCGACTTGTCCGGGATGGCCGCGCTGTCGGTGACCTCGATGCGATAGCTCCCCGGACCGGTGTCTTCCGCTGTCTCCTTGTCTGCTGACTGCTGTGTCCTTTGGTCGGTCTGGCTCATGATAGCGCCTTCACAGGGTCGGAGCTACGGAAGGGGCGGCCGGGCCGCGGAGCCGCAAGGATGCCGGAGCGGGCCCGGGCCGCCCTGGTGTAGCTAAGTGGTG
>JGI1684J13235_1000318_pt1 | contig 18360 bp, 17 predicted proteins | sample PonA232FremontCA_2_FD_13235 | JGI IMG/M metagenome (IMG submission 13235) | reverse complement strand
CGGTCTCTACAAAATTATCCATTTGATACCCCCAATAGGATGATAATTGCATCATATAGTTATATAACTTTTTTGTTGATTTAATACAAATTAGTTCTTATATGCCCAGAACCATTTCCCATACAAATTATTTAAATGCGCAATGACAAAACGAGCCTCATATCTCCTTAATCTACTGCCCCCTGGCTCAGGCCCTTTATAATATGTCGCTGGAAGAAGAAATAGAAAATCAACATAGGAAGAGCAGTTATGGTAGTACCGGCCATTGTAAGAGGTATGTTTGCAGTATGTTCACCCTGAAACAACACCAAACCTAAAGGCAAAGGTGCTTTATTCTGGTCAGGAAGCATAACTAAAGGAATAATATATGAATTCCATGTCCATACGGTAGTCAAAGCACCAGAGGTAATTATTGCCGGCTTTGCTAACGGCACCAATATATGCCAGAGAATTTGCCAGCTGGAAGCTCCATCTACAAGGCCTGAATCAACTAGTTCTTTCGGAAGACCCTGAAAAAAAGATCGGATAATAAGCGTGGCAAACGCGGTACTCATGGCTACTTGGGGAAAGATTGCGGCCCAGTACGTATTTATCAACCCCATCGTGTTTAACAAATGGTAAAGGGGTATCATTATGAACTCAGCTGCAATCATGACCCCAACTACAGTTGTAAGAAGAGTGAAAGTCTTCTGAAAAACCATTTTCATAAATGAGAGGGCGTAGGAAGCCATCGTGGCAAAGAATAAGGATATCAAAACAGTGGGGGCTGTAATTATTAGAGTGTTAAGGGTATATAAATCGAAATTAAAATCCAAAATTGCTGTTTTAAAGTTTTTCAAATCCCACACCTGAGGAAGAGCAAGCGGCCCTCTAAGAATTATATCGGTATGTTCCCGAAAAGCTCCTAAAAACATTATCACAAAGGGAACAATAGTGGCGGCTGCGAGGATCGTCAAAATTAGGTAAATCAGTAACCGGTAAAGTGTCCTTTTAAAATTCATATTTTACACCTATCCTATGAACGCTCTCCAGTCAACATAGTGATTCCAGAGAAAGAGAAGACAATTATTGCAAGAATGACTATTATTGAAGCAGCGTATCCCACTTTATTTTGCACAAAAGCCAGCTCATAAGCATAAAGAGAAATTGGCCGTGTCGAATTTGCCCCACCAGTAATGGCATCAACAATACCAAAAACGTTGGTACTTAGAGCTCTTATGAGGGTCATAATAACCACTACCACTATTTCGTATCTAAGTTCGGGAAGGGTAACATAGAAGAACTGCTGCCAGACATTGGCGCCATCAATTTTGGCAGCATCATAAAGGTATTCATCAATTTTTTGTATCCCTGCGAGAAAAATGATTACGCTAAACCCCGTCCAGAGCCAGGTACCAATTAATCCCACTGCGTAAGGGGCTGTCTGAGGCGACCCCAGCCATGGTTGCGCTAAAGACCCTAGCCCCAAGAGTTTTAAAATCTGCTGCAAAACGCCGAACCGGGGCGCGTAGATCCAGGCAAATATAGTACCCAGGGCAACCGAGGGAATTATTTGCGGTATAAAAAAGATCGTTCTAAAATAGCGAGTTCCCTTAACTTCGGTTCTTCCTATGAGAGAAGCTATTAACAAACCAAATATTGTAGGTATAATGCTAAAGAACAAAATATAGATAAGGTTTGTAGTTAAGGCGGACCAAAATTTGGGGTCGCTGGCTAGAGCCACGTAATTGGAAATACCAACGAATTCCATGGAGGAGAACCCATCCCACTGAAAGAAACTAAACCCAAAAGTGCTGAATAACGGATATAGCAAGAAAAGAGCCACAGCTATCAACGTAGGGGCTAAATATAGATAAGGAGTGAGTTTCCCTGCCACATCATTTAAAGGAGAACCATGTTCTTTATCTTTAGAAAACATCTAACCTAACCCCCTTACTCCGAAAATATTCACTAAATAGATACTAGATTCGTACTTGGTTGTTAGTTAAAAAGCCAGCAACCAGAGTATTCTCTGGTTGCTGGCCCAGTATTCTCTAGACCTATTGCACTAAGCAGTTGGCTTCTCCTTCATCCAGGACCGATAATCTTTTTCTATAGTATCGACGAACTCTTCAGGGTTCATTGTACCCGCAAGAAGCTTCCTTCCCGCTTCTGCAAGAGTGTTATACATTGTTGGGGTGGCCCAGTCAAGATAGTGGGCTACGTTCCCGGCCTCGTGTACTTCGTTCCACGTCTTGAGTAAATCGTAATATAGGGTGCTTTCTTCTACTCCTTCCAAACTAGCGGGCACCCTAGCGGGGAGCACAGCCATATCCTTCTGAAGTTCAACAGTCTGATCATGTGTAATCAGTATATTTAGGAATTCTGCGGCCAAATCCTGGTTGTTAGAATGTGCATTTATACCCGTCGGTGTGGTCATGCCACCGAGCTGCGGAGGTAGAGACTCTTCCTTTTCGTAAGGGGGAAATGGGAAAAAGCCTGCTTCCACATCCGAATTCGCTATGTCCGCACTATACCAGCTTCCCTGGATAAACAGCGCTGCTTCTCCGGCTTTAAATATCTCAAGGTCATCCGTACCGCCGAGACCCGAATATCCCTCAATGAAGTAACCTTTTTCTGCCCATTCCTGCATGATCCTTGCGGCTTCCTCGTTAGCGGCGTTATCCCAGGTCATCTCTTCGTCCCACTCAAGCACGATACTATCCAGGTAATCCTGAGTGGCATTTGGCCCGACATAGTGAGACATTACGCTCGCCTGAACTAGCGTATATACATGGAAGATACGATAATCTTTCAATCCAGCAAGGGATATAGGTTCAACGCCCGCTTCCTCAAGCTTTTTTAGGACCTGTTCAAATTCAGAAATGCTTTCCGGAATTTCCAGATTGTGCTCTTCGAATATTTCCTTATTGTAATAGACGCCAACCATTTCCCCGTCGAAACCTACTCCGTAGAGATTACCTCTACCCATGGTACTTCCATCCTCGCTATAGCGAGCCCTGTTCCACAGGGAAGGCGAGTAAAGCTTCTCGGTCCAACCATATTCTTCGGCGTAAGGGTCAAGATTTACTATGTGGTCCCCCCTGACAAGAGGGCCCATCAACTGTTCACCCGCATTTACCGTCATCACATCGGGCCCGCCTTCGTCTCCTACGGCCGGCATGATTTGCGATTTGATATCAGCCAGTGGCCGTGAAGTTCTCTTTACCTTTACGTTTGGGTGTTTTTCTTTAAATTTCTCTATCGCTGCTTCAACTATCGGATTCCGGGTTTCTGAATTATGGTTGTCCCATATTTCCAGAGTGATCTGATCCTCTTGTGCCATAGTAACAGGAGAAAAAGTAATAGTACTGAACAGGAGTCCGAATATAGCTACCATTACTAATGAAGCCTTCAAGGAACTCGAAAAGATATTATTATTCATTTTTACACCTCTTTTTTGATTTTATAGAATTGTAACCTGTTCCGCTGATGCTTTACAGAACACCCACTATAACACTTTTCGGCCTTCAATATAGATCAATTCCTGTTCTATCACCCCTCATGTCATCGCTACTGGTTTCTCCACACCCACAAGATTCGCGAATACGGAGTTCGGCTGGAACCACCAGTTGAGGCTGGTCTTCCTTTCCCCTAACCAGTTTGATTAGCTTCTTAGCCGAGAGGTAACCTAACTTCTCCGTATTCAGGTCAACGGTGGTAATAGGAATCGATAGATGTTTTGCCAGCTCCGATTCACCTACAACCACCAGAGCCACGTCCTGAGGTACTTTCATATTTAATTCTCGCAGTGCCCGGATAGCACCTACCGTCTGTACTTCTATGGATACGTACATTGCCGAAAAACTTTTATTAGGTGCCTCTTCCATTACCGTCTCGTAAGCTGATTGTTCGTTAAGTTCCGTTTCCCAGACCAGTTCATCACTGAAACGTAACCCTGCTTCTTCGAGTGCAGACCGATACCCCAGGGTCCTATTTCTTGAAACAGTTAAATTGGGAGGCCCCGATAGCATTACAATTTTTTTGTGCCCGTGCTTTAACAAATGCTCAGTTACTACCCGGCTTACGTTCAGATTGTCGTTATCAACGTAAGGAGCACTCTCAACAGGATCTCCAAGAAAAACTGCAGGGTAATCGTATTCTCGAATTGCGCTGAGGTAAGATTTCTCGGTGGTAGGATGTGTAATAACCGACCCGCTAACGTTCCCGGTCTGGGCTGCGTATTTTATCCGTTCATTTGCCTCTTCCTCGGACTCAACGATTTGCAATGAAAGCGTCATCCCCATCTCGTTGGCAGCACGGTGCATACCGGAGATCATTTTTTGAAAGAATTCCGTAGTTGATGAAAATACTCGCTTTAACTCTAGCGGGATGAGTAAGCCAATGGTTTCATACTTACCAGTTGCTAAACTTTTTGCTGCTTTGTGGGGCTGGTAGTCCAATTTTCGAGCCGCTTCGAAGACTTTTTGCTTGGTATCCTTACTTACGTGAGGTTTGTCATTTAATGCTAGAGATACTGTTGATTCGGCTACTCCAGCCTTTTTTGCCACGTCACTTATGGTAGTTTTTTCGCCCATTGAAAACCTCGATTTCGATTAATTCAAAGCGCTTTTATTCTAAAGGAATAATAAAAATCTTTCAAACACTAGTACCTATCAAGTTAACAGCTATTCGATTAATTCCCCGGAAATTTTTACGGTTGCACCTTCCTTCAGGAAATTAATTCAGGGTGGGGTGAAAGTGGATTTAATTAACTCTGAGAGCTACCGCTCCAATGAAAATAATTAAGCTCCCAGCTATACCCAACAAGATAAGCTCCTGGCCTAAAAGCTCAGGCAGCAGATTACCGTGCAGCTTACCAACCCCACCCAAAGCAAAAAGGTAAAACACGTAAAACGAGGATACGGTTACCAGCAAAAATACTTCACCTCCCCCAATAAAGGGAGGTTTACCATTGCTTCTCTTTGAGGTTCAATTCCACTCAACCCCCGTCGGGACAAGCAATACCGGGTTAAAGTTCAATTCATCGCCTGGATGAGATTATTCGTCCTCAGAGTAATTAATTTTTGAACCTTAACCCTTATCAGCTAGGCTTTCCGGATTGCAATAACCGTATCCAACCTATCAGAAAAGTCCTCGGATCTATCCGATACCTCAACAAGGACCTCGAGGTACTGCCTCAAGAAAATTTTTTCAGCGAGTTCGAGCTCGGAATCGAATAACTTGCTGATGAATTCCCGCTCGAGTTTATCTACATCCCCTTCACCTATCTCTATTTTTTTGGTCTCCTCCCGGGCCTCCTCATCCTTTCCTTCCATCAAATCAATCATACCCAACTTGACGTGATTAATTATCTCAAGGGTTCTATCAACTATTTTAACTATTAGTGGTTTAAGTTCGTCAGGAATCTTTAACTTTTGTAGGACAGCAAAATTCATAGCTGCTTCACCAGCATTGGCTAATTTGTCGACCCGCTCGACGAGATCCATAATTTGCCCTCTAGAATTGGCTAAAAGCGCTCCTCCAATTAGCTCCTTTTCGATGTCCCTGCGAATATCGTCGGCTCGGCCTTCGAGTTTTCTAATTTCGTGTGCCATGTTTTCTGCTTCTTCCATATCTTCATGCTCGACCCATTTTTTCATTCCCTCGCCAAATTTTTTTAGTGCTTCCTCCACGTGATCGAGATGTTCTTCTACCAGACTTTCGATTCTCTCTTCAGTTTCCCAGAACATCAAACCATCCCTCCATTTTAAATTTTCCTATTATAACAATAATCCGTGTAAACGCCAGAGACCATAAGCCACTCCACCGCTTATAGGCGGCGTGAGCACCCAAGCCAAACCAATATTTGCTACCTTTTTCTTATCGATGGTTTTAACGCTTTTAACGAGTCCAATACCGAGTATTGAACCGACAATTGCTTGTGAAGCCGACACCGGAACACCAATTACCGCAAATACGTTCAGCGTTAATGCTTCCCCCAAGAGGGCTATGAAGCCAGAAAACGGTTCTAAATTAACTAGCTTGTTACCTACCGTATGAATGACTTTGCGACTATACGTCAGTATGCCAAAAGCTATCGCCAAGGATCCTATCAGAGCACCCATCATGGGACTAAGAGAACCGGACTTTACGTACACACCGGTAATGTTAGCCACGTTGTTAGCTCCCAGCGAGTAAGCACTATACGCACTAATTACCAGGAATCCGACTTTTAAAAATTCATCATAAAGAAAGTAATCCTTCAACCATCGCTCAACTACCCTTCCAATAGTTATATAGAGTAAGTAAGAAAATAAGGCTCCTCCTACAGGGGTAAAAACCCAGGCAGACACCACCTTTATCAATGTAGCCCAGTTTACATCTCCCTGGATGAGTCCTATACCGACTATCGACCCAACCACTGCCTGGGATGTTGATACCGGAAGACCAAGTGAAGTCATGCTAGTGACGGTAACTGCTGCAGCGAGGCTAATGAAAAATGCAGTCAGTAACGTCTGATCTCCCAGTGCACCGTAAGTTTCAAATCCACCCTGTCCACTCAACATGGCTCCTATTACAACAAATACGGAAGCCAAAATTGCCGCAGTCCAGAACTTTAGTACTCTAGTCGAAACTGCAAGACCAAATATGTTAGCCGCATCGTTGGAGCCAAGAGACCAACCCATAAATATTCCTGATATTAACTGCCACATGTTTTACAACCCCAATATTTTAAATTTTAGCTTTAAGTTAGTATAAATTGTAAGTATTAATTATAGAAATATAAAGGCAAGGTAAGGCTAAATACTCTTTATTCCAGCAAACTCTACTTCAATTGACACAACTCACACATTCAAATCAATCTTTTCCTGCAATTTACTCAAGCTTTCTATCACAAAATCCGGTTTTACATCTGAAGATTTCACATCTTCAAGCGTGCTTACCCCGGAAAGCACTAAAACTGTAGTTAAGCCAGCTTTGTTACCCATTTTTATATCGGTTTCTAGCCTATCTCCGGCCAACAGTGCATTTTTGGAAGGAATGCCTAACCTTTCTAATGCAGTATCAATCATCAATTTAGAAGGCTTTCCGGTAATTTTCTCTACTTTTTTACCAGTTACACCCTCGATAGCTCCGATCATTCCTGCGGCATCAGGTAGTTCGCCACCTTTAACAGGACAGGTACGATCAGGATTGGTAGCCACAAAACCGGCGCCGTTCATAATAGCTTCATACGCAATCTGTAACTTATCATAGTGGAAGTCTCTATCAAAACTGGTAACTATATAATCTATATATTTTGGGTCTTCACTTAATTCCATTCCTGCTTCCTTTATTTCCTCCACAAGAGGTTGCTCTCCAATAACATAGACAGCAGCATTGGGTGACGTCTCTGATAGATAATGAGCCATTACATAAGAAGAGTTTATCACTTTATCTTCTGATGTTGGTACCCCTAACTCGTTCAATTTTTTCGTATACGTGGATCGCCTCTGCAAAGCCTTATTTGAAAGATATACTACTTCGTATCCATTCTTCTGTATGGTATTTAAGAAGTCCTTAACGCCGGGAATGAGTTCATCACTGAGGTAAACAGTACCATCCAAATCAAGTATTAACCCCTCAATCATTTAAGTTTAGACCTCCCTCGATGTGAGCAGACGAAAAATTACTATCCCAGGCTTATCTACTGCCAAACTTTTCTACTGTTTCCATAGCCGCCTTTATATTTTTCTTTGGGGTGTCACTTACAAAATTTGTAAAGTATAATAAGAAGTTAACGTCCAGGTTTAACCCAGCCTCTAAATACTTTTTAACTCTTTTTTTGATAGATAAAGGGTCCCCGAGCATCATGATATCTGTCCCTACACCTAAAACAAGCGAAGATTTCTCACTATCAGCATAGCTTGCGAACAACTCTGGACCTACTTCATCCACATCAGGATCCTGGCCTTCTAAGACCTTTCCTGAACTAGCTTGTAATTTTAGTTCGAGCAATCTCTCCGGTCGATTGACCTGGCTTTCCCCCCACCAGTTTAGCAGGGTTACATCATCACCAAACTCTTCCTTAAGAGTTAAAAGTGGTTCCAATGCTAGTTCTTTCAACGAATTGACATCTAGATTAGGAGGTGAAGCAATTGCGTCAGCAGCTATGACCTCTCCTTTGTAATCGCGAACCGAAAAGATTGCTTCCAAATAGGGTTGCAATACTTCCTGTGTTACATAACCCAGGAGATCTTTTGCAAATGACCTATCACGTACTATATCCATCAAAAATTGTTGAACGCCCCGGAGGTTAGCCGCCAAAGTAAAAGGTGCTGAAACGTTTAGCCGTGGAAAGTGACCAAAAGTACTCTCATAGTTTTCCACGACTTCCAATACAAAAGGCATTCGTCCATCGCTGTAAGGATCCGGAGGCTCGAGCTTTAAAAGTTCCGGTTTTTCCTTCACAGGTGTATTAACTAACTCCGGAGCCTTGTGCTCGAAAAATTTTACCTCACCACCTAGAGCCTCAATTTCAATATTGTAGCAATCGAAGGTAATATCCGGAATATCCATTCCTATTTCGTATGCCTTTTTTGCCTCCCAGCGCACCAATTCCTCGGGTCTAGTATAAAATTCCTTACCACTCAAGGGTGAATTTTCCATGGCATATTCATGGAGTTGAGCATACACCGGCGTCCCGTCTACCGAGTCAGTTCCAAAATATGCAGAATCCCATTTTTGTCTATGTCTGTCAAAATACTCGACTATTTCATCTTCAATTTGCATGAAAATCTCCTTTCATATTTCATCGAACACCATCAACGCCTAAAACAATAGTTAAACGGAAAAACGTTAAAGAATATTTTCCCTTCCAGTTCAATTACCCTTCTAGCCTGTTTGGAAAGCTAACCCCCATAAGGTTTTTTATCGAATCCAGTGTGAAGTCAGGATAAATACCATCTTCCGTTAATTCTTTTTCTTTAGTTCCACCAGATCTAACAAATACGGACTGTATTTCTGCTTTATTTGCGGCATGCATGTCTACCTTTGAATCCCCAATCAAGGCACACTCTGTGGACTTGTATCCCAATTTATCCAACCCCATTGACGTAATATGCCCTCTTGGTTTACCTGCCACAAGATCGGGCGAACCACCTGTAGCGTGTTCAATTGCCTTGACTACAGCTCCAGTAGCAGGTACTGGTCCTTGCTCAGTAGGAAATATAGTGTCTTGGTTGACCGCGATAAATTTTGCTCCGTTCTCCAAAATAGCCTTAACTGCCCCTGCAATTTTCCCATCGTTCCCTTCCCTTAATTTTCCATCCCTCCTAAAGGGGTTTCCTACTACAACGTAATCGGCTTTACCGGGCACATCAGTCGTTGCAAGATCGTACTCTTCCATTGTTTCAACCAGTCCACTATCACCCACTACAAACACCCTCGCTTCTGGTGTACGGCTACAAATGAAGTCAGCTGTAGCAACGGTTGCCAGCACGAGTTTGTCTTTCCTCACTTCTATTCCAAGATTGCGTAATTTTTCCTGATACAGACTAGGGGATTTAGTAGAGTTATTGGATACAAAGACTACGCCTTTCCCCGCATCCCTGAGTACTTGGATCACTTCATCAGCACCTTCGATGAGCTGTTTTCCTCGGCAGATTACGCCATCTACGTCCACTAAAAAACCTTTTTTGTGAAGGGGGTGCTCAACCCCGCTAGCCTTTAACCGATTTAAAGCTCTTTTAGATTTCTCACTCGGAAATATATAATTGGTCATTTTATCCTCAAGCTGTCTGCACGAGAAAAGCGCCAACAGCGCTACATTTAATTTTAACCTTTATTTTAAGTTAACTTTTTCTATCCTCTTTTATCTCTTAATAAACTCCATCAAACTTTAAGTAACTCTTCCACGCAGAACCGCTGAAATCGATTCACTAATTGTAACCAGAACAACTACTATCAAAATTATCGCCAGAGCCCGCTGGTACTGGAACAGGTTCATAGTTTGCTGTAACTCAAATCCGAGTCCACCTGCCCCTACAAAACCAAGAATGGCCGAGGCCCTAACACAAATGTCCCACCTATAGACGCTTACTCCGACAAATTCCGGAATAACTTGGGGCACTACCCCAAACAACAGAACTTGAAAGCTATTACCACCGGCGGCCCTTATTGCTTCTACCTGACCCTCATCAATATCTTCAATTTCTTCAGCAAGCAACTTCCCAACAAAACCTATACCCCTTATTCCAAGCGCCAACACCCCAGGGAATGGGCCAAAACCTACAGCTGCAACAAAGATCATGCCCCATATTAACGAGTGGAGAGATCTAGTAAAGGTGATTAAAAACCTACCTATGGGATAAGTTAACCAGGGGATAGGCGTCACGTTTCGAGCTGCAAACCAAGCGACCGGTATCGAAAGCAAAACCCCTAAAACCGTTCCCAAAATGGACATATAGAAGGTTTCAAGTGTTGGTTTTATGAGGTTGGAAGGAATATATGCGATATCCGGTGGAAGCATTCTACCGAAAAGGTCAAAAAGAGGATCGTATATATTAACAAGCCTAAAAAACTTGAAACCAAGCGAATACATCATACCAACAAGTACCGCAGCAAATATAAAGTAACCCAGGTATCGTTTTAGAGATTTACGGGTAGATCTCGGACTCCACTCTTTTTCGTTCGATTTATGTGTTTTATTGTCTTTTTTCATGTTACTTGCTCCCGAAGTCTAGCTGATACAACTTCACCAATAGCAACTAACACCAAAATTACCAGGATCACTGAAGCAGCCTGGCTATAACGAAACCTCTGCATGGCGGATTGAATCTCGTAACCAATACCTCCCGCACCAACAATTCCAAGTACTGTGGACATCCTAAAATTGATATCCCAACGATAAATGGTAAGACCAATGATTCGGGGCTTGATTTGAGGAAGAACAGCAAACAATATGATCTGAGCTTGATTTGCCCCACAAGCTCTCATGGCTTCTATTTGACCCTCATCGATACCTTCTATCTCTTCGGCGAGTAACTTTCCAAGAAAACCAATTGACCGAAAACCTAGTGCAAGAGTACCAGCAAAAGGCCCTAACCCCAGTGCGGCCACAAAAATAAGGGCCCAAATAATTTCGTGTACTGATCGGCTAACCACGATAATAGCTCGACCAATTGGATAAGCTATAGTAATGCTCGGAGTGATATTTTTAGCGGAAATCAACGCCACAGGTACAGCCATTACTATTGCTGCCAGAGTACCTACAACGGCCATTTCAAAGGTTTCCCAGGCGGGCTGAAGCAAGCTTGGAACGTAACTTATATCAGGCGGAAAGAAACTGGCTATAACGCTACCAAGGGCCGACAGTCCTCCCATAGTAGACCATTGTATATCAATTGCCAGTGCGCTCCAGAAGACCAAAGCTATGGCGGCAAAAGTAAGAGCTCGCTGGGTATACTTCTCTTTTTTAGACTTTGGCTCCCACTTATGCATAATTGACCACTTTTTGCTTATTTTCGTATTTATTCGCAGGCTTATTCATCGGCTTCTCCCCGGTACAGTTTATCCATCGCCGTCTCGTCGAATTTATCCGGTTTATTGTCAAAAATTTTCTGACCATCCCGCAGACCCAAAACCCTCTCACCATAATCCTTTGCTAAATCGACATCATGCAAATTTATCAAAACCGGCATATTATCCTCTTCACTGACTTCTTCAATGAGATTCATGACGTTTCGAGAAATTTCAGGGTCCAAACTAGACGTTGGTTCATCTACTAGAATTATTCTGGGCTTTTGTACTACGGCCCTCGCTATACCCACCCTCTGACGCTGCCCCCCGCTCAGCTCGTCAGCTCTATTGTCGGCAAATTCTTTTAACCCAACTCGGTCCAAAGTTTCCAAAGCAAAGGACACGTCTTCATCGGAAAAACGTCGGAGAAAACTATTTAAAGTGCTGGTATACCCTAACCTTCCTGAAAGAACGTTCTCCATGACGCTTAGCCTTTCTACTAAGTTGAACTCCTGAAAGATCATACCAATGTCTCGTCTAATTTTCGTTAACTTACCCTTACTTAAATCCGTAAGGTCCGTACCTTCGAGGAAGACCCTTCCGCTATCCGGTTCTACTAGTCTGTTTATACACCGAATTAATGTTGATTTACCTGCTCCGCTGGGCCCAACTATAGAAACAAACTCCCCGTTTCCCACTTCGAAGGAGACTCCTTTTAAAGCCTCATCACCTGTTCCATAAGTCTTTTTAAGGTTTTCCACATCAAGAACAGTGCCAAAAGATTCCTTTTCGCTTCTTTCTTCTGTTTCTGACATTTATACGCTCACTCCTTGAGAGCAAGTGCTATTAAAAGAAGAGGGCTGAGGTAACCCCAGCCCTCTTCTTTACTCATGCAGAGAAAACGGATGTTATTAGCCTACATCAACGTCCATAACTTCAATTATATCCCTGATTCTATCGAAATCAGAGTCACTCATGGCTTCAAAACGTGTAGCATTCATAGGTTCAAGAAGTTTGCCTGCATTTGGCGCTTCTGATGCAAAAGTAAAGTAAGCTTCTTTAATATCCTTTTTCACGCCTTCACAAAGGTCTGCTCGGTAAGTTTGGGGTGCTAATGGTAATAAGGACGATTCGTTAAATACCACTACGTTGTCTTTATCTATTTCCCCTCTACCAGCCATACGTTGGTATACTGTGCTGGCTACAGCGGCCGCATCTACCTGACCTCTTTTAACAGCAAGTACTGCTGATTGGTGTCCACCAGCAAAAATAGTCCTCTTCAAGAATTTACCGGTATCAATATCCGCTTTTTTGAAAGTATAGCTCGGTATTAATTTGCCCGAAGTGCTTCCGGGGTCGGTATATGCAAAGGTTTTATCTTCCAAATCTTCAAGGGATTCGATACCAGAATCATTTTTTGTTACCATATAAGAGTAGTAACCCTGTTCATTTTGAGTAGCGTCAACTCGAGCTGCAAATACTTCAGCATTTGCTTTTTTGTGTGCTAATATATACGAAAAAGCGCCGAACCCAGCCATATCTACAAAGTCAGATCTCATGGCCTCAATAACCCCGTTGTAACTTGTGGGAGCATAGAATTCTATGTTTTTGCCGGTCTTCTTTTTTAGCCAATCTAATAGTGGTTGATACCTTTTTGCGTGAAGAGCTATGTCCTCTGTTGGAATTACACTAAAAGTTAAAGAATCAGGGTTAGCGCATTCCCCATCCTGAGCGAAGCCAACAGTAGAAATTAAAAGAAAGGAGAGAACGACCACACCTAAGACTAAGAAGTGCTTTAAGTTCTTCTGCATAGTACAATGACCCCCTAGTTTTTGTTAAGTATTTATCTTCACTCTTGCAAATAAAGAAATTCACTAGACACTATAAAACCCAAATTATTACACTTACCACCTCCACCTTTTGACCGTTTAATAATTTCTATTTCAATTTATTTGATTGAATGATTGAAAAACTCTCCTTAATGATCATATCAAAGCAAATATACAAGGTAACGTTCATTTACAAAATTTATCATAACAAAGCGTTAAATATTTTTCAACCTATAAATAATAGATATAGGTTTGTTTAATATTAATACATAGCTAGATCAAGAGTAACTTTTTCTAGTTTCAGGCACTTTCAAGTAAATGTACTACCTATTTAATTGGCTGGCGAATAACTACCAAAGACGTCATCTTAGTAAATAATTCTGTTAGTTTTCTCTACTTCTCGGGCTCAATTAAGCCTTTGACAAATTCTTTCTGCATTATAAGCAGGATTAATAATGGAGGAAGGACCGCGATAACAACCGCAGCCATAATAGTATTCCATGGCGGTAAACCTGTTCCGCCCTTTGGAATCATAAAACCAATACCTAATTGAATGACACGCATAGCTTCACTACTCGTGATGATTAAAGGCCATAAGTATTGATTCCACGTCCAAATAAAGAGTATCACGAAAAGAGCTGCAATATTTGTGCGGGAAAGAGGCAATAAAATTTGAACAAAAAATCTCAAAGGATTTGCCCCATCCACTCGAGCTGCGTCTACTAAGTCCTGAGGGACTGTTTTAAAGAATTGCCGAAGAAGGAAGGTGCCGGTGGCTGAAACGAAATAAGGTAGGGTAATCGCGAAATAAGTATCCACCCAGCCAAATGAACTTATTACCTGATAAGTAGGCATTAACCTTACAGGTATGGGCATCATCAATGTCAGTAAGGTCATAAAAAATATGAATCCAGCGCCAGGTGGGTTGAAATAGACTATTGAAAAAGCAGTGAAAGAAGCCACAGTAATTTTTCCTATTGTCACACCTAAAGACATTACGCCACTATTTAACATAATCCTGCCTAAATTAGCTTGAGCCCAAGCTTTGCCGTAGTTCTCTATCATGGAACTACCAGGGACTAAATTTGGAGGTAGACGAGTTGCCTGAGGTAGAGACTGCGTTGAAACTATGAATGTATATATTAAAGGAAAACTAACTACAAGTATTGCTAGTATCAATAAGGCGTGTATAATGAGCCTACTTATCGGTATCTGTGAAATATTTGGTAACTTCACCATCTTCACCTCAATGATTTTTATCTATATGCAACTCTTCGTTCCGTGTATCTAAATTGGAACCAAGAAATTCCAGCCACAAAAACCAACAACATAACTGATTGAGCAGCCGAGTAACCTAATTTTAAATCAATAAAACCATTTGTATATACTTTATATATTAGTATATTTGTAAACCCAGCAGGACCCCCGCCGGTTAAAGCATGAACCATGCCAAAGGTTCTGAAGGAAGCATAAATAAAGTTCATTGTTAACAAGAAAAACGTTATGGGAGTTAACATGGGGAAAGTAATACGCCAAAATCTTTGCCAACCATTTGCTCCATCCACTACAGCTGCTTCTTCAAGTGATTGAGGTATACTCTGTAGTCCAGCTACGTAAAATGCAATATTGTATCCCAACTGACGCCATGTAGCAGCTACGACCAGTAAAAATAACGCTTGCCAGCCATTCGATAACCAATCAATTCTAATTGGAGAATAATACGATACGACACCATATGTAGGATGAAATAAAAAACCCCATACTACCCCTGCAATAGTAGGGGATATTGCGTATGGCCAAATTAAAGCTGCCCGATAAAAACCAGCAAATTTCGCTATTCTATCCGTTAAAGTGGCTAATACCAGAGAAACCCCTACACCGATAATTGTAACACTCAAGGCAAAAATTGCTGATACCATCAAAGACTGATGATAACTACTTGAGGTAAGTAGATCTATAAAATTTCTTATGCCGATAAACTCTACTAATCCCCGAAATGGAACGCTTCGGAAAAGGCTCGAACGTAAAGATAAAGCAGTAGGATAAATAAAAAAAATACTTATTACTGCTAATTGGGGCAAAGCAAAAAGGTATGCCAATAAAGAGCTATCAAAAGACCCGAACCATTTCTGTACTTTGTCGAAATTTATCATAAGCTCACCTATATTAAATGCCTAGATTAATTGCAGAATTTGAAATTATGATTGAAAATCAAGTTAAATATTGAAATACGTCATACTCAACAGCTGGAATGGTTTTTAAATCCCAAACAAGATTAGTTCTTTTTACAAATACTATTTACCTGTTTCTTGACACACTATTTTTAATTTAAAAAGGTGGGGATTTTACTCCCCACCTTTTAATCAAGAACTAACTATTTTATTTTTCTAAACCTTCAGTATAATCAGCAAGTGACTCATTGACCTGTTTAGCGGCTTTGTCCAAAACTTCTTGCGGAGTGCCCTGACCGGCAAAAACGGCTTCTATTTTGTTCCTTAACAAACGTTTAATCGAGGCATAATTACCTAACCTAACTCCTTTGTTTCTGGGAGTTGTAACCCCTGTAATCATCTGCATAAATGCCGTTAGGTAATGGGGATGATCTGCAAAGAAACCGCTGTCTAGAAGTTCTCTTGTTGCCGCGTTTGAAGCAGGAAAGTATCCAGTGTTCTTGTGCCAGTAGACCTGAGACTCTGGCTGAGACAGGAATTCAAAGAATTCACCGGTTGCCTTTAATTCTTCTTCTGGTTGACCTTTAAAGGCCCAAATAGTACCTCCACCGATTTCTGGTTTCCCTTTTGGGTAGCCCTTCATATGAGGCATATATGTAGTTCCGAGTTCAAAGTTGGAAGATTCGAGGAAACCGCTTAAGTATCCTGTAGATGTAATTACCATAGCTACGTCCCCACCTAGAAACGCGGGGTTTGGGTCTCCCTTTCTTCCCTGGTAGGTGTAAATATCTTTCTTTTGCCAATTTCGTAACGTCTCAAATATTTCTACACTAAATGGGCCGTTAACATAATATTCAGTTGCCCGGCCAGCAAATCCATTTCTATTATTTGTTAAAGGTTGATCATGCCAAGTATGCATGTTTTCTATAAGGACCCAAGGATTCCATCCTGTTGTAAGTGCGTATTTAACCTCGCTATTTTCAATGAGCTGCCGACCCATCTCTTCGACCTCTTCAAACGTTCGAGGCGGATTATTTGGGTCCAACCCTGCTTCTTTAAATGCATCTTTATTGTAATACATAATTGGTGAAGAGGCGTTAAACGGCATAGAGGAAAGCTTACCGTCAATTTCGTAGTTAGCCCTAATGGGAGTTATGAATGATTTTGTGTCAATATTTAAATCAAATTTGTCGATAAGTTTCCAAACCGGGTAGATTACACCACTATCCAGCATAGTCTGAGTACCCGTATCATAAACCTGCACCATGCTAGGTGGATTGCCAGATCGATAAGCAGCTACAGCAGATGTTAGAGCTTGCGTATAACTTCCCTTTTGAACTGCATTAACATGAATATCAGCATGTGAATCGTTGAACTTTTCCACCAATTCAACTGTAGTTTCCGCTATTGATCCAGAAAGCGCATACCAAAAATCTATTTCAGTTTTCTCCTGGGCTGTTCCGGTGGAAGCCACTCCAACAAATAAAAGTGAAATTACCAATAATGTACTGATTAATTTCGTTTTCATATTTTTTACCTCCTATTAAAGTGCTGTTAAACACTCACAAGTAAGAAAGAAGCCCAATCCTCGCAGAAAATTCTGATAAATATTCGAGCTTTATCACCTCCAACCCAATTTTTGTAGTTTAAGAATTCATCCATTTATACTACCCAAGATAAAAATTAAAATGAGAAAACGAACATAAAAGAATAATTTACATCAATTGCAAAAATTAACTTACCAAAAATATAATGAGATATCAAGGTTATTTATAGTATTTAGCTGTCAAATCACTCAAATTAAAATTTTTTTTAATTACAGACAACATCCTATGTTTCTCAAAAGTGACCTCGCTCCTCAAACCTAAACTTTTACAATAGCACTAAATCTCCTTTTCCTCAGGGCAATTTCAGTTCAGAGTGGTATCAAACACACAATAATTTTCAGATTCTAAAAAAATTTATTACATAACAGTAATTACAGGTCTTAAAAATTATACTTCAACATAGCTAGTTTAGTTAAACTTTTTATTTTAAAAGATTTCGGGTCTTTATAAACTTAACACGATTCTAGTATTATTTTTGATTTTATGATTCGTTCACAGACATACTGAGTTTGTTAGTGGTTTGATAAATCATGAAGGTGAAATACTTTAGTACAACATATATTTCTTCTATCCATGAGAAACTGTTCAAACTTTACCTTTATATATTCGTTCCAGCCATTTTTTGGCTGTAGGTTCTACCAAAACTGTGTCAGTTAAGCTATTACTTTATTTCTTCCGAAATTACTAGTCGAGATGATTGTATTTGAATTTATATCTGTTTATTGACATCTCAAGCTAAAGTGAACCCTTCAGTGCCAGGTAAGTATGGATAAGCTAATTCCTTTGATTAGCAAAATGGAATTAGCCAGTTCACTTAACACGAAAAGTTGATGACAGGATAAAAAGAGAGCTTCTACATAAATCGGATGGAAAACTCAACCAGGGACTAAACAGCACATACTTGGAATATTGTCTTAAATGTCCAAATTCTGCTTAAAAGAATAGCCCAAGAAAAAGACTAAGAGGTGATAACAGTTACTCTGAATAGAGAGAACAAAACAACTCGCTCAAAGAGAAGTGATTTTATACCGGCTGATTTTACGAATCACTACCTCAATAGTAATAAATCTACTTTTCAACCCATTCTTTAGACATACACCAGTAGATGATAAAAAATTATCTATGAAAAAACTCATCTACTCCTAGTTACATTAAAGCACCTAGCTGATGATCACTTATCCCAATTCTTCGCCCTCTCAACTGCCTCAACCCAGCGACCGTAAAGTTCCTCTCTTTTACCTGAGATCATATCGGGTTCGAACTTCTGACTGC
>JGI1684J13235_1000313_pt1 | contig 18455 bp, 18 predicted proteins | sample PonA232FremontCA_2_FD_13235 | JGI IMG/M metagenome (IMG submission 13235) | reverse complement strand
AACCCCTATCCTGGGCGCATCCATCCACAACGCCGGGATCCAGGCGATGGCCGAGCAGCCCCGACGGGTACCCGCCAGCACCGACGACGAGCACGCCCTGGTCCTCTTCTCCGGCGGCCAGGACTCCACGGCCGCCCTAGCCTGGGCCCTGGAGCGCTTCGCGGGCGTCGAGACCGTGGGCTTCGCCTACGGCCAGCGCCACAGCGTCGAGCTGGAGGCGCGGCGCAGCGTGCTGGCGGGCCTGCGCGAGACCAGCCCGGCCTGGGGGGACCGCCTGGGCGAGGACCGGGTCCTCGACGCCGATATCCTCGGCCAGATCAGCGACACCGCCCTGACCCGCGAGGCGGCCATCGCCTACGACGAGCAGGGCCTGCCCAACACCTTCGTCCCGGGCCGCAACCTGCTGTTCTTCACGCTCGCCGCGGCCCTCGCCCACCGGCGCCGCATCCGCCACCTCGTCGCCGGGGTCTGCGAGACGGACTTCTCCGGCTACCCGGACTGCCGCGACGACACCGTCAAGGCCCTGCAGGTCACCCTCAACCTGGGCATGGCCGAGCGCCTGGTCCTGCATACCCCCCTGATGTGGCTGGACAAGGCGCAGACCTGGCAGCTCCTCGAGGAGCTCGGCGGCGAGGCGCTGGTTGCATTGGCCCGCGAGCGGACCCACACCTGCTACCGGGGCGACCGGCAGCACCGCCACCCGTGGGGCTACGGCTGCGGCGCATGCCCGGCCTGCGAGCTGCGCGCCGAGGGGTGGTACCGCTACCGCGCCATGCGCGGCCGGGAGCCCGAATGACGCCCCGCCGGCAGCGGCGGGCACGGCACACGCCCAGAGGCGCTGAGGGAGGCAGTCGATGCGCATCGCAGTAGTCGGGGCCGGCGTCGTCGGCACAGCAGTGGCCTGGGAGCTGACGGCGCGCGGCCACGAGGCGGTCCTCCTCGACCGCTGCGACGCCGTCGCCCAGGAGACGAGCTACGCCAATGGGGCGCAGCTCCACGCCGGCCACGCCGCGCCCTGGAATCCGCCCGGCGTGCTGCGCGATGCCCTCGCCTGGCTCGGCAAGCCGGACTCGCCGCTGCGCATCAACCCCTGGCGCGTCCTGCGCGCCCCCGCCTGGTCGCTGCGCTTCCTGGCCAACGCCACGGCCGAGCGCTATCGGCGCCACGCCGACGCCAACGCCGCCCTGGCCCTCTACGGCCTGCACCACGCGCGGGCCTGGCGCGACGAGCTCGGCCTCGCCTTCGAGGCCCACGACAGCGGCATCCTCAAGCTCTTCGACGACAGCCGGGCCCTGGCGAAGGGCCGCGAGGAGGCCAAGGCGGTGAGCGCCCTCGGCGTGCGCCACCGGCAGCTGGACGTCGACGCGACGGTGGCCCGCGAGCCGGCCCTGGCCGACAGCGCCGACCAGCTCGCCGGCGCCATCGAGTTCCCCGACGACGGCTACGGCGACGCCCTGCGCTTCACCGAGCAGCTCGCCGAGCGCCTGCGCGCCGAGGGCGGCGAGCTGCACCTCGGGACCGCCGTGCGCCACCTGCTCGGCGGCCGCGGCGGGGTCACCGGGGTCGCGACGGACAGCGGCCCGATCCCGGCCGATGCCGTGGTCGTCGCCGCCGGCAGCTACAGCCCGGCACTGACCCGCCCGCTGGGCGTGCACCTGCCCATCGAGCCCATCAAGGGGTACTCGGTGAGCCTCCCCCTCGCCGGGACGGTAGGGGCGCCGACAACGCCGATCATCGACGATCCCCGCAAGGTGGTGATCACCCGCCTCGGCGACCAGCTGCGCATCGCCGGCAAGGCGGAGATCACGGGCTTCGACGAGCGCCTCCCGGAGCGGCGCTGGCGGGCCGTGCGCCAGCAGGGCCTGGCCCGCTTCCCGCGCCTGGCCGAGCAGCTCGCCGACGCCCCCAGCCACCCGTGGGCCGGGCTGCGGCCCATGACCTGCGACGGGCCGCCGATCCTCGGCCCCACGCCGGTGCCGCGGCTGCACCTGGCGGCCGGCGTCGGGCACCTGGGCTGGACCTTCGCCGCCGGCAGCGCACGCCTCGTGGCCGACCAGCTCGAGAGCCGGCCGTGCGAGATCGACCCGGCGCCCTACCGGCTTGACCGGTACCGGCGCCGCGGCGGCTGACGCCGGCGCGTCTCGGCCGTCAGGGCCCACAGCGTGGCGGCACGCCGGGACGACCCTGGTGCAAGGGGCGCCCGTGCGTCCAGGTGGTGAATTTGTTTCGACAATTGACCTAATTAAAATGGATTAGGGTCTACAGCGAAAGCGCTCAGGAGGGAGCGCCCCAGCATCTGCACGGGAGAGGAGGCATGGAACACATCACGTTCGGCAGTGAAGATATCGAGAATACCCTGGCCCAGCTGGAGGACGAGCAGCTGGACCAGCTCGCCTTCGGCGCGATCCAGCTCGATGCCAACGGCCGTATCCTCCAGTACAATGCCGCCGAGGCCGACATCACCGGGCGGGATCCGAGAGCGATGATCGGCAAGGACTTCTTCAAGGAGGTCGCGCCGTGCGCGGATACGGCGGAGTTCCACGGGAAGTTCGAGGAAGGCGTAAGATCCGGCGATCTCAACGTGATGTTCGAGTACACCTTCGATTACCACATGACGCCGACGAAGGTGAAGGTGCACATGAAGAAGGCCCTCACCGGGGATACCTACTGGATCTTCGTCAAGCGCATCTGAGCCGGCGGGGCGTGGCGGCCCGCCGCGGAGGGCTCATCCATGCAAGGGCTGACCCCTGAAGAGGTCCTGCGCCTGCTGCGCAGCATCATCCCCGACGAGCTCACTCGCGGGCGCGGCAGCCGCGTCCCTCCCGAAACCACCGGGATCACCGCGGACAGCCGGCTGGACGAGGCGCCGCTGCGGGCCGACTCGCTGGATCGGCTCAACCTGGCGAGCGCCCTCAACCGGCTGTTCAGCCTCCACGAGACCGGTGTGGAGGATCGCCTCCTGGCCGTGCGCCGCATCGGCGACATGGCGGAGCTCATCGCCGACGCCAGCGCGCACACCAGCGGGCTGGTCTTCACCACATCGGGCAGCACCGGCGATCCGCAGCCCCACCACCATCCGTGGCCCGCCCTGGCCCAGGAGGGCGAGGCCCTGGCCGCGCTCCTCGCTGGGCACGGCCGGGTCATCCCGTGGCTGCCCGTCCACCACGTCTACGGCTTCATGGTCGGCATCGCCCTGCCCCGGGCCCTCGGCTGCGAGGTCGCGGCGGGCCCCGAGGACCCGGCGAGGCTGCTCCGCGAGCAGCGCCCCGACGACCTCATCGCCACCGTCCCGGCGCGCTGGCGCTACCTGCACGACGCCGGCCACCGCTTCGCCGGCGGCACCGGCATCAGCTCCACGGCCCCCCTGGAGCCCGAGACCCACAAGGGGCTGCTCCGCGCCGGCCTGCAGGGGCTGGCCGAGCTCTACGGGGCCACCGAGACCGGCGGCGTCGGGGTGCGCTGGGACCCGGCCGACGACTACACGCTCCTACCCCACTGGCACCGGGACGCCGACGGCAACCTCAGGCGCACCCTGCCCGACGGCACGGCACGGGCCGCACCGTCCATCGACCGCCTGGCGTGGCGCGACGAGCGGACTTTCCGGCCCACCGGCCGGGTCGACGAGGTGGTCCAGATCGGGGGCGTCAACGTCGCGCCGAGCCACGTCGCCCGGCGCATCGAGACCCACGAGCAGGTGGCCGAGGCCGCCGTGCGGCCCCACGGCGAGGGCAGCCGGCGGCGCCTGAAGGCCTTCATCGTCCCCGCCACCCCCGGCGCCGATCCCACCGAGCTGCGCCAGGGCCTGGAGGCGTGGCTGTGGGAGAACCTGCCGGCGGTGGAGCGCCCCACGCGCCTGACCTTCGGCAGCGAGCTACCCCGCAACAGCATGGGCAAGCTCCAGGACTGGGACTGAGGCCGGCGCGGCCCGGCGGCGGCGTGGCGCGCCCTCGCGCCGCCGGGGCGTCACTCGCAGGGTGCGCCCCGAGCGTCGCCGGGCCGGGGACGGCCGGTGATCGCTACCACTACCTCGGCAGCGATACGGCCGTCACGGCAGAGGGTCAGCGTACCGCTCGCCGCCGACCACTGCCCCGGCTCGAAGTGGACCCCGCCGGCCAGGAAGGCCGAGACCCGCACCGTGTGCCGCGGCCCAGCCCCGCGCCCCTGCGCCAGCACCGCCGGCGTGCCGCCATCCGCCGCGTCCCGCGGATCCCCGCGCACGAGCAGCCACCCGGCCGACCAGCCGTCCGGCGTACAGCCGCGCTCCGGGGTGCCCCCGCAGAGGGTGACCGGCTCACCGTGGACGCGGACGTGGGCGCGCGCTCGCTCCAGGCCGTCGATGAGCTCGCGCTGCCACCCCCAGGCCCGCGCCTCGTCCACGCTGGCACGCCACTGCGGCACGGCCCAGGCGGCAGTCGCCGCCACCACGGCGACCACCACCAGCAGCTCCGCCAGGGTGAAGCCGCCGGCTACTCCCCCCAGCAGACCTCCGGGGGCTCGGGCGCGCTGCCGCGCTCGCTGCGGTGATTCAGGGTGAACCGGGTACACGCCTCATCCGCCTCCTGCGGCCCATCCGGTGCGGGCACCGCCGTCAGGGTGAAGCCGTGGGGCTCGGCGTCGAGCTCGATCTCGTAGAGCCCCCGCTCCGAGCGCTCGGGGACCTGCTCCCGGCATGCGCGGTAGTCCAGCTCCTCGACGAAGCACCGCTCCAGGGCCATCCAGGTGTCCATGAGCGTGCTGGTGGCATCGCTGCGGTCCGCGCGGACCCTGTACTGGCTGTAGAAGGGGTAGGCGATCCCCACCAGGATCGCCACGATGGCCAGCACGATCACCAGCTCCACCAGCGAGAAACCGCCGTATCTCCGCTTGGCCTCTGCGATCATCGCCCCTATCTCTGCTGCCCTGCCCGATGTACCCGGTGCCAGCGGATGTGGACCGCGAAGCTACCGGAGGGCTGCGCCTCGATCCGGCCGCCGGCCACCACCCGGCTGCGCCGCTCGCCGCAGGCCGGCCCGAGCGCCCGGATCCGGAACTGCTCGGCGTAGCGCTCGATACGGTAGCACGACTCGCCGTCACCGCACGCCGGCGCCTCCGCCGGCTCGCCGAGGAAGCGCTCCGGCGCTACGGACGCCCCGGCCGCCGGCCCGCGGCTGCGCAGGGCCTCGACCCCCTCGGCCAGCGCCCGCTCCGCCGCCTGCACCGAGGCGCTGCGGCAGGCCAGCCCGCCCGCGGCCCGCAGCTGCAGCGCCGTGGGCGCGGTCACCGACCACGCCAGGACCGCCACCCCGGCCAGCAGCGCGGTGAGCGCCAACACCGCGAAGCCCTCGGCGCCCCGCCGGCTCAAGGCAGCCGCCCGCGGATCGGCACGGTCACGGTCACCGGCCGGGCCACGACGGCGACACCTTCCCGGGCGCCGCCGGCACGTACCTCGGCGGCGAAGCGCACGGCGCAGACCGCGTCCCAATCCGCCACCGCCTCCGCCCGGCGGAAGCGCTCCGGGTACCGATCCGCTGCCCGCGGATCCGTCGTCCCCGGGCACTCGGCAAAGCCCATGGCCAGCGCCGCCACCCCCCGGATCACCGGCTGGGGCGGCCCCGCGAGGCTCGTGGCCCGGTTCAGCGTCGGCACCCCGTCCGCGCCCTCCGGTCCGGTGGCGCGGAACCGGCGCACTGCCACCGAGCCGGAGGCAGCACCCCCGCCGGCTCCCGCCTCCGCGCCCGCTGCGCGCCACCAGGGCGCCCAGACCACGCCCCGCGACGGGAGCGCGTCCGGATCACTCGGGGCCGCCACCGAGAGCTCGTCGCCGTGGGCACTGCGCACCGGCAGGCGGTAGAGGCCGCGGCAGTCGCCAGCCAGCACCTCGTCGGGGCGGCCGCCAAAGGCGTCACGAGCCGGGCGGGAGAGCCGCAGGGTGAGCCCGCCTGCCTCCGGATCGCCCGACCCCGGGCGCCGGTAGCGGGCGGCGGCCTGCGCGGGATCGGCCGGGTGCCGGGCTACCTGCAGGGTGCCGCCGTTGACGCGGACCCCGGCGGGCTCCAGGAGGGCGCCCACGACCCGGTTGGCGGTGGCGCGATCCGGGCCGTAGAGCGGCGTCCTCGCGCCGCAGGGCGCGCGGCCGGCGCTGCCCACCTCATCGTGGAGCAAGCGCTGCAGCAGAAGCGCCCGATCGGCCAGGCGGCCGATCTCCGTCACCGTGGTCGCCGTACGGGCGGCGGTGGCGTAGAGCTGCACGGCGGCGAGGACGACCAGTGCGCCGACGACCAGGGCCACCAGGAGCTCCACCAGGGTCACGCCTGCCGCGCGATAGCTCACAGGCGCGCCTCCAGGGTTACCTCGGCCGGCTCCTCGGCGTGCGCCGGCCGCCAGCGGATGGCGACCGTGAGCCGGTCCGCCTCGGCGTCGATGCGCGCCTCGGCCTCCGGCAGCGTGCAGGCGACCTCGGCGCGCCAGGCGCCTAGCGCGAGGCGATCACCCCGGGCGCGGGCCGCCGGATCCGGCGCCGTGCACTCCGCCAGCCGCCGCCAGCCGCCGCCACCGAGCGCTGCGGCGCGCTCGGCAGGCGGGACCAGGCGGGCACGCCCGATGAGCTCCTCGGCGAGGAGCACGGCCTGGGTGCGGTAGGCCGCCTCACGGGCGCTGTGCACGCCGCCGAAGAGGACGTGCAGCGCTGTCGCGCTGATGGTCGCCAGCAGCCCGAGGGCAACGAGGGCCTCGAGCAGGGAGAATCCGGGGTCGCGAGGCATCCCTTCCTCGCCTCAGGGTTCCTTCCGCCCTTCCGTGTGCACCCTTCAACATAGATCCCTTCCGCCCCACTCACACTGTGGTCAAAGGACGCAGACGGGGCTTGGCTCCTCCGGGGCAGCCAGCTAGAATTGGGCACGCAATAGGCGTAGCGATGCCGGTGTAGCTCAGTTGGTAGAGCAGCCGATTCGTAATCGGCAGGTCGGTGGTTCAAGTCCACTCGCCGGCACCAGATAGCCTCCCTGGGCCACAGGCCAGCCGCCGATCCACCCCCCCGCCCTGCGCGACAAGCGCGCGCCATCGCGCCTCCCGCGCCAGGCCGAGGCGCCCTAGCCAGCCCGTCAGTCCAGCCCCGGCGCCCTCGCCGGCACGCCCTGCAAGCGGCTCACCCCGGGCCACCAGCCGGGCAACCGCCAGCGCGTGCGGGCAGCCAGGATCGCCCTGGCCATCGACCGCCTGTCTAGTCGCGGCCGATCAAGAAGGCCAGGGCCAGGAAGAGGAGCCCGAGGGCGAAGGGGGCGAGGAGCAAGGTCACGAAGTCGTACGACAGGGCGTCGAGCACAGCACCGCTCGCCGCCGCTCCGGCCGCGGCGTCCCGGGCCTCCTGTACAGCCTCGGCACCCGCCTCCATCAGGACCAGCGAGCTTGCCAGCGACAGGGCGCCGGCTACGAGAAAGGCACGGCGCCAGGCCTTGGCAGCGCTCGGGGCCAGGGCGGCCACCACGATCGTTGCCCCCAGGCCGCCCCAGAAGGCCTTCCCCTGGGCCGATTGACCGAGCTCCGGCATGAAGGCCACGAGAAGGGACGTGTCCCGGGTGACCTCGTCGACCTCAGCCAGGGAGAGGCCGACGAGGAAGCTCAAAAGGACCCCCACGACCAGGCCGCCGCCGATACCGGCTATCCCCTTCCCCATCACGATCTCCACGCCAGAAGACGCCCAGGGCGCCGGATGGGCGCGCTGGCCCGGGAGCGCCGGTCACCCGGCCACGTCCCGAGATCAGGCCTCGGCCCGCTCCCTGCTGGGCACGTAGTCCCCGACCGCATGGCGGAGGGGACAGGCCTGCGCCGCGGGAGGCGCGCTCAGTCCGTCGGCCTTGCGATGGAGCCGGCGGGGATGCGCTGCTCCTCCGCTTGCCACTCGACGATCTGGGCCTTCGACATGTTGGCCAGACCCTCGGTGACCTCGACGACCGCTACGGGATGCTCCGTCTTGCCGAGGACCTCCCCGGAGTCCGGATCGACGATCTCCTCGCCGAGCTCGACGATCTCGAGCCTCTCCCCAGTATCGAGGCGCGACCGGGCGAGGTACACCGTGTCGCCCTCCTGCTTGGCGACCTGGATCGGGCTGATGACGGTGACGAGCCGCGAGCTCAGCTTGCCCGCGAGGTCATTCAGCACCGAGCGGTAGAAGCCCGCCGGGATCGAGCGACTCGTATCGGCCGGGTTCAGCTGCTCCGAGCTGCGGGATACCTGCAGGTCCTCGGCAGCCACGATCTCGCCGGTCTCGGTCTCGACGAGCCGTGCGGTAGCCGAGGCGGTGAGGGACATGACCTTCTGCTCGCCGGCATCGTAGGCGAGATCCTCGATGCTCACGCTCGGCCGCAAGGCGTCCACAGAGCCGAAGATCATGTACTCGGCGCCGAGCAGCTTGCCCAGCTCGGCCGCGGTGCTGGCCTCAGCCAGATCCTGCTGGGTCAGCTGCGCCTCCTCCATGATCTGGCCCACCTTCTTGCGCTCGACGACCGAGACGGCGCCCGACTGCGTCAGCTCGGTGATGATCTTGTTGGTCAGCAGGCTCGTCTGAGCAGACTGCTCGACCTCGGAGCTCGATGTACCCGAGCCGTCGGTGACCGTAACCTCGGTGGACTGCGTCGTGCCGATCTCGAAGTCGAAGACCGCGACGGTCGGCCGCTCTGCGTGTGCGGCCGCGGACGCCAGCAACGCTACCAGGGCCGCAAGCCCATGCCACCTGCCGATCATGGCCTTTGCTCCTCAGATTGCGTGAAGGATCGCGCCAGGGCCCTTCGCTGACCCGGCACGGACCACGAGGCCTGCAAGGCGCGACGGCGCCTAGCCGCCGATCTGGGCGGGCAGGCTCTCGAAGAGCTTACCGATCAGCTTGCTCGCCTGCTCCCGCTTCTGGGGCGTCAGCTGCTCACCGATCGTGGCCCCGGCCGCGCCGCCTGCAGCACCCCCCGCGGCGGCGCCGATCGTGCTGTCCGTCGCGTCGCCGCCGACGGCAGCGCCGGCTACCGCGCCGGTAACGCCCGCTGCGATCTTCGATACCTCGCCGCCCGTGCTGGCCGTGCCGCTCGAGGTCCAGAGGATGGACGCATTCTCGACGTCCACCATCTTCAGGCTCATGGAGAGCTCTTCCTGATACTGGGGCACATTGGCGATGACGGCGGCATCCACATTGAGGAGCTGGCCCAGGTCGGCAGCCTCGGTCGCCGAGGAGACCTGGAAATCGCGCTCCGCCATGACCGACTTCACCTGCTGGCGCTCGACGGGCGAGTACCCCTTGGCCAGCAGCCGCTGATTGATCAGGTCGGTCAGCTGATTCTTGTCGGCCTCGCTCTGGAGCCTGCCGTCGATCTTGACGACCGCGACGCGATCCAGCTGACCGAAATCGTAGCTCTGATCCCTGGCGCCGCTGGCCTGCATCTGGGCGCACCCCGCCAAGGCAGCCGCAAGGCCGGCGATCAGGATCAAGGTCGTCGTGCGCTTCATGGGGACTCCTTGCTCGCTCGACAGGGCATCTCAACCCTCAGGACCATCGATATGCGGGCGTCGCATGCCTGCCAGATTGGCATTACGTAGGGCTGGAGCCTAGTCCCCAGCGGGCGCTCCCGCAACCGCCCGGTGGCCCCCTCGGCCGCGGCTCGGGCCGGGCCCCGCGTGCTGGGCCGTGCTACGGCCACGCGGCGGGTGCACGTCTCGCCGGCTCCGGACACGCCTCCAGCACCGCGATGGCAGAGGCCTGCAAAGCGGCGGCAGGGCCCGTACGGGACGGCCACTCGACGAGGGCCGCGGGGCTAGGCTAGGCTCGCGCCGCACCGCGAACGGGAGCCGGAATATGGCCACAGAACGGCGCCGCCAACGCCTCCACCAGGTCCTGGAGCGGCGACAGGCCGACCTCGCCCTGGTCGCCGAGGACCTGCAGAACCCCCACAACATCGGCGCCATGATGCGCAGCTGCGACGCCGTCGGCGTACAGTCCGTCCACGCCATCTTCGAGCACCAGCAGCGCGTGAACCTGCGCCGGGTGGGCAAGGAGAGCTCCGCCTCCGCCAGCCTGTGGCTCGATATCGACTACCACCCGAGCACCGCCGAGTGCGTCGATACCCTGCGGGCGCGCGGCTACACCCTGATCGGCACGCTCCTCGACGAGCAGGCAGCCGACCTCTACGCCTACGACTTCACGCAGCACGAGCGCATCGCCCTGGTTATCGGCAACGAGCGTTGGGGGCTTTCCAGCACCGCTGCGCAGCAGGTGGACCAGAACATCTACATCCCCATGCAGGGGGTCGTGCAGAGCCTCAACGTCTCCGTCACGGCGGCGCTGATCCTCTCCGAGATCAGCCGCCAGCGCCGGGCGGCGGGCTGCGTCGAGCCGCTGTCCGATGCCGAGCGCCAGCGACTGCTGGCGCAGTGGGGGCTCTAGGCCGGCCCGCCCCTTCCAGGGCGCATCGGCCTGGCACGGACCGCCGCCGGGCACGGCCGCTGTTCAGGCAGCACGCGGCACGGGCGCGCTCGCCCGGGCCACCAGGGCCGTGCCCTCACGGGCCGCTGCTCTCCGAGCAGCCGCCAGCAGGCCGGGATATCGGCGTCACGGATCGAGCAGCGCGGCATTGACAAAGCCCGGTCAAGGGCCTCTCGCAGGATGAGTTATACACAGTCCGCAGCCGCTGCCGCGAGGCTCATTGATGACAGCTTGGTCAGGTAGCGCCGGGGGCGCCGCGCACCGCAGCGGCGCGCATAACTCCCTGAATAGCAAATGGTCCGCCGCACCTGGACAGAGACTATCCAGAACCGCCAACCCCCCGGCTCTGGGAGCCCTACGCGAAAGATTCCACAGAGTTTTCCACAACTTCTGTGAAAAACTCACAACCCCGCTGCCTCCCCGGCGAGCGGCAGCCGCAGGCCCCGACCAGGAGCAAAGCAGCCGACCCGGACGCCGTAGCGTGGCGCGCCAGGCCCGGGTTATGCTTCCCCTTCGCATGTTGCATCGGCTACTGGACAGGGAGGCCCCTTGGGTAGACGCGTAGCGTGGGCGGCCGGCGTCCTGCTCCTCCTGGCCGCTGCCGGCGCCGGCTACTGGTACCTCCAGCCCCGCATCGACGAGGGCGACCCCGAGACCCTGCGCATCCACGGCAACGTCGACATCCGGGAGGCCTCCCTGGCCTTCAACGCCGCCCAGCGCGTCGCCGCGATGCACGCCGAGGAGGGCGACCGTGTCGAGGCCGGCGAGCTCCTCGGCGAGCTGGAGCCCGAGCGGCTCGAGCAGTCCGTCGCCCGCGCCGAGGCGCGTGTCGAGGCGCAGCGCCAGAAGCTGGCGGAGCTCGAGCGCGGTCCCCGGCCCCAGGAGATCCGCAAGGCGGAGGCCGAGCTCGAGCTCGCCGAGGCCACGGCCCGCAATGCCGAGCGTAGCTGGCAGCGCCTCAAGGCCCTCCGCGAGGACGACCACGCCTCCGCGGAGGCGGTGGACAACGCCCGCGCCGCCTACGAGCAGGCCCGGGCGCGGGTCCAGGCGGCCGAGGAGGCGCTGAGCCTCGTCCGGGCCGGGCCGCGGCAGGAGCGCATCCAGGCGGCGCGGGCGCAGCTCCAGGCCCGCGAGGCGGAGCTCGCCCGCGCCCGGCACGATCTCGGGGAGACCGAGCTGCGGGCGCCGAGCGACGGCGTGATCCGGGAGCGCCTCCTCGAGCCCGGCGACATGGCCTCGCCGCAGACGCCGGCCTACACCCTCGCCCGGACGGAGCCGATGTGGGTCCGCGCCTACGTCCCCGAGCCGCAGCTCGGCCGGCTCCAGCCGGGCATGGCGGCCCGGATCCGCACCGACACCTTCCCCGACAAGCGCTACGCCGGCTGGCTCGGCGCCATCTCGCCGACAGCGGAGTTCACGCCGAAGACCGTGCAGACCGAGCGGGTCCGCACCGACCTGGTCTACGAGGTGCGCATCTACGTCTGCCGGCCGCAGGGCGAGCTGCGGCTGGGCATGCCCGTGACGGTCACCCTCCCCCTCGAGCAGGAGGCGCCGGGCCGGGAAGCCGCCTGCGACGGCCCGCCATGAGCGCCGAGACCGAGCGCGCGACGCCGGCCCTGCGCCTGACCGGCGTCCGCAAGGCCTTCCAGGCGGAGGCGCGCACGGTCCAGGCCCTGGACGGCGTCGACCTTGCCGCCGAGCGCGGGGCGATCACCGGCCTCGTCGGCCCGGACGGCGCCGGCAAGACCACCCTGATGCGGCTGACCGCCGGGCTGCTGCGCCCCGACGCGGGGCAGCTCGAGGCCGGCGGCATCGACGTCCGCGCCGAGCCGCTCGCCGTGCAGGCCGCGCTCGGCTACATGCCGCAGCACTTCGGCCTCTACGGGGAGCTCTCCGTCCAGGAGAACCTCGACCTCTACGCCGACCTGCAGGGCGTGCCCCGCAGCGAGCGCCGCACGCGCTACGCCGAGCTGACGCAGATGACCGGCCTCGCCCCCTTCACCCGCCGCCTCGCCGGCCGGCTCTCCGGCGGCATGAAGCAGAAGCTCGGCCTCGCCTGCACCCTCGTCGGCTACCCGGAGGTCCTGCTGCTCGACGAGCCCACCGCCGGGGTCGACCCGGTCTCGCGCCGCGAGCTGTGGACCATCATCGACCGCCTGGTCCGGGAGCGGGGCATGAGCGTCCTCCTGGCGACGGCCTACCTCGACGAGGCCGAGCGCTGCCACCGCGTCTCCGTCCTCCACGAGGGGCGCGTGCTCGGCCACGGCCCCCCGGCGGCGTTCAGCGACCCGCTCGCCGGACGGATCTACGCCGCCACGGCGCCGGATCTCGGCAAGCGCGACCTGGAGCAACGCCTGGGGGCTTGCGATGCCGCGCTCGATGCCGTGGTCAGCGGTGACCGGGTGCGGGTCGTCCTCGCCGCGGACGCCGCCCCCGAGGCGCTACGCGCGGCCGTTCCCGGGGCCGAGCTGACGGCGGTAGCGCCGCGGTTCGAGGACGGGTTCATGGCCCTGCTGCGCGCCGAGCAGCCAGCGGACCACCGGCTTGAGCTGGCTGACGGCCACCCAAGCACGGCGACCCGGGACGGCCCGGTCATCCGCGTCGAGCGCCTGCAGCGGCGCTTCGGCGCCTTCCAGGCGGTCAAGGGCGTAGACTTCGAGGTCGGCGCCGGCGAGGTCTTCGGCCTGCTCGGCGCCAACGGCGCCGGCAAGACCACCACCTTCCGCATGCTCTGCGGGCTGCTGCCGGCGAGCGGCGGACAGCTCAGCGTCGCCGGCCACGACCTGCGCCGGGCCGCGGCGGCGGCCCGGGCGCGGATCGGCTACATGTCCCAGCGCTTCGCCCTCTACGCCAACCTCACCGTCCGGCAGAACCTGCGCTTCTTCGCGCGCATCTACGGCCTGCGCGGCGCCACGCAGCGGGCCCGCATGGCGTGGGCCCTGGACGCCTTCGACCTGGCCCCCGTGGCCGATACGGACAGCCTGCAGCTGCCCCTGGGCTACCGCCAGCGCCTGGCCCTGGCCTGCGCGCTGATGCACGAGCCGGATATCCTCTTCCTCGACGAGCCTACCTCCGGCGTCGACCCCCTGGCCCGGCGGGCGTTCTGGCACTGGATCAACGCCCTCTCCCAACGCGGCGTCACGGTGCTCGTGACCACCCACTTCATGGCCGAGGCGGAGTACTGCGACCGGCTGGCCATCATGGCCGACGGCCGTATCCTCGCCCTCGACACCCCGGCGGCGATCAAGGCGCGCACCGCCTCCGAGGCGGCCCCGGCGCCGGACATGGAGACGGCCTTCATCGCGCTCATCGAGCAGGCCCGAGAGGGCGGGGAGGCGGCCGCGTGAGCGCCCGCAGCGCCAGCCCCATGCGCCTGGGCGGGCTCGTGCGCAAGGAGCTGCTGCAGATCGTGCGCGACCCCAGCGCCGTCGCCATCGCCTTCCTCCTGCCGGCCGTGCTGCTGATCCTGTTCGGCTACGGCGTCTCCCTCGACGCCGAGGACGTCCAGCTCGGCGTGGTCGTCGAGGATCCGGGCGCGCGGACGGCGGCCTTTACCGCGGGCTTGACCGGCTCCACGTACTTCGAGCCCCACCGCTACGCCCGCGCCGAGACCGCCCAGCGGGACCTCGCCCGCGGCGCCATCGACGGGCTCGTGCACCTGCGCGCCGACTTCGCCGCCGGCCTGGCCGACCGCCAGCCGGCACCGATCCAGCTCCTCGTCAACGGCGTCGACGCCAACACCGCACGCCTCATCCAGGGCTATGTGCAGGGGGTGTGGTCGCAGTGGCTCACCGAGCGCGCCCGGGACCGAGGCGCGGCGGGCGCCGTCCCGGTGACGCTGGAGCAGCGGGTTTGGTTCAACGCCGAGCTGCGCAGCCGCAACTACCTCGTCCCCGGCCTCATCGTGGTGATCATGACGCTGATCGGCACCCTGCTGACGGCCATGATCATGGCCCGGGAGTGGGAGCGCGGCACCATGGAGGCGCTGCTGGTCACGCCGGTATCCATGGCCGAGATCGTCGCCGGCAAGCTGCTGCCCTACTTCCTCCTCGGCGCCGGGGGGATGGCCCTGTCCACGCTCATGGCGCTGTTCCTCTTCGAGGTGCCGCTGCGCGGCTCGCTGCTGGTGCTCTGCGGCGCCGCCGCGCTGTTCCTGCTGGTGGCGCTGGCCATGGGGCTGCTGATCTCCATCATCGCCAAGAACCAGTTCGTCGCCGGGCAGGCGGCTATCGTCGCCACCTTCCTGCCGGCGTTCATGCTCTCGGGGTTCATCTTCGACCTCAACAGCATGCCGTGGCTCATCGAGGGGCTAACCTTCGCCATCGCCGCGCGCTACTTCGTCGCCATCCTGCAGACGGTCTTCCTCGCCGGCGACGTCTGGGCGGTCATCCTCCCCAACGCCCTGGCCCTGGTGGCCATGGGGCTGCTGTTCCTGCTCCTCATCCGGCGCCGGGCACACAAGCGCCTGGAGTGATAAGAGATGCAAGCGATGGGGCAGCGCATCCTCACCCTGCTCGCCAAGGAGCTGCTCACCCTGCTCAAGGACCCCAAGAGCCGCTTCGTGGTCCTCGCCACGCCGGTGATCCAGCTGGCGGTGTTCGGCTACGCCGCCTCCTTCGACCTCAACGAGGTCCCCTTCGCCGTCCTCAACGAGGATCGCGGCGAGGCCAGCCGCGAGCTGGTGGCCCAGTTCGAGGGCTCGGCGCAGTTCGAGCGCGTCCGCACCCTCCACCACACCGACCAGATCGCGCCGCTGATCGACGCCGGCGAGGTCCTCCTCGTCCTGCGCCTGCCGCCGGATTTCAGCCGCGACCTCGCCCGGGGCGAGCCGGCCTCGGCGCAGGTCATCCTCGACGGGCGCAACTCCAACACCGCCCTGATCGCCTTCAACTACGCCCGCCGCATCGTCGCCGCCTACAACGACCGGCGCCTCGTCGAGGCCGGGCGGGCGGGTGGCCCGCCGGCCGAGCTGGTCACGCGGGCCTGGTTCAACCCCAACCTGGAGAGCCAGTGGTTCTTCGTCCCGGGCATCGTGGGACTGCTGGTCACGGTGACCACCATCCTCGTTACCGCCCTGTCCGTGGCCCGCGAGCGCGAGGAGGGGACCTTCGACCAGCTCCTGGTCACCCCGCTGCGGCCGGTAGAGATCCTCATCGGCAAGGCCCTGCCCGGGTTCCTGGTCGGGCTGCTGGCGGCGAGCGTGATCGCTGCCATCGCCGTGGCCTGGTTCCAGGTCCCGCTGCGCGGCTCGCTCGCCGTGTTCTACCTGGGCACCGTGCTCTACCTCCTCTCGGCGGTGGGCGTCGGGCTGATGATCTCCGCGCTGGCGGTCACGCAGCAGCAGGGCCTGCTCGGCGCCTTCCTCTTCCTCGTCCCCGCCGTGATCCTGTCCGGCTTCGCCACCCCCATCGCCAACATGCCCGGCTGGGTACAGGCGATCACCTACCTCAACCCCCTGCGCTACTTCATGGTGGTCCTGCGCGGGATCTTCCTCGAGGGCCGGGGCCTGGACCTGGCGCCGCTACAGTTCCTGCCCATGGTGGCGATCGGCCTGGTGAGCCTCACCGTAGCGGGCTGGCTATTCCGGCGACGGCTCTACTGAGGCCGCGGACGGGGCCCTGCCCCCTGCCCGCCGATCGGCGCCAATCCCGCAACCCCGGTATCAGCAGGGGCGACGGATACAGGCCCCGGGCTCCCTAGCCCGGGGCCGCATCGCCCGGCAGCGCCTCATCGGGGCTCGATCGCGTACCGCACCCGGACACTGGCCTCATAGGTGAGCTCATCGGGGGCCAGGTCGATCGGATCCGCCGCCTCGCGCGCAGCATCGGCCGTGCGGGCCCTGGCGGCCCCCGGACCCGCCTCGGACGCCTCCAGGCCCGGGGCGCTCAGCTCCTCCACCCGCAGAGGCTCGAGCAGGCGGACATCGGCAGCCTCTGCCATCGCCGCCGCCTTCCCGGCGGCGTCCTCGACAGCGGCCACCAGCGCCGGGTGGCGCTGCTCGTCGGCCGCGTCGTAGCGGTAGTCGATGGGCCGGACCTGGTGCGGATCCGCCTCCCCCAGCCGCTGGAGCCAGGACCCGGCCTGATCGGCCGGGGCGCCCTGGATGCGGATCGTCAGCAGGGCCTGGTAGCCGGTGATCTCCGAGCGCCCGTCACGCCGCTCACGGACCGGGGCGGTGCGCACGGCCTCCGTGACTACCCGGGTATCGGCCCCCGCAAGCTGGCGCCAGCGCTCGAGCAGCGGATTGATCCGCTCCCTCAGGGCGCCCATCGCCGCCGCCGAGGCCTCACGCTCCTCGCGGAAGACGGCTGTCAGGTCCGCGATGTTGGGCGCCCGCGAGATGACGGACTCACCCCGGACCGTGAGGTACGGGCCCTCCGCCCCCTGTGCGGCGCCCACCGGCGTGGCGAGCACCAGCAGCAGCGGCAGGCCGGCTCGCAGGAATCGCGTGGTGTGCATATCGGTCTCCTCGCCTCTTCCAGGAACCCGCGCCACCGCACCGGCGGCGCGGCGTCGACGGGTGCACGCAGCGCCTAGCGCAGCGGGCACGACGGCGACAGCGCTACCGGCTCCACGGCCCGAGCCTCCTTGACCCCGTGACTGGCAGGCCTTGCGTCTACACCCTGCATCGTGCCAGGCGACGGCAAGGGCGGCTACACGGAGCAACCCATGCCCCAGCCGGGGCTGGCACCTGCCGCATTCGCTCCCCTAGCCGAACGTCTACCTGTGCGCCCGAGGCTGCGTTAGAGTCCCACGGACACCCGCCTGCATGACCCTCCTGTACAAGGCCTTGCCCGGCGTGGCCGCACCCGGGACAGCCGAGCCGCCAGCGAGAGCCAGACGCCATGATGGACTTGCAGAAGAGCCTGGCCACCGAGATCGGCTTCTCCCTCCTACACGAGCACCCCGACGCCGTCGTCGTCCTCGATCCCCAGCAGCGGATCTACGCCCTCAACAAGGCGGCCGAGGCCCTGTTCGAGTACACCAGCCAGGACCTCCTCGGCGAGCCCTTGGACCGGCTCCTGCCCCCCGATGCGGTGGAGCGCCACCGTGGGCATGTGCAGCACTTCGGCGAGCAGGGACACGCCCAGGTCCGCACCATGTACGAGCGCGAGCCGGTCCGCGCCCGCAAGCGGGACGGTACCGAGTTCCCGATCGAGGCGACGATCGGGGTCCAGTGGCACCAGGGCCACCCCTACTTCTACGCCATCGTCCGTGATCTAACGGAACGATTTGAGCGCGAGCAGACGCTGCTCAGGCAGCGCAACCTCTACCAGGCCCTGAGCCGCAGCAACCAGCTGCTCATCCGTAGCCCGCCCCCGGAAGAGCTCTACGACGAGGTGTGCCGGATCGTCGTAGACGCCAGCGATGTGCCGTTGGCCTGGGTCGGCCTGATCGACAGCACGGGGCAGGTCCAGCCGGCCGCCTACCACGGCGAGGCGAGCGGCTACCTCGAGGGGATTGAGGTCACCTCCCGGAGCGCGGAGGCCTCGGGGCAGGGCATGATCGGCCAGGCGATCCGCGAGGCGCACCCCGTGATCGTCCCCTACCTCACCGAGGATCCCCGCATGCAGCCGTGGCACGAGCAGGCCCGTGCCTTCGGCCTGGCCTCCGCCGGGGCCTTCCCCATCACCCGCGGCGGCGCCGTCGTCGGGACGCTGAACGTCTACGCCCGGCAATCGGCCTTCTTCGCCGAGAGGCAGGGGATCGTCGAGCTCTTCAACGAGCTCGCCGCCGATATCAGCGCCGCCCTGGAGCACCACGACGAGCGCCTGCGCATCCAGCAGCTGAGCTACCGCCACTTCGTCACCGGCCTGCCCAACCGGGCCAGCCTCAAGGAGCGCGTCGAGGAGGAGGCGGCACGGCTCCAGCGTCAACCGGGCCTCGGCGCGATCATCCTCATCGACATCGACGGCTTCAAGGCGGTCAACGACTCCCTCGGCTACCGCCTCGGGGACGAGACGCTCCAGCGGATCGCGGAGCGCATCCGCGAGCATCTCCACGGCAACGAGGT
>JGI1684J13235_1000310_pt1 | contig 18558 bp, 16 predicted proteins | sample PonA232FremontCA_2_FD_13235 | JGI IMG/M metagenome (IMG submission 13235) | reverse complement strand
ACGGTCTCGTCAACCTTGCCGGTGAGAACATAGCCGGGTCCGGCTTGATCCCGGACAGGTGGACTGAGAACAAGAAGGAGAGAATTTTACGGAGCAGGTTGGATGCGGGTAGAGCTGTGAGGGAGGCAATAGAGAGCGTTAATGAGAAGCCGGAAGTGCTCGTTCAGGCCTCGGCCGTAGGTTATTACGGGCCGACCGGGGACCGGGTAGTAACGGAAAGTTCCGAACCCGGTGACGGGTACCTGGCAAGAACCGCCCGGAAGTGGGAAGAGGTAACGGCTTCAGTTGAAGCGGCAGGGACACGCCGGGCAGTGATACGGACGGGGTTAGTTTTGAGTACGGCGGAAGGGGCTTTTCCTCGTTTAACCCTGCCTTTTAAGTTCATGGTTGGTGGTCCTCTGGGAGACGGAAAACAGTACTATCCGTGGATACATATACGGGACGAAGCCCGGGCAATACGTTTTCTACTGGAAAACGAAGGGCTTTCGGGGCCATTTAACTTGACTGCTCCGGAACCGGAAAGTAACCGGAATTTTGCGGACGAACTTGGTGATGTCATGGGGCGACCCTCTTATTTCAGGGTTCCCGGCTCGCTGATTCGATTGCTTTTTGGGGAAGCGGCCACGCTCGTCCTGGATGGTCAGAGGGCGGTACCGGAAGCTCTAACCGAAGCCGGTTTCGAGTTTTGCTACCCCGAGCTAAATTCAGCTCTCAGGGACTTACTGAAAAATGGTTGAGCTGGAAGCTGTAGTCAGTATGGTACAGGTTTAGTCCGGAATTGCTGGAGGTACTATGGGTAAGCCGGAAAAACCGGACCCGGTCAAGCTCTTTGTAGGTGTAATGACGGGTTACCCGGAAACAATTTTTGATATAAAAAACGAGCTGGAATCCCGTTTCGGGAGAGTTGACGGGGATAGCCAGCTTTTCCCGTTCGATTACACTGATTACTACGGCGACGAGATGGGTGACCGGCTCAAGAAGAAGTTCTTCGCTTTTCAGTCGCTGGTTTCTCCGAAAGAACTGGTCGAGATAAAGCTGCAAACCAACGAACTGGAGAAGGAGCTAGCAGGTAAGCTCGAGACGGAAGTCGCAAGACCGGTAAACATCGATCCCGGCTACGTGGTCTTTCGAAAATGGTGCTAGCCACCACGAAGAACTATTCCCACCGACTATACCTGGGGAAAGGAATCTACGCGGAAGTTACTCTGAAGTACGAGGACGGCCGTTATAAGCCGCTACCCTGGACCTATCCCGATTATCGATCCGAGGAATATATGGAGTTTTTTGACTCAATCAGGGAGAAGTACTCCAGGCAACTGCAGCAGAAATAAATCGTCCTTCCTTGCAAAAGCAAAGTTTAAAAACGTCAACGCTTAATTTATACTTTGTTAACAAAATTAAAACTTGGAGGTCAAAGATATGTCAGTAGAAGTTGAAGTTGATCAAGAAACGTGTATTGCAGATGCCATTTGTTACAATCTCTGTCCTGAGGTCTACGAAGCCGACGAGGACGGTAAATCCAGGATAGTGGAAGAGTACCGGACTGAAGACGAAGCCACCGGCGAAGTTCCGGACGACCTGGCGGATTGTGCCAAAGAGGGCATGGAAGAGTGTCCGGTTGACGCAATCGAAGTTAGCTAGACAGTTTTTATTCACCATCTCCCCGGAATAGGAAGGTAATTACTCCATGTCAAAATCTGATTACAACTTTGAGCCCTTTGCAAAGACCCCCGAGTATAGAGAGGTCAACCGAAAGATAATTGTTAGATGGGTGGCCGCCATGGTCGATTCCGGTGTCAGTCGCGTAAACAGGTTGCTGGACATTGCAACCGGTATTGGGACCATGGTGCGGCTCTTTCTTGATGAACTGCCCGAAGAATGGGGTCAACCGGAAGTTACTTGTCTGGATAAATCCGAAGGGGCTCTGGAGGTGGCGAGAAGCAAGCTTGGATCGATCGTCGGTTCCTTGCGGTCCATACATTCGCCAATCCAGGAGTTGCAACCCGGGGAGGACAAGATGGACGTCGTCCTCTGGGGTAACGGAATACATAACCTGTCGAAAGAAAGTCAGATCGAGGCCGTAAGGAGAATAGGGGAAAACCTGGAGGAGGACGGCTGGTTTTTTTTCAATACTGCCTTTTACGAGGGAGCACGGCCGGAGGGCACGAAGTCCTTCTACCGATACCAGGTAAGAAAGGCGGTCGAGTTCCTGAGGGAAAAAGGAGTTGAGCGGCAAAAAGATAAGGGCAAGGCGGAAGCTTCGAAGTTTCACTCGCAAAAACACTACAGGGAGCTCGTGAAAAGGGCCGGGCTCGAGCTACACGAGACCGAAGAGCTAACGGCGCCACTGCACCAGGAAGCCTGGGAATACATAAGTGGCTTTAAGAACTACGCAACTGGAGCCCTCCATGGCTACCCGGTAGAGGAAGCCCAGGAAGCTCTAAGGAAAGCAGTAGCCCCGGCCCTTGAAAAATACGGAGTAGAGGACGAGTCCGGCGAACTCTATATACCAAGGAAATGGCTCAGGGTTTCTTCCCGTTCCGCTTAGGATAGACCGTTCTTTTTATACCTGGAACCTGTGCCAGCGTGAACCTGTCTTGGAACAGCTTTCCCGTTCAAGCTCCTTAAGTCTTTCGTAGAGGCGTCTTTCGTGTTCCGTGACAAATACGCGGCTATCCTGCTGGGTTTGCTGGTCGCTATCGATCAGGGAATTATCGACGTCCAGTTCTATTTTTTCGAAACCCTCTTCGACGTGCGGGGCTTCTTCCAGGATCGATTCGTAACTCAATAGGATGCTATCCTCTATGTTTTCGTAAGCTGCTATCAGAGCGTTGGCGTTTTTCATCCAGGAAATCGGAAACTCGCTAATTCCTCTCTTGAAGAGGCTAGCTTTGACGTTAGACGGTTTACGAAATATGCCAACCATCTTTATTTCCTGGGCCACGTGGCGATAGAAGAAGATCGCTGGAACTCGCACGAGTTTTAAACCGCTCCAGCCCTCGTTTTCGTTGAGTCGCTTTATTACCTCGTTCATTTCCTCCGTGTTATCCTCGGTCATTGCTTCCTTCAGTAACTTCTTGGAGACTTCCTTGCTTTGGGCCATTTCGTAATACCCGGACTGGTTGTACTGGTCGCCTTCGAAATCGTTAGGAAACTCCACTCCGGCACTTTCTACGAGCTGACAGACTAGTGAGGTTCCGCTTCTCGGGTGGCCGGCTACTATAACTGATCGCTCCAGAGCTAATGGGTTTGTCATCTCGAATTCCTCCTTTGCTTGTACTTTTCAATTATAGTAAAGCAAGAATAGTTTTAATAGGGGTAGATAAAAGATAGCACTCGACGTAACGAGAACTAATTAAGGTAGAAGAGTCTGGTGCCGAGGGCGGGACTTGAACCCGCACGGACTTAAAAAATGTCCACATGGACCTGAACCATGCGCGTCTGCCAATTCCGCCACCTCGGCAGGTAAGCAAAGCAATTATATTTGAGTAGCCTTTCCCAGTCAAGTTCGAAAATTTACCGAAACTCCAGACCTACAACCACGTTTTCAACCGGTAAACGGGAGGAGCCGGACGATCAATTGTCGCTCCCGTCCCGGGGTTCTCCCTCCGTGCGAGTGACCTCTATCTCCCTTTCGTCCTCACCCCGAAGGTCCAACTTTACTTCTATCCTTTCCTCCGGCAGTATACTGTCGATCCTGCCGGCCCACTCGATCGCGGTAAATCCCTCTTCAACAAGAAGGTACTCTTCGAGGCCGGCCTCTATAAATTCATCTCCTGAATTGATCCGGAATAGGTCCAGGTGAAAGAGTGGTGCATCTCCCTCGTACTCCCGCATCAGCACGTAAGAAGGTGAGACTATTGGCTCTTCGATTCCGAGCTCCTCTGCCATCCCTTTGACCAGTGTAGTTTTGCCGGCTGCCAGGGGTCCGTAAAGACAGACAATCGAACCTTCCGGATTTTCCCGGACGAGCTTCCTCCCAACTTTTCTGGTAGCTTCCGCGGAACTGCTGTGGTGCTTGGGCAATAATTACTCCCTCAAAGCTATATCTTTGGCCTTTAGGTCTTCCCTGATACTCCCAACTATCTCGTCGACTTCCTCGTCGCTGAGAGTTTTCTCTTTATCGCGGAAAGTTATTTCGTAGGTCAAGCTCCTTTTATCGGAATCTATCTGCTCTCCCTGGTAAAGGTCGTAGAGATATAGTCCTTCCACCCGGGACTGTTCGTTTATCGTTGCCCTAATCTCTTTTTCGGTCACGTCCTTTGGTACGGTAAGAGACAAATCGCGCTTGGAGGCCGGGAACTGTGGCAGTTTTTCGTAAGAGCCCTCGAAACCGGTTTTTTCGATTATCGCCTCGAAGTCAAGCTCGGACAGGTAAACTCGTTCCGGCAGGTCGTATTCCTCGGTCCGGTCCGGATGCAGCTCCCCGGCATAGCCGACGCTTTCTCCCCCAAGCAACACTTTTGCTTTTCTGCCCGGATGGAGGAAATCGGGTCCTCCGGGTTCGAATGAGGCGTCCAGCGCCAGAGCGCCGAAGAAATCTTCAAGTATCCCCTTTAGGTCCCAGAAGCTATAGTTCTCCTTGCCGTCGATCCCCTCGTAGCGCCTTCCGGCGAGGAAAACTCCGAGCCTTGTCGACTCAAGCGGCTGTGCCTCACCCGACTGAAAGACGTTCCCGATTTCAAACAGGGCGATGGAGTCGGATTCCTCCTTGAAGTTGTTTTCGGCATGGCGAACCAGGCTGGAAGCTACGTCGGGCCTGAGTTCGCTTCGTTTCTCGCCCATCGGGTTTTTCAATTTTACCCCGCTTTTCTCCTCGTCCAGCTGCTTGGCTGGAGCAAAACCGGGACTGATTACCTCGTACAATCCGAGTCCGGTAAGAACCCCTCTGGCTTTTTCGGTTGCCTTTTCCTCGCGGGTTCGGAAGAGGTTTACCTCCCCGGAGTCGGGCGGGGTTTCGGGGATTCTGTCGTAACCATGAATCCTGGCTAACTCCTCGATGAGGTCGATTTCCCGGGTTAAATCGACTCTGGCCGCTGGCGGTTTTACGGAAAGACCTTCGTCCCCACTTACGTCGACGCTGCAACCGAGCCCGGTGAGAATCCTCTCTATCTCGTTCTTTTCTATCTGTACTCCAATTATGGAGTCGGCGCGTTCCTTACGCAGGGTGATATTTTTCGGTTCCGCCGGTGCCGGATAACTATCGGCCAGTCGGGAGGCTGACTGAAATGCCTGTTGATCTTCCAGTATTTCAGTTACTCTGTTTATCGCTCGGGCAGTCGCACCGGGATCCATCCCCTTTTCGAACCTTCTGGAGGCATCCGTCGTCATCCCGAGAAGCTGGGATGATTTCCTGATTCGTGCCTGGTCGAAACAGGCACCTTCCAGCAGGATATTTTTGCTGAAGGCTGTTACTTCACTGGTTTGTCCGCCCATTATGCCGGCAAGAGCTACCGGGTTTTTTCTATCCGCTATAACGAGATTCTCTGGCCCCAGCTCGCGTCTCTCACCGTCCAGGGTGGTCAACCGTTCTCCGGCCTCAGCCCGGCGAATCCTTATGGTCTCCCCGTTGATTCTATCCAGATCGAACGGATGGAGCGGGTGGCCGAGCTCGATCATCGCGTAGTTCGTGGCATCGACCACGTTGTTCTTCGGTCTCAGGCCGACCTTTGCCAGCCTGTGCTGTATTCTTAACGGTGAAGCTCCAACTTTCACGTCGGAAAAAGTCCGGGCGGTGTAACGTGGGGTATCCTCCGGGTCCTCGATTTCTATCTCTACCGGTGCCGGAGTATCGGAGTCAAAGGTGGGGTCGGGCGGAGAAAGCTCTTTCCCGGTCAGAACGGAGAGCTCTCTCGCTATACCAATTACGCTCAAGAGGTCCGGACGATTTGAAGTAATTTCGAAACTCAACCGGTAATCGTCGAACTCGAGNGCTTCGGTCAGTTCGTCCCCGACCGAAAATCCGAACCCGTCCAGTAGCCATATTCCCTGAGACTTCTCCTCGAGGCCGAGCTCTTCCTTCGAGCACAGCATCCCCCGAGATTCCTCGCCCCGGAAACTCTGGGCCTCGATCTCCGTCCCATCCGGCAACTTGCCGGGGGCCTTGATTAACGGTACGAGCGCTCCAACCTCCAGGTTGTCCGCTCCCGTTATCGTCGGGATCTTTGATTGCCCGTTCTCGATAACTGCCAGAAACAGGTTGTCGGCGTCGGGGTGTGGGCGAAGATCGGCAACTTTCCCGACGGTCAAGCTTGAAGGTGCTTCGATTATTTCGACGCTTTCAACCTCTGCTCCCGCCTGAGTCAAGCGTTCGGCGTACTTTTCGACCGCTTCTGCGGATACTTCCAGATCCAAAAAATCGGCAAGCCAGCGATAGGAAACTTCCATTGCTCCTCCTAGAAACCAAGTGAAAAGTTGAAGTAAGGTCTTCCTTTATCCTGACCATGATAAGCATAGCCCACGGCCAAATCAAAGGGAATCAGGCCGCCAAGCGTCTTACCACTGACGGATACCTCGGTGCCGCCTTCGTACTTGAAGTTTTCTACCCCTATGTTCTCCAGTTTATCCCAGGTGTCTCCGGCGGAGAGGAAAAAGCTCTGCCTGATATCGGTTATGAGCGCCAGGCTGCCGAGAAAGTATCTATCGCTCGAAGAAATCGGGAAGCCAAGAGATACGCTTGAAAAGAGTTTGTAATTTCCCGGGTAGCGATATCTTTCCCAGTCCGCGAGACCGGATCCCCCTTCGGGTACCCTGCCGTAGCTTTTTAACTCGGGCAGGTCAAACTTCAGCAGGTCCGGCAGTTCCCCCGGGCTAAAACCGACTTCAGCCGCAAAGTTCAGATAAGTACCCGGAAACAACCGCTCTGCCTCGTTGGCGTTTAAGCTAAACTTGGATTCCCCGCTTAGCGAAAAGGTCGATTGGAAGTCCAGTCGACGGTTGGCCGTCAGGTTACGCGATATGCTGCCGCCGACCCCGAAGAGGTTGTAAGCACGATTCGTTTTCCCGGTGGCTCTTTCGAACCTCAGTTCCAGTGACCTGTCCTGACCAGATAATCGCCCGCATAACCGTTTTTCGGTGAGGACCAGAGATCGATATCCGCGCCGATCCAGCCTCCGAAGTCGAGGTCAGTAATTTTTTGACCGGTTATGGAAGCGCCTCCGGACAGAGTCAGGTTCCTCCCCAGGTTCAACCTGCCCTGAGCCACCCCTGGTCCGATCGACCAGGCGTACCTGTTTGGCGTCCTGCCCGTTATGGTTCCCGGACCGACCAGGATAAAGTAGGCATCCAGCGGTAATTTGTTCCCGCCAAACGAAACCTCGACCTGCCTCGGATAGTGGTTGTTCAAACGGTTCGTGTCCATTACCTCGCTGTTTGGGTCGATCGTTGCTTTAGTGACTCTGGTCTCTCTTTCGAACTCGACAGTTTTAGTCTCTGCTGCGAACTCGAAAGTTTTTTCAACGGTTTCCCCTGAAGCAAGAGTGACTCTGAGGTCGACCGGGGCGACCAGCGATCCGGATTTTGTCAGCGTAATCCTGCTTGAGTATTTACCATCCTGGGTCTCCTCCGTCTCGATATTCCTGATTCCGTAGTTGGCGTAGCCGGAGGTAAAGAGCCACTCCTGAAAGAAGTTTTCCGGGACCTTTTCCCCGGATATTTCCCTGGCCTCCCGGGCCAGTTCCGAGACGTTCGTCACCGAGTTGCCGTATTTCTCGTAAACCGTGCGCACGAACTCGTTCATTTCCTTCTCCCCGATTGCACCTTCCAGGGTGCGCAGGATCAGGTAACCCTTCTTGTATATTCTGGTCTGTGTGGCATTGGCGTACTTTACTTCCTGCCTGGGTTTGACGACTGCTTCGTCGAATCCATCCTGAAAGTTGACGATGTAGGGCAGCTCGAAGGTATGTTGCCTCAGGTTTGTGTAGCCGAGCTGGGACTCTATCGAGTTCCGGAGCAGGCCGTTCCGTTCGAACCGGAACAGGTTGGGCTCGTCCGCCGGGTACTTGTGGTGAAAGTAATTCAGCGAGAGAAACTCGGCAAAGGCCTCGCTGATCCAGTTCTGGGAGTGAAGGTCGGCTCCGACCCCAATGCCAAACCACTGGTGAGCTATCTCGTGGGCAACGAGGTACTCGAATAGCCTGTTAGTAATAGTGGATAGGGCAAGGTCCTTTTCCGCAAAAAAGGAATCACCAAGGACTATCAGCCCGTCCGCCGCCATTCCAAACTGACCGGTCTTCGGGCTTTGAGCAAAGGTCAGCTGCTTTCTTCCGTAACTACCGAACTTTTGCGAATAATAGTTCAGGATTTCGTTTGCGTAGGAAGCAAGCAGCCGCGCTTCTTCTTCGTATCCGGGTCTGTGCAGGATTCTAATCGTGTAGTTCGGAAAAGATTCTCGGTAGTCCCGGTAGTCATGGCTCATAGCCAGGGGAAAAGAACGGGCAGAAGGTAGTTTAAGTTTTACCAGCTTTCTCTTTTCCGCGTTTTTCAAGCCGGAACTTGATACGACGTTTCCGCCGACTACGAATTCGTCCGGTACGTTCAGTTCCACCTCGTAGTCGGCCTCCTGCATAACTATCTGACTGTATACTTTTTTGTCATAGCCCTTCCACCATGCGGCAGGTGCCAGTGTGGGGTTCCAGCCGAAGCGCCAGGAGTAGACTTCCCGGAAAAATTCTTCGTCTCCCACGCTTTTTACCGGGAATTTTGTAGAGAATTTAACCGTTATGCTCGTTTTCTCCCCCGGCTGGAGTGGCTGACTTAGCTGGACCCTGACTGCGGTATTTTCCAGGGAATAGGTCTGGTTCGTCGGGGGCAGGCTCTCCATTTCGTAGTTTAACCCGTTGCCTTCCGCGCCGGTTATTGCCTCTATTCTGGTCCATCCGGGATCAAATCCGCCCGGATAAGAACCGTCCAGGTTGATCTCGCTCAGGTAAGGATTGGGTTTGCTCTGCAGGTTGGCTTCCAGTTTCAGGACAACTTCGTCCGTAGCTTCCTCTAATGGGTTGGTGAATTTTATCAGTTCTTTGCCGTCGATGACGTGATTCCCTTGCTCGAGCCGTCCCTCAATCCTGTATTCAATACTGGCAGATTGTCCGATAACCGGGAAAGTCGGCAGAATAAAGACCAGGCTGAAAAGCAAAAGTAAATTGACTATTGCTAGGCAGGTTTGCCGGGAGCTGTATTTTTTCATCTTCCTCCCTGTTGTTTGCGGTCGTGCTAGCTAAAATATACCGAAATTAGCCGAAGAATTCTCCGGGTGCATCCTGGAGATCAACGTTTTTCAAAAAGGAATTCACCCTGACAGTGCTCTTTTCTTGTATTCGCCTTCGTGGGTATGGTTCTCGCATCAGTCGTTCAAAAGACCAATTATGATTGCCGGTAAAGCCAGGAAACTTTTTGAAATAAAAATTGATACCGTCTATGCTTATTGAAAATTATAGATTCGGAAATTTATTATTGCAACGGAAATAGGCCTCCTGGCAATTAGGCAATTAAGGATAGCAAAATAAATACCAGTCGTCGCGTTGAAAGATAAACTGACGCTAAGTATCCTTTGCTCAATCGGGAATGGTACCAATGGATCTTAACTTAGAGCAGATGAAAGATCTTATTGAACTTTTTGAGGGTTCGGGTCTGACCGAAATTAGTGTCAGCCAGGACGATTACGAGGTCACTCTAAAAAAGGAATCCGGAAGTTCGGCTAAACCCGTTCAGGAAGAGACAACGCTTCAGAGAGCGGTTAAGTCCCAGGACGAGGAAGCTGATAGTGTCGAGGAGCAGGAAGAAGTTGATACCGGTGGACAAGAAGAATCGGTGGAAGAAGAGGGCGTATTCGTTACTTCCCCGATAGTTGGAACTTTCTACAGGAGTCCCTCGCCGGACGATCCGCCGTACGTTGAAGTCGGTGATGAAGTCAGCGAAGGCGATACTGTCTGTGTTGTCGAAGCGATGAAGGTAATGAACGAAGTAAGGGCCGATGCCGGTGGGAAAATCGTTGAGATTCACGCCGATAACGGGGATCCGGTCGAATACGGCCAGAAGCTTCTGACGCTGGCTTCCGAAAAAGAGGCAAATTAAATTGGAAAAGATTCTGATTGCCAATAGAGGAGAGATCGCTCTCAGGATAATTGAGGCGGCGCGGGAGCTGGGGATGAGTACCGTTGCGGTCTACTCCGAACCGGATAAGGACCAGCTCCACGTAAAGCTTGCGGACGAGGCCTACTGTATCGGACCGAAGGAGCCGGAGGACAGTTACCTGAACGTACCCACGATTGTCGGTGCTGCCGACATCAGCGGAGCAGACGCAATTCATCCCGGTTACGGTTTTCTCTCGGAAAACGACCACTTCGCGGAAGTATGTGAGGGCCACGACATCAAATTTATCGGGCCGTCTTCCACCATACTGGAGCGTGCCGGCGACAAGTTGAAGTCCAAAAAAGCGGCAAATAAGGCCGGTGTAAATACCCTGCCCGGGACGGAGGAGGCAATTACCGACGAGGAGGAATTAAAAGAGAAGGCGGAGGAGCTTACCTACCCGCTAATCTTGAAGGCCGCATTCGGTGGAGGTGGCCGGGGAATGAGGCTGGTCAGGAACGAAGAAGAGTTGCTCGAAGGGTTTAAGGCCAGCAGCAAGGAGGCGGAAATATCGTTTGGCCGCGGTGATCTCTACCTCGAAAAGTACCTCGAGGAGCCCAAACACGTGGAAGTGCAGGTCGTGGCGGATGAGCACGGCAACTACCAGCACGTAGGCGAAAGGGAATGCTCGACCCAGCGCAGACACCAAAAAATTATCGAAGAGGCCCCCGCTCCCGGTATTTCCAACGAGACGAGGGACGCGCTGAGAGAAGCCGCACTCGCCATAGCGCGGGAATTCGACTACCGGAGCCTGGGAACAGTGGAGTTTTTGGTTGACCGGGACGAAAACTTCTACTTCATGGAGCTCAACGCACGGATACAGGTAGAGCACCCGGTGTCCGAGGAGATATCAGGGGTAAATCTCGTTAAGGAACAGATCAAAATCGCCGAGGGCGAGGAGATGGACCCGGAACTTTACTCGGACCTGAAAGGTCACGCGATTGAATTCAGGATAAACGCCGAGGACCCCGATAGGAACTTCATGCCTTCCTCGGGAAGGATCAGGATCAATCAGTTGCCGGGGGGGCACGGAATAAGGTTTGACACCTGGATTTCCGACGGGGCGGAGGTCCTGCCCTATTACGATTCCCTGCTCGGTAAATTGATCGTGAGTGCGGATAGCAGGTACGACGCCCTGACAAAGGCGGTCTCTGCCCTGCGGAGATTTGATATAGAGGGCGTGAAGACTAACGTAGACCTGCACCTGGATCTGATCCGGCAAAAGGCCTTCCGGACCGGCGAGCACTCGATCGTATTTCTGGATCAATTTATGGAAACGTCGAGTTCGGAGGAGAGGGTTTAGCGGTCCGGGGTAATCGTTTACCGCACCGGTTAGCCCCTCACCAACCACCAAAAATAGCCCATACCAAAAAGGAAAGCTCCCGTAGATTTAGTTGTTTGACCAGTCTGCCTGGAAGGTCACCGCAAACCGCAAGTCGGGTCGCCCTGTCTCGGCAGTAAATACTTAGGAGCACTGCATCGGTCCAAACTTCTATCAGGTTTTAGGTCCTTCCGATAAGAGCCAGAGGGATTCTGGAGCTGGTTTTTCCGAGTAACGGGTTAGGTCTTTTCTGGTGCGGTTCTTGACTTCACCAAGTTAAATACTTTAGATTTTAGCGGTTTCAACTACAGGAGGTTTTCAATAATGGACGTTGCGGAAGCAATACTTTCCCGGAGGAGCGTCAGGAAGTTCAAGGACAAGAGAGTGGAGCGAGAGGAGCTGGAAGATCTGGTTGACTTCGGCCGCCTTGCCCCGAGCGGCATGAACAAGCAACCGATAGAATTTCTCGTGGTGGACCGGTCCGAGCTAGAACAGGAGGTCTTCGAGTACACGAACTGGGCCGGGGCCGTTGACTGGAATCCGGATTTCGAGGAGAGGCCGAGAGCTTATATTTTTCTCCTGATAAACGAGGCGGTAGAGCCCGTTACGGAGAACCACGATGCCGGACTGGCTGCAGGTAACATCTGTCTTGGTGCTGTAGGTAAGGGATTTGGAACCTGCTTGCTGGGAGCGCTGGACGAGGAACCTCTTGAGGATATCCTCGGTATTCCGGATACCAGAAAGCTGGACCTTGCCGTTGCGATAGGCTACCCGGCCCAGGAAATCACAGTCGAGGCAGGGCAGGATGAAATCGATTACTGGCTGGACGAAGCCGGAACGTTGCATGTTCCGAAAAGGCCCGCAGAAAAAATCGTCCACTTCAACGGCTGGCAGGGCTGACCGGAAACTCGCTTTCGGGTTCCAGCAAAAGGAAAGAGTTTACATGATCGACCTGGACGACGAAACTTACGGGATTCCGGCCTGATTTCACCCATTTTTGCCTCCTTAATTTCCCTCTCAGCAACTTGAATTTCAAGATGTTTTTCTTCGTTTGCCCGGGGTAATTGAAAACTCGGGCAAATTTTTTGTTTTTTTAGGACAAATTTACTTGTAATTTAAAATCATTACTATATAATTTCCTTGTTAGTTGGAAAATATACGAAAAAGGGAGGTAAAAAATGGCGAAAAGGAACGTAGAATTAATTGAAGAGGCCGGTATTGATGTCGATGAACTGAAAAAGAAACTCATTGACGCAGCTGCTGCCGAGTTTACCACTTATTATTACTACACGAACCTGAGGACTCATGCTGTCGGACTCGAAGGCGAGTCCATTAAGGAGATCATCGAGGATGCAAGGCTGGAGGACAGGAACCACTTCGAGGCACTGGTCCCGAGGATCTACGAGCTCGGCGGGACTCTACCGAACGATATAACTGAATTCGCGGACCGGGCAGCATGTATGGATGCCAGGTTACCCGACGAGGAGACGACGGAGAACTTGCTGGAGGTCCTGCTCGACGCTGAACGCTGTGCCGTGGGTGTTTATACGGACATTTGCAACTATACCCAGGGTAAGGACGCACGTACTTACGAACTTTCAGCGGCCATACTGCACGAGGAAACCGAACACGAGGCCTGGTTCGAGGAAATTCTTACCGGTGAACCTTCGGGCCACTACAGAAGGGGCAAGCCCGGAGTGAGCCCGTACGTATCGAAGTTCATCCAGAATAAATAGTTCGACTGCAGTTCATAATTCAGGGTTGCGGGATCTCTACCGCACCCTGAATTATTTTTTTCGCCCATAAACCTCTGCAAGACTGGGTCAGAAACTCAAACACATAAGGTCTTGCTGGCGCCTGAAACCTCAGAGGCCGAATATCACTAAAGCAAGTTCGATAAATAGAAAGCCCGTAAAAACGGATACCAGGGCGTTATCTAGGTTGAATGGGAGCCGGGGCGATTTGACTGCTTTTAATTTATTTTTCAGGACGAGGAATATCAGCAAACCGGCTAACGGGAGCGATAGGTACAGTACGATATGATGCAGCGTCAGGAGGCCGGTAATTTCATGTCTCCCGAGAACCATCCAGGCTACCAGGCCCGAGGCCGCGACAAATAGGGAGTACGTAATAAGTGCCCAGCCGCCCTCAGCAAGAGGTTTCCGGTGGGACTTGAGTAGCAGGGCCCAGTCCAATTTGACCACGTAGGTCGCGGTGCCGAGGCCGATAAGCAGCATGATCCAGGTAATCCAGCTCTGGTTGGAGCTCTCGAGCAAAAAGGCCTTGCTAAAGTACTTGCTGAAGGGAGGGATGGCGAGAATGGATAATGTACCCACGGACAACCCGACGATGCTTTCGGTGGGAACGGGAAACGATTCCCCGGAAAAGACGTCCCTGTCCCCCACGCCGGCATGACCGACCGAAAGAAAGAGCAAGCTTTTGAATAACCCGTGAAAAAAGATATTCAGAGCGGCAGCCAGGATACCGGCGGGAGTTCCTGCGCCGACCCCGAGCAGGACGTAGCCGATCTGCGATATCGTACTGTAGGCAAGGATTCTCTTTGGACGCCGACCGAGCAGAGCAAAGATACCGCCGGTTATCCCCGTCAGGCTACCGAGGAAGAGCCACAAAGTATTCCAGTTGACGAGTTCGGCCAGTCTTATGACCCCAACCAGGCCGGATTTTATTGCCAGGCCGGATAAAAGTGCCGATACCACGGTTCCGCTGTAACCGTGGGCATCGGGAAGCCACATGCTGAATAGCATTACCCCGCCCTTTACCGCCAGACCGGAAATCATCAGACTAATTCCGAGGGAAAGGGTAAATTCGGGCTTTCCGTCAATCATCCTTTCGAGTTCGGCGATACTGAGCTGCCCTCCACCACGATAAACCAGTCCGAGTCCGATCAGGTAAAGACTCATCGCCAGCGAAGAAACCAGCAGGTACTTGATCCCGGCATATATTTGATAGGCCTTACGTCCGTAACCGATTAACAGAATTGCGGCGAGGGACATGAACTCGATCGTCACGTATATGTTGAAAAGGTCGTGAGAAAAAGCCATAGAATACGTGGAAACCAGAAGGAAATTGTAAAGAGCGTAAAAAGTCCCCTTTTTGGTCCCCTGAAGGTATAAAAGTGTAAAGAGGTTGAGGGTTACGACCAGTCCGGCGAACAGCAAAGTGGTCTCGTCCAGCTTGAACTCCACTCCCAGTTCTCCCCATTCACCCAGGGTAAATACCTTCGTGCCGGACTTCTGGTGGATCCAGATCCCCTGAATAAGACCGCCGAGACCGCCGGCCCAGCCGAGCAGGTTGATCCAGAAACGGCGGCGAGGGTAAATGAGACTGACCACCCCGGCAACTATATAAGCGGTTATTCCGGTCAGGAGTGCTGACATGGAGAATGGGGATAACTTCAGCCGGAAAGTTTCCGGGCCAGTATTTGCTGTTGCAGGGAAGTCCGCCTTTTTAGTGCTCTCCGGGCGAGAGTTAGATAAGTCCGCAGTTTTTTCGATTCGCCTGGTATAGCTCGCTCTATTTTCTCCTTGCGGTCCCTTATCCTGTCTAACCAGATTTCAATCGTCCTGACGTAGTGGTCGGTAATGTTTTCCAGGTCAAGAATCTCGAATCCCGTTTCTTCCAAACACCCGATCTCCTGGCCCGCGGTGATCAGGTTTCCATAACCGAATACGTCCTCGGCGATAAATCTTGAAGCCCTGTCGTTACTGAAGGCGTCCTGGTGCGGCAGGTAAGTTTCCGATACGAGAACCCTGCCACCTTCTTTCAACAGTTTGCCCGTTAGTTCGGCCGCGCCGGGCCGGTCCTCGATGTGAATGATCGAACCGATGAAGATTATTTTGTCAAAACTATTTTCGGGTAAGGAAGCCTCCAGGAAGTGATCGACGACGACGGAGAGCTGATCCGATAAACCGCGTGCCTCTGCCTTCTTCCGTATTTCCTCCGCCTGGTTTTCGGCGATGGTCAGTCCGGTGACCTGGCAGCCGTAGTTTTCGCCAAAGTACAGCAGTGCATTGCCCCAGCCGCAGCCGACGTCCAGCAATTCATCTTCCGGGCCAAGGTTTATCTTTTCCGCAATCAGATCCATCTTTTTCCGCTGCGCTTCGTTCAGGCTCTCGCCCCCCTTCTCGAAATAGGCACAGCTGTAGTTCATGTCGTCGTCGAGAAAGTATTCGAATACTTCGGGGTTCAGGTCGTAGTGCCTGCTAACCTTTTCCTTTTCCTCTTCGACGTGGCTAGCCTCGCTTTCAGTCATTTTTCTCCTCCCTGTTTATTTTTTCGGGGTTCTCGTAGTTGTTGGGTTCCCGTGTTTATTGTTTATAGCAAAAAACGGCCCTTTTTTCATTAGCCTTATTTTGCGAAGAACCCCGGATGCGATTGATTGTGATGGGGGCGGAGAAAGACGCCTTTCAGCCGGTTTTTTCTCCACCAACCTCAAATATTCTTTTGATTCCGGCAGGTAAACAGGCCGACCATAACTGCCGATCGCAACCAAGCGGCTTCAACTCTCTCTTGTTCCAGCCGAATAGTTCGTAGAACCCGAACTTGTCGAGGGCTTTCAGCGCTTTGCTTGCTCGTTTAGCCGGCGATGGATAACCAAATTTGTTGGCACCTCGAGCGATGAAAACCGGCATTGTAAAGTGAAAGCTTCTGGCCGCGGATCCGGACGCTTGTTTTTAGTTGCTCGAGGAGTTGCTTGCCTTCCGACAGCGTTCTCTCGATTAATTCGTAGTTTGCCAAGATCTCACCTCACCCCTTGACCGATCCGGCCAGTATACCTCTGACAAAGTACCGCTGCAGGCCGAAGAAGACGGCCATGGGCAGGATCATCGAAACGAAGGCAGCAGCAGTCAGTAACTCCCAGTCCTGCCCCCGGGAGCCGACGAGGTTGGCGACTTTGAGTGTCAGCGGGGCGACCTCGGGTGAACCGCCGAGGTATATCAGGGCGACGAGCAGGTCGTTCCAGACCCAGAGGAACTGGAATATGAATACCGACGAAATAGCCGGTACGGAAAGGGGGAGGACGATCCTGAAGAACATCTGCAGGGTGGAAGCACCGTCGATCTCGGCCGAATCGAATAGGTCGCTCGGCAGGCCGGCGATGAAGTTATGAAGCAGGTAGACGGTCAGGGGTAGACCGTAACCTGTGTGTGCCAGCCAGATTCCGGGAAAAGTTCCAGCAAGGTTTAACTGAGCAAAAATCCGATAGATTGGTATGAAGGTCATTTGTAAAGGAACGACGAGCAGCCCGACTACGACCATGAAGATGTAATCCCGGCCGGGAAAATCCATCCAGGCAAAAGCGAAAGCAGCAAAACCGGCAAGGAGTATGGGGATAAGCGTGGCCGGTATTGAAACGAACAAGCTATTTATAAAGGCTCTGCCCAGCCCCTGCTGGGTCAACACCGATTGATAGTTCTGCAGGGTGTACTGGGTAAAGTCAAAGGGGTGCTCAAATACCGTCCACCAGCCGGTTCCCACGACGGCCCCGGGAGTTCTGAAAGAAGTTACGAGCAGACCAAGTGTGGGTAGTAGCCAGATCAGAGCAATTACTATAATCACCAGGTGCAGAGGGGTGCTCGTTACCAGCCTTTTCATGTTTTCTATCATCGTATCTCCCTCTGTCGTCTAAACCTTCTGATATTAATTATCATCATCGGAACTATCAAAACGAGCAGGACCACGGCAAGAGTGCTGGCCCGCCCGAAGTTCTGAAATTTGAACATTTCCTTGTACATTCGGTTCGCAATTACTTCTGTATTGAAGTTACCGTTGGTCATGACGTAGACGAAGTCGAATATTTTTAGTACGAATACCACCATCGTGGTCGCGACGACGGCGACGGTCGGCCGCATCAGTGGCAGCGTTATGTGCCAGAAAATCTGCCATTCGGTTGCTCCATCGACCCGGGCCGATTCCATGAGCTGGCGCGGTATGTTTTTATAAGCCGCGGATAGAACCACCATACAGAAACCCGTCCAAATCCAGACACCGACGAAAATTATGAAAAAATTATTCCACGGCTTGATGATGAGCCAGCCCAGGGGTTTGCCGCCGAAAAATGTTACCACCCTATTCAACAGGCCGATCTGAGGAAAACCGGGTGGTTTCCAGGCGTAGACGAACTTCCAGATTACGCTGGCACCAACCATTGAGATGGCCATTGGTAAAAATATCACGGACTTTGCCACGGGTTCGTAGGAGACACGATCCAGTAAGACGGCGAGTAAAAGGCCGAAAGATACGGTTAGCCCGGTAAAAAAGAATACCCACAGGGCGTTGTTGCGAAATGCCGTTATCATTGTCGGGTCAGTGAAGGCGAATACGTAGTTTTTTACGCCAACAAATTGATCGGAACTGGGGCCGTAAAACGAAAGAATCACAGTTTTTACCGACGGATATATTAGGAAGAAGCTAAGGAGTGCGATTACGGGTGCAATGTAGAGCCATGGTTTAATTTTTCCGGTTCTTATCACTTTTTATCCCACCTTTGGTTGGTAAACAATGGATGGGGGAGCAACCCCCATCCATTGTTCTCTGAAAAGGGTTTAGTATGCCTCGTCCGCGCTTTTTTCGATGTCCTGCAAAACCCGAGTCAGGTCTTTCCCGCTTACGTAGTCCATGACCCCGGTCCAGAAGGTACCAGAACCGACTGCGGCCGGCATCAGGTCCGAGCCGTCAAAGCGGAATACCTCTGCTTCAGAGAGGATTTCCGCGGCTTTGGCCGTTATCGGGTCAGGGTATACCTCCGAACTAACGTTCCCGTTGACCGCCAGTTTACCCAGCTCCTTGACCCAGACCTCCTGTGCCTCGGCCGACGCCAGAAATTCCATTAGCTCGTGCGCTTCTTCGGTGTCGTTAAAGGCGCTAACCAGATCACCGGCTCCCAGCAGAGGGGTTCCGTGCTCCTTGTCGATCGAAGGAAGGACGAATACGTCGTAGTCCTCGCCCGCTGCTAGGTCCGGATACTGGTCCTTGATGAAGCTTTGGATGAAAGTGGCCTGTCGGTGCATGTAACAACGAGGAGGGTCGGTAAAGAGACCGGCCGGAGAATCCCCGAAGGGAATGGTCAGGGCACCAGTGGTACC
>JGI1684J13235_1000308_pt1 | contig 18604 bp, 19 predicted proteins | sample PonA232FremontCA_2_FD_13235 | JGI IMG/M metagenome (IMG submission 13235) | reverse complement strand
TATTGAATTCTGCTTCATCAAAATTTTCTGGACTATCTATCTTCTTAATTTGCTCATCTTCTACTAAAATATTTAGATCCTGTACTGAGTCATCTTTTACAACTTTACCATTTTTAATATATATACTCATTTAAATCCTCCTTTTAATAATTAATAATAGAAAAAGCCTATCTGAAAAGAAAGATAGGCTTTTTTTAAAAAATTACTATGTGATATATGTTAATATTTTGTTCTTTTCTTTGTTAATATAAAGATCGTTTCTTCCCCAATATTGGTTGCATGGTCACCAATTCTTTCTAAAGATTTAGCAACATTTGTAAAACTGAAAACTTGGTTGATATTTTCTAGGTCTTCTTTTTTACTTATTAATTTTAAATTCTTATTATATATTTGTTCGTAAATATTATCAACTCTTTCGTCCTGCCTACAAGCAGCTTCAGCTAAATCAGCATTTTTAGTGATAAAAGCTTCCAATACAACATCCAACATATCTTTAACAATATTTGCTAATTCAGGTATCATTACAAGAGATTGTAAATACTCTTCGTTCTTCAATTCAAGTACTATCTCTGCAATATTTGTAGCATGATCGGCAATTCTTTCAAGATCGCTTGCAATCTTAACTAAAGCGATACTATACTGAATATCACTCATGAGGGGTTTATCGAGAGATAATAATCTGGATACTTCTTCTTCAATAGTAACTTGGTAATTATCCATTACATCATCTCTATTAATTACATCCCAGGCTAGATCTCCATTTTTTTCGTCAAGTGCATTAATAGCGTTTTGCAACATTTCTTCAGCAACTTCGCTCATGTTACTTAGATCGTCAAGTAGTTGTTTTCTTTTTTGCTCATAAACCTGTTCCATATAGATACTTCAGCCCCTTCTTTTAAAATATTTTCCTTTTATTATATATTCTCTATCAGGTGGTAAATTCCTCCCTGATTTATCTTCAATATTATTAATTATATATTTTAATACCCTTTTTCAATACCGAAATATAATCTTCTAAAATTTCTTCTAATTCATTTTCCTCAATTGGCATTTCCTTTTTGTTTTCATTAATAAGTTCGCGATAGGAAAAATTATATGTCTTTGAAATAAAATCTATTAACGAAATTGACGTCCTGCTAATTAAAAAGGACAAAAAACTGCTGTCTATATCGTTACGGATATTATTTTGTTGTTGTCCTTTTATTATATAGTTTTCAAAAAAATCATCAGATTTATTCTTTAATTGAAAACTTATATCACCTATTCCTTCAATAATATTTTCATTCATAGCATTAATTATCATTTTTGAATATTTAGGATGGGTTAAATCGAATTTAGCTCCTACTAAATGTATCTCCTTTATCATTTCAAAAAAACTTTTATCTTCTCCCGAAATATTATCTCTAATATAGTTTAATTTTTTTTCACTTGCGGTATTTAAAAGATACATATAAAGATCATTTTTATTATCAAAATACTGGTACATGCTACCTTTTGAAATATCCGCTTTTTTGACTATAGAATTTATGGATGCCGAATTATAATCATTAATGGCAAATTCCTTTAAAGCAATTTCATATATTAAATTTTGTTTATCGTCATTTAAATTGAAAAAAGTTTCCTTAGGCATTAAATTCATCCCCCAATATATTGACTATGTGGTCATAATTATAATATTTTAAATATGGTTTGTCAATAAATTATGACCACCTGGTCTTGACAATTTATTTCCATTATGGTAGAATGTGACTACTAAGTCATGTGACTGGGTAGTCTAATTTTATTTTCCGGATTATCACAAATCAAAAGTAAAAGGTGGAATGAAAATGTTATTTGAGTTAATTAGCATTATATTAGGAACAACAGCCTTAATCAAAGGCCTTGCAGGAATTTTTATACATGATAAATTATATGGATGGGCAGAAAGTCATTATTCAAAAAAAGAAAAATCTAGAACAATATACCTATTCTTAGTATATGCATTTTTAATGTTAGCGATTACATTTTATGCAACAATTTATCAATATACTGCTTACGGCTGGATTTTAACAATATTTATAAGTGTTATGTCACTTAAAACGATAGGTTTGATATTCAATTGGGAAAAAACTTCACAAAAGCTTGTTGCCTTTATTAAACATGATGGAAAAAAAATATGGCTATTAGATATACTCGTTATTTTCTTAAGTATGATATTTTTCAGTTTAGCATTTTTCGTTTATTAAAATAGTTATACAGCCCTTACAATTCAGGAGGTCTACCCCCAATTTTTTTAACACATTTAAAAGCCACTTCATTAGCTTTTTCTGCAGCTGATTGTAGAATACCATTATTAAGATAATCCGCAAGAAAGGCTGCAGTAAAAGCATCTCCCGCCCCAGTAGTATCTCCATCAGCTAATTTTCTTTTCTGTTTGATCTTTTTAATAAAATCTTGATTTCCAATATAGCAACCCTCTTCTCCTAATTTTAGTACTACATTTTTATAATAATTTAATAATACATGTACAATCTTTTCTGGATCTTCTTCATTTGCTAAGACTCTACCTTCATCTATATTTGGAAAACAAAAATCAACACCCTTGGTTTGGTTTAAAATATTTTGGGTACCATAACTATTCAGACCAGAATAAGAAGAAGGATCAAAAGATACCTTAATATTATTTTGTTTAGCTTTTTTAATTGTTTTTATTGAAGTCTCTTCCATGTTCTTACCACCAAAAAAGCTGTACCCTCCTAAATGTAAATGCTCAATACCTTTAAAATAATCATTTGTTATATCTTCGGGAGAAAAATCAAGATTTGCACCTCGATCTGTTACCATGGTTCTATCTCCTGACTTACTTAGCAATATAACAATACGACCTGTTTCTTTATTTTTACTTACTAAATTAATAAAATCTATTTTTGTATTTTGAAACTGTTTCTTCAGATAATCAACTATAAAATCACCACCGGTCTTAGCTACAAACCTAACCGGTTGTTCTAAATAATCCAGCCAGTATGAAAAGTTAGCAGCTGACCCTCCACCTTCAAAATGAATATCAGACTCACTATCTGTATTAAAGTTAATATCTTCCCTTAAATTAACAATTATATCTAAATTTATATCACCTAATACTAATATCATTTTAATAATTTCCCTTTAACTTTTTAGCAATATTACAACCTACCCTAAGATTGTTTTTTACAAGAGAAACATTGGTATCTACACTCCTACCATCAGTTTTTTCTTTAATTCTATCTAATAGGTAAGGAGTTATATTTTTACCTTTCACTTCTTTTTGTTCTACTTCCTGAGTTAGTTCATCAATAATTTTATTAAATTCCTTTTCATTAAGTTCATCTTCTTTTGATATTGGAACAGTAACCAAAATACCATTTTTATTTTCTAATAACCTATTACTCTTGATTATACTAGATACTTCTTCAGCGTTCTCAACCATATAATCAACTTCTAAACCACTATCTCTTACATAAAATGCTGGTAATTTATTTGTCTGATAACCTAATACAGGTACACCTTTTGACTCTAAAACCTCTTTGGTTTTAGGTAAATCCAAAACAGATTTTGCACCAGCGCAAACAACTGTAACTGGATACTGGGAAAGAGCCTTTAAATCAGCTGAAATATCGAATGTTTCTTCAGCCTTCCTATGAACTCCGCCAATACCACCAGTAACAAAAACATCAATACCAGCTAGATAAGAAATCTGCATGGTAGCTGCCACAGTTGTAGCCCCGTTCAGTTTTTTAGCTAATATTACTGGTAAGTCCCTTAAACTTGCCTTTTTTATATCATCTGACTGACCAATAAACTCTATTTCCTCTTTAGTTAGTCCCACCTTTAACTTGCCATCAATAATTGCAATTGTTGCTGGTACTACCCCAACTTCTCTTGCTTGTTCTTCTAACTTTAAAGCTAATTCAATATTATCAGGATAAGGAAAACCGTGTGCTATTATTGTCGACTCCAAAGCAACAATAGTTTTATCTTCATTTATGGCATTTTGAACTTCTTTGGAATAACTTAAAATACTTTCCATTATAGATCATCCTTTCTAATTTAACTAATTATTAATTATGATATATTATAATTATATCCTACCATATTATTTAAACAACAATATCTAATATCCTCTTTAAGATAATAATTGAAAATAGTTGATATTATTTTAAACTACTTATATAATAAATGAGAAAATTAAATTAGGTGATGGAGTTCACCTTTAACTGTCAGATAATCTGACTAATGGCTCCTGTTTGGTCTATTAGGCTAAGCAGGGGCTTTTTATATGTCGTAAATTTTAAGGAGGTATTATATATTGAAATTACTTTATATAGGAATTGGAGGATTTATGGGGGCAAGTTGTCGTTATCTTTTAACCAAATGGATAGAAATCAATTGGGAATCTCTACTTCCAAATGGTACTCTTGTGGTTAATGCAATTGGTTCTTTTCTTTTAGGATTTTTAATGATAGTTTTTGTTGAAAAGTTAACTGGTTTAGGCAATTTTAAAATTCTTTTAACTACTGGTTTTTTAGGAGCTTTGAAAAAATGAAGTTAATAGAAGATAAAAGTTATCTAATGGCAGGTATTAATATATTTAGTAATTTTCATTAGGATTACTAGCGGTAATGCTCGGCATTTTCGCTGCTAGATTTGTTTAGTTAAGATTTAATAAAAAAGCAGCCCAAAAAGGACTGCTTTTTTTATATATATTATTCTCGACTATATGGTTTTCCTAGTGCAGCTGGAAATTCAACCTTTTTATTGAATAACCACATAATTAGTAGAACCGAGATAAAGGGTAACATCAGTAAGAACTGATAAGGAAACATTGAAGCACCAAGCTGTTGTTGGAAAGAAATTACTTCAATAGCAGCAAATATAAATGAACCTAGAAGCGCTCTCTCTGGACGCCAACTGGCAAATATAGCAATTCCTATTGCCATAAATCCTCTACCATTTGAGATATTAGTTGTATATGTTCCTGTAACAACCAAGGGTAAATATGCTCCAGCAAGTCCCATAAACATACCACCAATAATAGTAGTTACATATCTACGTAATTTTACATTGATTCCTACAACATCTGCTGCCTTAGGATCTTCACCTATAGCTCTTGTTTCAAGCCCAATCCTGGTGTGATAAAATATATAAAAAGCTATAAACACTGCAATATATGTGAAATATACTATTACATCTTGATTGAAAATCGCAGATATTATGGGGATATTAGATAAGCCAGGAATTCTGATATCAGGAACTCGTGGTGCTTCTGGTGCAAATAATTGTACACCAATAGCTGTCTTGTATAATAAGTCAGATAAACCGGTACCTAAGATAACCAATGTAATACCTAATATAAACTGACTAATTTTAAGTTTCTCATGTATATATATCAAAATTAAAGCAAATAATCCACCCATTAAAGCACCTACTACAAAGCCCATAAACCAGCTCCCGGTCTGATAGGCTGCAATAAATCCAGCCGAAGCAGAAGCAAGCATTATTCCTTCACCGGAAATATTAAATACTCCTGTTCTACCACCGATTACAATTCCAAGACTGGCCAGGGCATAGATGCTGGTATATGAAATTATCTGTGTAAGCATTTCTGTAAGTTGACCCACATCAACACTTCCTTTCATAAATTAATATTAATTCTTTATTCAATATAACTTCCGCCAGCTTGTCTTCTTAATACAACAATCATAAGTACAATTATTGCTTGAGTCAAAAACACAAGTTCAACCGGCACCTGAAGTGTCCTCTGCATAGCATCTGCACCAACTAAAAGAATAGAAATAAACATAGCAGAAAGCGGTACACCAAGAGGTTTACCTTGACAAATTAATGCAGTTAGTATACCAAATATTCCGTATTGGGCACCACTGGTAAGAGCAAAACCTTCAATTAAACGAGAATGTACTCCCATCACTTCTATACCTCCACCAAGACCGCCCATCGCACCAGCGATTAAGAAGGTAATCATCAGTGTTTTTTTCATCTTTATACCATAAACTGATGAAGCATCTGGATTTATACCAGTAGCCTTAATTTCATAACCTAAAACAGTTTTGTTCATTAAGTAATATATTGCAATTATTGCAAGGATTACTAACACTATACCAAAATGTATCTGATTAAATACCTTTGGTAACAGAGCTGCTTCCGGTAATTTTAAAGTCATCGGATGCCCTGATTGTGGAGCTTTCCAGGGTGCATTAGTTGCAACAAAGTTAACAAAATAAAACGCTATAAAGTTCAACATAATTGTTGAAATTATTGGATTAATATTATAATATGCTTTAAGAAATCCTGCTATTAGTGCAAACAGTGCTCCAGCCAACATTGCAGATAAAATCAATATTGGTATAAAAATAATCGCAGGAAGATTAAGTCCGGCTAAACCAATCCCGACAATTGCGGTTATAGTGCCACCAAAGAGCATCTGTCCCCAGCCACCTATGTTGAAAAATTTGATTCTAAACGGAATAGCAAATGCATAAGTAGCAAATGTTAAGGGAATGAATTTTTTCAAAGTCTCTACGAAACCTCTTTGTGATGAAAAAGAAGTAAAAAGTAAAGTTTGATAGGCTTTAGGAATATTATACCCAAGGATTCCAATAATCGCGCCCGAAATACCAAATGCTATCACAAGAGCTAATATATAGGGTTTAAAACCATTCCAAAACTTCTGCCAGTTGGAATTTTCTTCTATTGTTTTCTCTTCTACAGCCACTTTATTAACCTCCAATCATCTTAGAACCAATTTCATATTTATCATATTGATCCTGGTTAAATATTTCAATTAATTTACCTTCATGGATTACACCTATTCTATCACTTACTTCCATTAATTCATCAAGATCCTCATTTATATATAAAACGGCAGTCCCTTCAGATCTTAATTCGACTAGTCTTTTAAATACAAATTCAACAGATGCCATATCTAAACCTGCAGTCGGGCTGTGAGTTACTAGTAAATCTAAATCATTTATTAAAGCCCTTCCAATTACTACTCTTTGAATGTTGCCGCCGGATAATTTTCCAATTTGTTGTTTCTCATCAGGAGTTTTAACTCCATATTCTTTAATTACATCTTGAGTTTCATCTCTTACTTTTTTCCATTTAATAATTCCATTACTTTGGAATTTTTCTTCTCTTTGATGACCTAATAAAACATTATTCACTATATCTCCGCGCCCTAAAATAGATTCTTTTTTTCTATCCTCAGGTATATAAAATACATTTCTATCAAATATCTTATTGGTTGTTAGACCATTTACTTTCTCACCTAATAAATCAATTTCACCTTCGGTTATATTATTCGGATCAATAATAACCTCTGCTAACTCCTTTTGTCCATTCCCAGAAATACCTGCTATACCAAGTATTTCACCACCGTATATATCAAAAGAAATCGACTTTAAATCAGTCCCATCTTTTTCTTTTGATTTCGCTGATAAATTATTTAAACTTAATACAGGCTTTTCTGATTTTTCAACTTCAGGAACATCAATAATTGGTATAGCACTTTCAGTAATATTAATTTCCTGATTTTGGAACATTAATTTTACTAAATCTTCTTTGGTAGCATTTGTAGTATCAACAGTTCCTTGCATTACACCACCAGTTAATACACTAGCTCTATCACAAGCCTTTAAAACTTCTTTGATTTTATGGGTAATAAATACTATAGTTACTCCATTATTAACCATTTTTCTCAGAGATTTTAAAAGCTGTTCAAATTCCTTTTCAACAAGAGAAGTAGTTGGTTCATCTAAAATAAGTATATTAGCTCCTCTATAGATTGCTCTTATAATTTCTACCTTCTTTTTAACACCAGCTGGAAGATCTTTAACTTTAGTTCCGAGGGGGAACTTCAAACCAAAATCATCTTGTAACTGTTTTATCTTTTTTTCTGCTTCTTTTAATTCAAGAGTCATTTTGTTACCCTCAGTACCAAGAATTAAATTCTCCAAAGCTGTAAATTCAGGAACTAGAGTTGAACTCTGGTGAATCATACCAATTCCATTTCTAATAGAATCTATGGGAGAATTGAAATCAACTTTCTCTCCTCTTAAATATATATCACCTTCATCTTCTTTATATAATCCGTATAGTACATTCATTAAAGTAGATTTACCTGCTCCATTTTCACCTAAAAGGCCATGAATCTCTGCCTTGTTTAGGTCAAAATTAACTTTATCTAAAGCCTGAACTGGACCAAAACTCTTGCTTATATTTTTAGTTTCTAATACTTTTACTTCACTTTTATTATCCATATTTCAGTCTCACTCTCTTCTTTAAATATTTTTGTTATTATTAATAAGTAATAACAATTAAGAAGATTAATATATTATATATAAAACCAAGATTGCTGCCTGAATAATCAGGCAGCAATTATATAACCTAAATTATTTTTTACTCAAGTGCTTCTCCATCAACATCAATTTCAGAAAGATTTTTCTTAACTTCAATTTCTCCGCTAGATACTTTTTCTGCAATACCTTTTACCCATTCATTTATTTCATCAGAAACATTATCAACTGGTAATTTAAGATAACGTGAGCTTTCAGGTCCATACTGCATAGGAATAAAATTACTTGTCTTTCCAGATTTTATTCTATCAATAGCCTCAAATATAACAGGGTTATATCTAAATAAGTCAGATGTTAAGTGTTGATTAGGCGCTAGATTATGCTTATCAGTATAAGTAGTTGTCACATATACATCTCTATCAGCATTTTCTACCGCTCTAAAAAGTCCATAGTTACCTAAGTTTACACCACTAATAATTACATCTACACCCTGAGAAATTAAAGCTTCAGCACTTTGCTTTGTTTTTACTGGGTCATTAAAGTCACCCACATAAATATATTTAAATTCAATTTCAGGTTTATAAGTATCAAAAGCCTGATCAATTGCATTTACTTCACCATAAGTGAAAGGTAATTCTAGTCCACCAATATATCCAACTTTATTTGTTTCAGTAACTTTTGTTGCTAAAGCACCTAAAACATAAAAGCCAGGATAGTAATTACGTTCTAGAAGTGTTATATTTTCATATTCTTCATCTAAAGGTGCATCGGCTTCAATGATAAAAGCAACATCTGGAAATTGGGGAGCAACTTCAAAGACTGCTTGGTTAAATTGTGCTCCATGTGCCCAGATAATTCCATACCCACTTGAGGCATATTCGCTTAATACTCTTGAAGCATCAGGTACAGCAACCTGTTCTGAATAAGAAACTTCCATACCTAGTTCTTCTTCAACAGCCTGCATAGTTCTGTAACCAGTAGCATTATAATCAGCATCTTGGATTGAACCTGGATAAATAACTGCAAATTTATTTTGATCTTGTGCTGAAACACTACCACCAAAAGTTAATAAACTAAGAGTTAACATTAAAGTAATAGTAAGAATACCTGTAAATTTAATTCTAGACATTTAATATGACCTCCTATTATTTTTTTATCATTATTCAAAAAACTTTTGAATGAAAATATATACACTCCCTTTCCATAAGATTACAAACATTATATCACATTTTTGTAATTTTTTCATTGTGATATATATCAGATTTTATAATATTATTTTATAAATATTCACAATATTAAAGCAATTTTCATCATTTTAAATATTTTTTGAATATGTTTATAGCATCCAAAACATCTTCTCTATTAACATCTAGGTGAGTAACTGCCCTTATTTTGTCATGTAAAACACTTACTCTCAAGCCATCCTCTAATAGATTTTCAGCAAATTCTGCTGATTTTACGCCTTTTATTTTAAAAATTACAATATTAGTTTCAACAGTAGAAGAGTCAATCTCTACAGCAGGAATTTGCGCCAACTCTTCAGCTAAAAGTTTCGCATTTTCATTATCAATTTTTAGTCTGTCAAGATTATTTTCAAGGGCATATATTCCACCAGCAGCAATAATACCAGCTTGTCTCATCGCTCCACCTAACCTCTGTTTCCAATACCTGGCTTCATTTATAAATTTCTTAGAACCAGCTAATACAGAACCCACAGGTGCTCCTAATCCTTTGCTTAAATCAAACCAAACTGAATCAAAATTGGCAGCATATCTTTGAGCACTAATCTCTGTGGCGGCCACAGCATTAAGTAGCCTTGCCCCATCCATATGAGTTTTCAAACCTAACTCATGAGCTTTATCTGTAAGTTTATCTATTTGCTCCAAAGGCCAAATCGTACCCCCACCTAAATTCGAAGTTTGTTCAATTGACAATAGTTTACTCTGAGGATCATGATAATCTTCAGTTCTTACTGCTTTTTCAAACTGTTCTAAATTAAAAATACCTCTTTTACCTTCAACAGATCTAATTGAAGCACCACTAATTACAGCAGTCGCTCCTCCTTCATAATGAATAGGGTGGGCGCTCTCATCCATAATTATTTCATCACCAGGATTACAGTGCACAGCAAATGATATTTGATTTGCCATTAGGCCGGAAGGAAGATATACAGCCTCCTCTTTACCTAAAATATCTGCTGACATTTCTGTCAGCTTGTTGACACTTGGGTCTTCAAATAATTGTTCATCTCCAACCTCGGCTTTTGCCATGAATTCTCTCATCTCATCAGATGGTCTTGTCCCCGTATCACTAAATAAATCAATATTAATATCCATAATTTCACCTCGTTTTTAAATTAATGTAAGAATATATAAATAAAACATCCCTAAAAACACCGTAGTAAAAATACTCCTTGAAAAATAAGCTGTAAAAAAAGTAGGAATAGCCGCCAATAAATAATTATTATTTAAGGTAATATTGAGTGAACCTTCAGTAATAAATAAGGCAGGGGCTAATAAAGAAGCTAAAATCGCAGGTCCAACATACTTCAAGATACTTATAATAGTATCAGGCAACTTTACTTTTGATAATAAAGTTACAGGCAGCATTCTTGGTATATAAGTAACCAATGTCATTCCTAATATCATAAATATATATTTAGATTGCATTCTCTACTATCACCCCAATCACTGCCGCACTTAAAGTAGCAATAATTATATTCCAATTGCCAGGAAAAATGAAAAAGAAAATAATAGATAAAATAGCTGCCATAATTGAAACAACTACATCCATTTTATCGCGAATCTGCATAATAAGCAATATTATAAACATCGCAGGTAAAACAAAATCAATTACAGGAATTTCAAAGTTTAATATATACCTTCCTATTAAAACTCCTATCAAGGAACTAATTACCCAACCTAAATAAGCACTAAGTCCCATTGAAAGAAAAAACAGCCCCTTATTATCTCTTTCTTTTATAAGTGTATTCCCAATTGCAAAAGACTCATCAGTAATCACAAATCCAATGAAAGGAAGTAATTTTGAAGGAGTTTTATTGAAATGGAGACTTAAAGATGCACTCATCAGGATATGTCTGAGATTTACTAGAAAGGTTGTCATAATCACTGGTATAATAGCTGCTTGAGCTGTTAACATATTTACAGCAATCAATTGAGAAGAACCCGCAAAAACAAATACAGACATCCCAACAATTAGATAAGGAGACAAGTTAGTATTTAGAGCTAAAATTCCATAACTAATTCCAATAGGAATATATCCTATAATAACCGGTATTGATTTTTTAAATCCAGAAACAATAGTGTTTTTATAACTCAAAATAAAAAACTCCCTTCCCATTAATATTATATTTCGGGAAGGGCTATCTCAATTCCTCTTGATTTTTCATTAATTTTTATATCAATATCATAGGCTTGACCGAGATTAGCACCGGTCATGATTTGTTCTGTATCCCCGTCAGCCATGATATTACCGTCCTTTACTATTATAACTTTATCACAGTATTTCATGGCTAAATTAGGATCATGTAAGGCCATGATAACACCTGTATTACTGTTTCGAGTTAGCTTTCTTATCTCTCTCATTAGAAGATTTTTGTTCTTGAAATCTAAATGAGAAGTGGGTTCATCCATAATTAGATAAGATGTATCCTGCATTAAGGCCCTGGCTATTAAGACAAGCTGCTTTTCACCACCACTTAATTGATTATACTGCCTATTTGCTAAATATTCTATATCTAGTTTTTCTAAAACAGCCATAGCCCTATCAAAATCATCACTAGCAGGCATTTTTCCAAATCCTAAATATGGAGTTACTCCCATAGTAACAACATCTAAAACCTGATAAGAAAATACTACAGAATGTTCCTGAGGTACCATACTAATAAATTGGGCAATCTCTCGTTGATTCAAATCATCTAAATCAGTGTCACCAATTTTAATCTTGCCTTCGTCTTTTTGTAATACTTTATTTAAACATTTTAAAATTGTAGTTTTACCAGAACCATTAGCCCCCAGTAAACACGCAAACTCTTGTCTTTGAACTTTGAAGTTTATATCTTTAATTGTTTTAATATTATCATAAGAAAAACCTAAATCTTTTACTTCTAACATCTATTACACCTTCAATTTATTTATATTATAGCGAACCGCCACCTAAATCTTGATAACTTTCATCATAAAGTGTATTGTAATATTCTTTAACTACCTGCTCAACTTCTATATCTTCGTATTTTTCTGGATATAATCTTTCAGCTAACCAGACAATCCCTAAATAGGAAGATGGACTCGGGAAATCCCACGGCTCTACTTTAGAAGGAAACCTATAAACATTCCCATTCTTTATAGCTTTTAATTCCTGGAGTTCGGGCCTATTTAAAAGCTCTTCAACCGAACCACTGTAATATTGAGAAACTACAATATAATCTGGATTCCATTTAATTAATTCTTCTAAAGAAGTTTTAATAAATCCTGATTTTGCTTTTTTAGCAGGATTAATTCCCCCTGCTAATTCTATCATACTAGTCTGCAACATTCCTTTACCAACTGTATCTAAAAGTGAAGAATTAGCAAAGTATACTTTTTTCGGCTCTTCCACATCTCTACTTTCAACAATATCAAGTATCTTATCATATTGGTTGATTACTTTATCCGCTCGCTCTTCAACTCCAATAGCTTTACCCAATATTTTCGTTGTTTCTTTTATTTGCTCATAACTTTCAGGCCTAATTATCACTGAAGCTATATCATAATCTTTAAGTTTTTTGGCAACTTCTGGACCTATGTTGTGAGGAAATAGGATAACCAAGTCAGGATTAACTTCTAAAATTTGTTCTATATTAATACCACGGTTTTTCGAACCAACATTTGGTAATTCCTCTCCATCATATAACTTTTGAAATAGTGAAACTTTTTCAAAACTTAAATCTGAAGCTGCTAACCTATCTTGAACCCCCAAACAAAATACAAATTGAGTAGCTGATCGATAGGTAGTAACAATCTTATTTACTTCATCTGGAACTTCTACTTTCCTTCCTACCATATCTGTAACTACCTTTTCTGCAAAAACTGAAGAAGAAATTGTTAAAGTAAAGACCATAATTAAAATAAAAAGTAATGTTAGTTTTTTGTTATAAAATTTCATTAATAAGCCTCCTTGTATAATTCGTTATTTGTAACCTAGTATAACGATTACAAAAAATTTACTCTTTTAACTTTTCCTCAAAATTATCATCAAAATACTTGGCTTCTAATTTTGACATTTCATGCCTGGCTTCGCTACGGAATTTTAAAAAGGTATCCATCAGTAAGCGTCCTTTTTTTGTTAAAGTTGACCCTCCACCTTGAGAACCTCCAACCTGCTTTTCTAATAATTTGAAATCTAATTTTTTCTCTAGAGTATCTATGAGCTGCCAAGCTTGGCTATATGACATATTAATTTGAGCTGCAGCTTTACTTAAAGACCCCAGCTGATCTACGAGTTTCAAAATATCAGCAGGTCCATCACCAAATAGTTTATTTTCATTTTCTTCTAACCATAGTTTGTAATTTAATTTCATCTAACTTCATCCTAATCATACTTATTTTTATAATACAGGTAATCATCATAATAATCAAGATCGATAATAACTTTTTCATCATCAATCGAATAATATTCTACTAAATCTTCATGTTCCTCTAAAAATGGCTTTAATCCCATAGCACCATCTAGTTTATTGATTTCAGGTAAAAATTTAGTGTTTATAATAACAGGATGTCCAGGTTTATCATTATAAATTGGTAACATGATATCTGAGGAGTTTTCTTCAAATCTATTAATAAGCATATCAAAAATATCAGGTGTAATCAATGGTTGATCTCCCAAAAATATAACGAGAAATTTTGTGTTTTTTGCTAAATCTTCTATTCCCTTTTGCAAACTAGAACTCATTCCCTCTTTATAATCAGGATTTTCTTTGATTCTCAAGCGTTCATCTTTATAATAGCTTATTTTCTCTTTTACCCTCTCTGCTTCAGCACCTAAAACCACCCTGATCTCATCATCAATATATTTGCTTTTCAATACATTATCAATTACCGTTTCTAATATAGTTTTATCTTTCCATGGTAATAATTGTTTTAATTTTCCCATTCGCTCAGCATCTCCAGCTGCAAGAATTATACCTGTATACATTATTATCCACCTCATTCATTGAAAAGGGAGGGGGTCCCCTCCCTTTTATATTAACTCTTATAATTATTAACCTAAATCACATAAATAATTAGAACTCTTTAGACTAGCCATAAGAAGTAAGCTACAAAGACAATACCTAATGCATATACTATCCAATGTACGTCTTCACCTTTGCCTGTAAAGAGTTTTACTAATGGATAAATGATAAATCCTAAAGCAATACCATTTGAAATAGAATAGGTTAAAGGCATAGCTATCATAGTAACAAAGGCAGGTAAGATTTCAGTAAAGTCATCCCAATCCAACTTTGTTACATTCGACATCATCATTGTACCTACAATTATTAAGGCAGGAGCAGTAGCTGCACCTGGTACAAGACCAACTAAAGGTCTAAAAAACAGAGCTAAAAAGAAAAGTATTGAAACAACTACACCTGTTAAACCTGTTCTACCACCTTCAGCAACTCCAGAAGCAGATTCAATATATGTAGTAACTGTACTGGTACCAAATAGTGCACCACCAGTAGTACCTACTGCATCTGCTAATAATGCATTACTTGCTTTAGGTAAATCACCGTTATCGTCTAAGTATCCAGCCTGCTGACTTACACCAACTAATGTCCCTGCAGTATCAAATAAATCAACAAATAAGAATGATAATAAGACTCCAACCATACTTAATCTTAAAGCAGAAGCTATATCTAGTTGGAATAATACCTGGTTCCAATCACCCATTTTAGGAATCGCAAAAAAGCCATTAAATGCAGGGGTTACTCCATTTGTCCAGCCAAAAGCAGTCGCAATTAAAATACCCCATAAAAGTGCACCTTTAATTTTCAGAGCATATAATATTCCGGTAATAATTAGACCTACAAGTGCAACTAATGCAGGACCTGACATTAAATCTCCCATGGCTACTAAAGTTGCTTGATCAGCAACAACTATATTAGCATTTTGCAGACCAATAAAGGCAATAAAAAGTCCAATACCTGCACTGATTCCTGTTTTAAGTCCCATCGGAATTGAATTGACTATTTTCTTCCGGACCGGTGTAACACTCAGAATAATAAATAAAATACCTTCTATAAATACTATACCTAGAGCAGTCTGCCAAGGTACATCCATTCCAATAACAACTGAGTAAGCAAAGAAAGCATTTAATCCCATTCCTGAAGCTAGAGCAAAAGGATAATTAGTTAAAAATGCCATAGCTAAAGTACCTAAGATAATACCAGCAATTGTAGCAATAAATACTCCATTGAAAGGCATTCCTGCATCACTAAGTATGCTTGGATTTACAAATATAATATAACCCATTGTCATAAATGTAGTAAAACCAGCAATTACCTCAGTTTTTACATCAGTATTATTTTCCTTAAGATTAAAAACACTTTCTAGAATACCTTCCTCATTTTTCCCGTTCATTAAATTCCCTCCTTATGATTGTTGAATTCACCTACAACAACACCACATAACCTATCAAAATAATCCCTCTTTAACACCTCCTATTTACTTAATCCTCAATTCCAAGGGAAACAAATTTATTTTCATCTATATCAAATAAACCTTGATCTGTTATTTTGAGAGAAGGGATCACAGGTAAAGCCATAAACGACAAGGTCATAAATGGACTCTGTCTGGTCACTCCCATTGAATAAACTTTTTCTTTCATTTTTCTTAATTTCTTGGCAACTTCTGGTATTGAATCTTTAGACATTAAACCTGCTATTTCTAAGGGAAGACAGTCTATTAACTCACCATTATTTACAATAGTTATTCCACCATTGAGTTTTTCAATCTCTTTAACAGCTTTATACATGTCCTTAGAATTTAAGCCAATAACAATAATATTATGCGAGTCATGACCAATTGAAATAGCTATGGCTCCTTTTCTTAAACCAAAACCTTTTAAAAGCCCTAAACCTACATTACCGGTCTTTTTATGTCTTTCTACAACTCCTATTTTCACTAAATTATTAGCAACTAAGTCATCAATTTTAACATTCTTTTCAAAATTAATTGTCTCTTTACCTGTTACTATTTGATCTTCTATTAATTTTATTACTCGATACTTTTTATATTCTGGTAATTCAAAATCTCCTTTACTAAACTTACCAATATTTACAGAATTAAATATTTTTTCAGATTTTCCTTCTTTTATTTCCGGTAAGTTTACAATTAAACTTTCGTTTTCTGCTACTAGTTCACCATCTTTGAACACTTTTTTAACATTAAAATCTTTCAAATTATCTAATATCACAAGGTCAGCTTTGTAACCTGGGGCAATTGCTCCCACATTTTTTAAGCCTAAAGCATCTGCAGAATTTATAGTAGCAAGTTTAATCGCTCTTAAAGGTGAAACACCATTTTCAATAGCTTTTTTGATTACAAAATTAATATGTCCATCCTGGTAAAGATCTCCAGGATCTCTATCATCAGTTGCAAATAGGAAACTTGAAAGATTAGAATTATTAACTACAGGTAATAAATTAACCAAATCCCGGGTAACAGAACCTTCTCTAATCATTACATACATACCTTTAGTAACTTTCTCTTTAGCCTCTGCGGGTGTTGTACATTCATGGTCGGCCATAATACCACCTAATAAGTAAGCATTTAAGTTTTTCCCACTAACTCCAGGGGCATGACCATCAATAAATTTATCTCCAACCATTTCAATTTTATCCCAAATTTCAGGGTCTCCGTTTATGACTCCAACAAAATCCATAACTTCACCTAAACCAAAAATTCCTTCGGCATCTTTTAATTGGGATAATTTGTCTGCAGATAATTTTGCTCCTGAAGTTTCATTAGCAGTAGCAGGGACACAGGAGGGAAGCATCAAATTAAAGTTCCAGGGTAATTTATTCCCGCGATCCAAGAAATATTTTATACCTTCTAAACCTGCTACATTAGCTATTTCATGAGGATCAGCAAAAATTGTAGTCGTACCACGCGGAACTATCCAGGCTGCAAATTCATCAATTTTGACCATTGCGCTTTCTAAATGCATATGACCATCTATAAACCCAGGAGCAATAATATTCTCTTCGAAATCTATTTCCTTAACTCCATCATAATCACCAATCCCAATTATTTTCCCATCGGCTATCGCAATATCCTGCTTAATCAATCTTTCATTAAATACATCCACAATTCTACCGTGTTTCAGAACTAATTCTGCGGGAATTTCGCCCTTTGACATCTTTAATAATGTGTCTCTATTCATTTATAACCCTCCCCTCCTCAAACCTTGTATATTTAATAAGAAAGTTATTCTAATTTCAATGCCTCAAAATTACATCTTGTAATACATAATCCACAACCTGCACATTTCTCAGAATCAATAACAATATAATCTTTGCTTTCATCTAATGTGATTGCATCATATACACAACTTGTAATACAAAGTCCACATGTGGTACAATTTTTTTCAATTACAGTTGGTACAACAGTTTCAAATTCTGCTTCTTCACTAACAACTTTAGCTGTTAAACCTTTGATATCATTAACACTTTCATAGCCATGTTCATCTAAAAACTTATTTAATTCATCTACTATTTTACCGTATACACGTGGTCCATTAACTATAGCTTCTGTACAAACCTGTACAGCAGAAGCACCAACCATAAACATTTTAGCTGCCTTCAAACCACTATCGATTCCACCTACACCTATGACCGGTATATCAACACTATTAGCCGCTTGATATACTGCTCTTAAGGCTAGTGGGAAAATTGCTTCACCTGAAAGCCAACCAAATCCGTTTTCACTACCCATTAAAGGTTTCCCGGTTTCAGGGTCAATATCTAAGGTCGGACCAAATGAATTTATAAGAACTATACCATCTGCTCCTGCTTTCTCTGCTGCTTTAGAAAATTGTGGGATATCAATACCTGGACTTAACTTTACATAGACCGGAATATCCACTTCCTCTTTAGCAGCTTTTATACTTTCTTCCATTGGAGTGCTATCATCACCTAAGTAATGGGTTGATAATTCTAATGCATCAGCATATTTTTCTACTTTGCGAGCTAGTTCTCTGATTTGATCTTTTGTATATCCAATTCCTGCAATAACAGG
>JGI1684J13235_1000307_pt1 | contig 18634 bp, 21 predicted proteins | sample PonA232FremontCA_2_FD_13235 | JGI IMG/M metagenome (IMG submission 13235) | reverse complement strand
TTGCGAGAAAAGTCTTATTCTACACCTTAAAACCTTGGCAATCTCGACTACGAAGTAGCGAGAAAACTCTAAAACATAAAACTTTTTTCTTGTTAACTCCCATGACCTGGCAGGCACAACGAAGCATGGGCGACCACTTAATCACGTAAGCACACAACACATCTTTCATCTCTACCCTTGTATAAAAGAGTCTATTTGGTTTTTCAGCCAGGTTGTCCAATCAGTCAATCCATCCTCGGTCCGGCAGGAGAGTTCAAATACTGGAGCTCCGGCATTCAGGGAGTTTATTCTGTCCTTGAACTCCAGGGTATCGAATTCTGTTAACTGCAGGTAGTCTATCTTGTTTAGGACCACCACGTCGCTGACACTGAACATGGCTGGATATTTCAAGGGTTTGTCATCACCTTCCGGAACACTTAGTATCATGGCGTTTTTTATAGCCCCGATATCGAATTCTGCCGGGCAAACAAGATTTCCGATGTTTTCCACTATTATCAGGTCGAAGTCCTGGAATTCCAGATCCTCCAGTGCCTGGTTCAACATGGAAGCGTCCAGATGGCAGAATCCGCCGGTGCGGAGTTGTATAGCGGTGATCCCCAACGAGGCGATTTTCTCCGAGTCCACCATGGAATCTATATCCGCTTCAATTATTCCTATCCTGAATTCCTGTTGCAGTTTTTCGATAGTCTTTTGTATCAGGCTTGTTTTTCCCGCTCCGGGCGAAGACATCAAGTTCAGCAGGAAAGTTTTCTCCTGCTGTAGACGGGTTCTCAAATTGTCTGCCAGCTCTTTGTTTTCAGACAAAATGTCCTGTTTTACTTCAATTAGTTTTATGTCCTGCATCAGATAGCCTCCAAGTTTTTTATGTAATATTCGTTTCCGGAAATTAGTTTTAGTTCTGTACTACCGCAAAATAAACAATTTTTTTTCACGGAAGAGCCTGAATAGGCTTCAAATTCGTTTTGACAATGTGAACATCGCATTTTTGCCTGGATCTTGTCTATTTTCAACTTTGCACCTTGGGCAATGGTGTCTTTGCTCAAATAGTCAAAATAATGCTGCATCCATTCTTCCTCCAAATGGCTGAGTTCTCCAATTTCCAGATTTACGGCCCGGATTTCATTGATTTGGTGTTTTTGGGCGGTAGTCAGGATTATATCCACAATTTTTTCGATGACAGGGAGTTCGTGCATAAATTTATTGCTCGGTGTTTAGACTAAACACGGTTATAGCAGATAGTTACGAAGATAGCCCCAATTCAGCCTCAGCTTAGTGTTAAACAAATGAGTCAATTTTGACAAATAGCGAATTGGCAACAAAATGATTTATTAGTCCTGCAAAATGTTCAATTCAGGATTTATAAAAGTCATTGTCTATCCTATATTAATATCTTGGAGTGAAGGAAGCCTATCAATAATGTTTATTGACTTTGTATATATTTTTTGGCAACTTTAACCTATAGTAATTTATAGAAATAAAAGGTAAATATAAGGATATGTCATCTCTTTCTTCAAATGGACTCGGACTTCGTAAGGCTCCTTCTATCAGTAGCGAAGAATTTCAAGCGCTTCGCGGATTGATTTATAAGACAACCGGGATTGATATACCTGAAAGAAGAAAATATCTTATTGAAAATAGGCTCGGCCCCAGGTTGAAGGCACTGGACTTAAAAGATTTCACAGGATACTATCAATATTTAACTTCTGCGTCTAGCAAAAATCAGGAGTTTGCTAAACTCTTTGAAAAGATTACTACCAACGAAACCAGTTTTTTTAGAGATCTGAAGCAATTGGAAACTTTCAAGGAAAATGTGCTCAAGGAGTTTATAGAAAAACAGAAGAAGACAGGGGAAAAGGAGCTCAATATATGGTCAGCCGGTTGTTCTTCCGGAGAAGAACCTTATACATTGGGCATTATGCTTCACGAGTTGTTAAGGGCATCAATAATTGGTTGGAAAATCAATATTATTGCCAACGACATATCACCGGAAATGATCAAAAAGGCCCAGCAGGGTATCTACACTGAACACACCCTTAGATCCACGCCTCAGGAGATAATAGACAAGTATTTCAGCAAGGAAGCCGCTGGATACAAAATTCATCCCAAGGTACAGAAGTTGGTGAATTTTGAGCTCTTGAATCTGAATAATCCTCAGGAGGTTCAAAAGGTACCCAAATCCCACATAGTGTTTTGTCGAAATGTGGTAATTTATTTTGACGATGATATGCGTAAAAAGGTCCTGAATTTGTTTAATGACAAGCTCTATGCCGGAGGCTTTCTGGTGTTGGGGCATACAGAAAGTATCCACAAGTACTCCAGTTCCTTTAAGCCTTATCACAATGCCGGTGGTATAATTTACCAGAAAAAGGATAGTTGATCTTTAAATTTTTTACTTTTTGCAACCCAAAACAAGGGGTTTTCGTAGAGGGGGAGGATGTTTTGAGAAAGGTCTGCGTTGAACATTTAAAACCCGGTATGGTCTTGGGTACGAACATTTATGGTTATGACGGAAGCATACTTTACGAAAAAGGCTATGAACTTGATGAAGGTTCCATAACCACTTTGATGGAGGGGGATTTAAGTTATCTGCAAATTCGTGATTCCAGGGACAAGGAAACTGCTAGAGAGGATCTTTTCCGTAGATGCGATGAATATGTCCATGAATTCTTTCAGTATGTTAATCCGGAAAACGAGTTGTTTAACGAGATGTTTCGCCAAACACTCAAAAGGGCCTTCAAAGCGGTGCAGTATAAGTGGGAATTGCCTTGTGCTGCAGAACTAAGAGCCAAGAACGTAGAACACTTGACTGACGCCCTTTTCATCGAAGAAACCAGACCTGAAGAGATAGTAAAATATGAGACAGAACTAGTGTCTTTTCCTGATATCTATGTCCAAATCCAGGAAGTGTTGAATGATGTCAACAGTTCTGCAGAGGATATTGCTAAAGTAGTGAGCAGGGATATAGGCTTGTCAGCTAAATTGCTCAAATTGATAAACAGCCCTTTTTACAGTCTTTCCCAAAAAGTGGATTCTATTTCCAGGGCAGTATCCTTGCTGGGATCTAACGAGGTTTCCTCCCTCGCTTTGGGAGTGTCCACTATTGATTTTTTCGAGAATATCCCGCCTGAACTCATGGATATGAAAACCTTCTGGAAACACTCCTTGCGTTGCGCAGTTTATTCCAGGATGTTGGCTTCCCGAATGCAAGGAGTGGAAGAGGATAAGTTTTTTACAGCCGGGTTGTTGCACGATGTGGGCCGTTTGATCCTTTTTAAGAATATGCCTTACGCATCTGTTCAGGTCTTGTTGTTTGCAAGAGGCAATATGTTGCCATTAGTGGAGGCTGAAAGCGCAGTGCTGGGTTACGATCATACGGATGTGGGAGCCCTCCTGTTGGAGGAATGGAGTTTTCCTGGTCCACTGGTTGAGATGATAAGAAAACACCATAAATTTGAAGATGCAGAACCATCAGTGGAGGCAGCTATTATACAATTGGCAGACAATCTTGCCATTGCTTCGGATATTCCATCCGGAGGGAGATTTGTCCTTCCGGGCATGGGGCAGGACACTTTGAAAGTGTTGAGACTTTCTGTTGAAGACCTGCAGGAATTGTTTGACATGCACGACCAATATATACAAGGTGTTTTGGATGTTTATCTCTGATCAGTGATCCTGGAGATTATAGACAAAACAGTATGGCCCTCCTGATTCTTGTTGCTAGTGCCAAGTTATTCTCCGTAAGGGCTGGTGAAAATTGGAACCCCTCTATGTCAATTAAATACGACGTAAACTTCATAAACCCTTTTTTGTACGCAGTAATACATGTATTAAATACAATGGCTGAGGTGGAGGTAAAACCGGGTAAACCGTATATAAACAAAAAGAGGTTGTCACAGGGTGATATAACTGGACTTATAGGTATAACCGGTTATAGTAGTGGTACTGTTTCTTTGTCCTTGAGCGAGGGTGCGGTCTTAACCACCGTGAACAATATGCTTATGGAAAGTTATACTGAGCTGGAGGATGAGATAGCAGATGCAGTCGGGGAACTCACCAATATGATAGTGGGACAGGCCAGAACCAGTTTGTCTGAGCAAGGAATGAGTTTTGATGCATCTACTCCTTCTGTTGTGGTCGGCAGGGACCATAAGCTGGGCCATGTCTCCAACGCCCCTATCTTGGCGATACCCTTCAAAACCGACAAAGGTGAGGATTTGATCGTGGAGGTCTGTTTTACCGGAGCGGAAGAAGATCAAACTTAAAAGCTGAAAGTTGGAGAACATATGGTGGTATGCTGGAGAAAGCCTGAAGGATAAATTTGAACGAGCTGAAAAATACCCTGTAAAGGATAAAAACATGTCAGAATCTCAAGGTGATGAGAACAACAAGATCATTGATCTAAGCACCGAGCTGGACAATAATAAGTCCTGGGCTCCGTGGTGGGCACGGACAAAGGTAAGGCACCAGGGTCATGCACTGGGGAAATGGATAGTCAGGTTTTTGTTCGGGGTAAAGGCTTCTCATCTCAAGACCGGCCTGGGCTGGGCACACGATGAGATTAGCCTTTCCACCCACGGAACCACCCATTTGGACGCCCCATGGCACTACGGCCCCTACAGCGAAGGAAAACCTGCCAGGACAATTGACCAGATCCCGCTGCATTGGTGTTTTGCAAATGGGGTAAAGTTGGATATGCGCCACAAACAGGACCAGGAGCCAGTATCAGTCCGGGATTTGCAAGAAGGGTTGCACCGCATCGACTATACCATTCAACCCCATGATATAGTCCTTATTTGCACTGGGGACGACCGTATGCTCGGTTCCAGGGAATATTTCTACCAGGGCATGGGTGTTAGTGCCGAGGCCACAAAATGGATTCTGGACCAGGGAGTGAAAATAACCGGCATAGATTCCTGGGGTTGGGATCAGGGCCTGAAAACAATGGCCAAGCGCGCAAAGCAAACAGGCAGAAAGGACCTGTTCTGGGAGGCCCATTTTGTGGGTGTTGAAAAGGAATATTGCCATTTGGAACGGCTAACCAATCTGGACAAGTTGCCTCCCAAGGATTTCAAGGTCTGCTGCTTCCCGCTGAAAGTGAAGAATGCTTCCGCAGGCCCGGCCCGGGCCGTCGCTATCCTGGAATAATTCACGACCAGCTTTCCGGAACCATCCCGGCCTGACAGCAGCTTATCCCTTCTTCTCTTGTTTTAAGCTCTTTGCCTCTTCTTCTTCTCTTGCTTTTAGCTTTTAGCTCTTCTTGCTTTGAGCTCTTTTCTTTGCACAATAATTTCAATAAATGGATACTTGCTACTTGCAGTTGGATGTTGTATAAGTTATTTTCTCTTTGTTTTCGGATAAAGGGACAGGTTTATATTTCAGCAAAGTCTAAGTCATGCGGGAAGTTATAATGAAAGAAGATGTTCTGCAAATAAGATGGCACGGCCGTGGCGGCCAGGGAGCGATTACTGCCGCCAAAATAGTGGCAAATGCAGCTTTTGTATCCGGTTACAAGGGTGTGGTTATGGTGCCCACCTTTGGCACTGAAAGAAGGGGTGCCCCGGTTCTTACTTCCTTGAAGCTTGCCAGGGAAAAAATATACGATCTTTCTCCCATTAAAACACCTGATATGGTAATAGTCCTGGATGCTTCCCTATTGGACGAGGTGGATGTTACCAATGGATTGAAGTCCGGGGGGTTGGTTGTTGTTAATTCACCGCGCGATCCCGGGGAACACGATTTGGGGGATTTCAGGGTTGCCACTGCTGATATAAACAGTATTGCAGCAGAGGCAGGATTACCTCAGGGCATTGTTAATACCGGAATAATAGGTGCATTTGCAAGAGCAAGCGGACTATTGGACCAGGAGGAACTTGTCAGAGCAATCCAGCAGGAGTTCGAGGGTAAAAGCCCGGAAAAAAATTCCAGGGCCGCTACTCAGGCCTATCAAAATACTCTTATCGGAGATAATAAATGAGTGAAAACAAGTTTTGCGAATTTAAGTCCTACAGTGAGCCCGGACCGGGAGATGGTGGCCGTACCGGTGCTTGGAGGGTGGTTCGTCCCGTAATAGACAAGGAGAAGTGTATTCCCTGCAAGAAAAACAAACAGGCCTGTTTTACCTGTTGGCTTCTTTGCCCGGATGGAGTTGTGTCCAAGGATATCCCGCCCGCCATAGATTACGAGTATTGCAAGGGATGCGGCATTTGCGCAGAAGAGTGTCCGGTGGGCGCGATTGTTATGGTGGAAGAAACCAGTATCGACAAAGAGGAGTGCTAGAATGCATATAATCGAATCAGGTAATGTGGCTGCGGCACACGGTGTGAGGTTGTCCCGCGCCCAGGTGATTGCTGCCTATCCTATTACTCCCCAGACTCCCCTTACGGAAAAATTGTCCGAATTCGTGGAAGGAAACGAACTGCAAGCGGAATACATTCCGGTGGAAAGCGAACATAGTGCCCTGTCCGTGTGTATAGCTGCTTCAAGTGCCGGGGCGAGGGCATTTACAGCTACCAGCGCCAATGGGCTGTTGTATATGAACGAACAACTCCACTGGGCAGCCGGAGCCAGGCTTCCCATAGTTATGTGTGTTGTGAACAGGGGAGTTGGTGCGCCCTGGACTATCTGGAACGACCATCAGGATTCCATTTCCCAGAGGGATACCGGCTGGATCCAATTATACGCGTGTGACCACCAGCAGATAATCGACACTGTGATCAAGGCGTTCTATCTGGCGGAAGCCGTTAAGATCCCGGTTATGGTCTGTTACGACGGATACATTCTCTCCCATACCTATATGCCTTTCCAGGTTCCTGACAGCGATGCAGTGGAGGAATTTTTGCCTGCTTTTTCCCGGGAATATTGCCTGGATCCCGAGAATCCGGCGAATTTGAACACTGTCACCCTGCCGGATAGCAGGGACAATATCAGGGGGGAAAAAGCTCCGGGATACATGGAAATAAGGCACGGCTTGCATACTGATATGCGAAAATCCATGGATGTCCTGAGCGATATAGATCACGCGTTTGAGAGCAAGTTCCAAAGAGGGGGATTTTCCTATCTGGAAAATTATCGGTGTGAAGATGCGGATTACGCAGTGGTATGCATGGGATCGCTTTCCTATCAATTCCACGATGCAGTGGACATCCTGCGGGAACAAGGCTACTCCGTGGGTGTCTCCGGGCTAAGGCTCTACAGGCCTTTTCCGGAACAGATTGTCAGGGATGCCTTTTCCGCGAGAAAAGGTTTGATTGTTTTTGAAAAGGCCTTGAGTTACGGCAATCAAGGTGCCCTTTTTGCCGACATTAAATCCGCTCTCTATAGCTGTAATCAGAGGCCGTTTGTACAGAATTGTATTTTGGGCCTGGGCGGCAGGGAAATAAAGACCCAGGATTTGGTGGAGACCCTGAAAAGTGCCTGTGAACAGGAAGGGGCTACTCAGGATGCTCCGCAGTGGATGGGTCTGCAACTGGAAAACAGCGAGTAGTTCCGGGTCTGGAATTGATAATTGCAGTATTCGGCGATATAAGCTTTTATTTTGTGTTTAGGAGCAGACTGCAAAATTGCGCAAAAAACAACAAACGCGCACAGACAAAATTCAAGCCGGATAAACGGCAAGCAGGAAAAGAATTATGAGTGAAAATACTACCATACACGATCTTCCGGTGGAAGAAATGGTTTACCCCGGGAACAGGGCCTGTGCAGGATGTGGGCTCAGTATTGTTTACAGGACAGGATTAAAGGCGCTGGGACAGGATACGGTACTTACTGTGCCCCCAAGTTGCCTTACAGTTCTGCAGGGACTGCATCCCATTGCCTCCACCCGTTTGCCCTGCCTCAATGTCACCTTTGCTTCCACCGCCGCATCTGCAACCGGAATCAGCGCTGCCCTGCGGGCACTGGGCAAAAGCGATACTACAGTGGCTGCCTGGGCCGGAGACGGCGGCACCAGCGATATCGGCTTGCAGGCACTTTCCGGGGCATGTGAGCGGGGAGAGAACTTGATATTTTTCTGCTACGATAATGAGGCCTATATGAATACGGGTGTGCAGAGATCCGGTACTACTCCACAAAAGGTGCTGACCACAACCACTCCCATTCTGGGCAAAAAACAGAAAAACAAGGATATGCCGGCTATAATGCAAGCACACGGGATCAGCTACATAGCCACGGCATCTGCAGCCTATCCTCTGGATCTTTATGACAAGGTCTTAAAGGCAAAGTCGATTACAGGTCCCAAATATATCCATGTGCATACTCCATGTCCAGCCGGATGGGGGTTTTCACCTGCAAATACAGTAAAGGTAGGCAGAATGGCGGTAGAGACCGGGATGTTCGATTTGTACGAAATCGAGGAATCAAACTGGAGGTTGACAGGTAAATCCAGGAAGATGCTGGGCAAGGAGCTACGGCCGGTAGAGGAGTATCTGGGTTTGCAAGCCCGCTTCAAGTCCTTGAGCAGAGAACAGGTCCAAGAGGTCCAAAATGAAATAGATTCCAAGTGGTCTGGTTATAGGAGGCTAAAGGATAATCCTGATGGAATTTAAAAGGGCGGATTTGACTAATTGCCATGAAGTCGGGGGTACAGTGGTAGTAATTGATGTGCTCCGTGCCTTTACTACTGCTTGTTATGCATTTGCTGCAGGAGCTGAGGAGATAGTCCTTGCCTCTGGCATCGAGGAGGCCTTCGAACTCCGGGATCGTTTGCCGGATACCAAGATTGTGGGAGAACAGGGAGGGTTGCCGGTTGAAGGTTTCGATTTCAGTAATTCTCCCTCGGAAATCAAGGATGCAGCCCTGGAAGGCCAGCAATTGATATTAAGAACTAGTGCGGGGACAAAAGGTGTGATAAGTTCAAAAAACGCGGACAGGATATTGGTGAGCAGCCTTTGTTGTGCAGGTGCGACTGCCAGGGAGATCCATAGAAAATCCCCCAGGGAAGTTACTTTCGTGGAAACCGGTGTTTTTCCGGAAGATGACAGGGGGGACGAAGACAGGGTGTGTACTGATTATATCCAGTCCCTGCTTATGGATGAAGCCATAGATAATGTCAGCATCCTTTCCCGGGTAAAAAATTCGGTTGCAGCCCAGCCGTTTTTGGATCTGAATCAACCGAATTTCCCCTTGTCCGATCTGGAATTCAGTTTAAAGATCGATATGTTCGATTTTGTTCTCGAGGTCAAGAGGAAGCAAGGATTGTTGGTAATAAATAGTTTGTAGACTAGTGCCTAGTCACACTTTATATCTCGGCAAGAATAACACTTTAATTACGACACTGTCATCCCTGACCCCGTATCGGAGTACGGGGCAGGTTTTGATCCGGGTCCGGTCTTTTTCTATTTTTCTGGATTCCGGCCTTCGACGGGATGACGTTATTGTGAAAGCGACAAAGTGTTTGTGACAAGATACCAGTATCTTTTGATTTGTTAATTAGTTGTCTATACCAGACATAAGGAGGCCGTATGGATTTTAAGCTCTCCAGGGAACATGAAATGTTGCGCAAATCGGTAAGGGATTACGCCAAGAAAGAGATCGTTCCTACTGCAGCAGAAAGGGACGAAGAAGCCAAATTCGACAGGGAAACAATGTTTGATAAATTGGCGGAACTGGAACTCACCGGGATAATCTTTCCGGAAAAATACGGTGGAGTGGAGTCCGACTATTTGAGTTACGTGATTGCAGTGGAGGAATTATCCAAGGCATGTGCCTCCACCGGAGTGACACTTTCTGCTCATACTTCACTGGGCAGTAACCCGATTTATCTTTTTGGCAATGAGGAGCAAAAGGAGAAATTCTTGAAGCCCTTGGCAGAAGGAAAAAAGATGGGATGCCTGGGGCTTACCGAACCGGAAGCTGGCTCGGATGCAGGCGGTACCCAGGCCACAGCCAAATTGGAAGGCGATGAGTGGGTACTGAACGGATCCAAGAATTTTATCACCAACGGCGGAGAAGCAGAAATCAACGTGGCCTTGTTCAGGACTGACGAGAATGCGGAAAAGAAACACAAGGGGATAAGCGCCTTTATTGTCGAAAGTGACGCACCTGGGTTTTCCGTGGGCAAGAAGGAGGACAAGCTGGGAATAAAGTCCTCTCCCACCAGGGAGTTGGTTTTTAATAACTGCCGTGTGCCCAGGGAAAATCTTTTGGGAGAACAGGGGGAAGGATTCAAGATCGCGATGAAGACACTGGATGGCGGTAGGATAGGAATAGCCGCCCAGGCCCTCGGCATCGCACAGGGAGCCTATGAGGAGGCCTTGAATTACGCCAAGAAACGCAAGCAGTTCGGCACCTCCATTACCAATTTCCAGGCTGTTCAGTTCAAGCTTGCGGATATGGCAACTCAGATTGATGCAGCCAGGATGCTGGTATACCGGGCAGCTTTCAATGTGGACAGCGGGATGCCTTATACCAAGGAAGCGGCCATGGCCAAAATGTATGCTTCCGACATAGCCATGTGGGTAACAACTGAAGCTGTGCAGGTCCTGGGTGGATACGGATACGTCAAGGATTACCCTGTGGAACGCATGATGCGGGATGCCAAGATTACACAGATTTACGAGGGAACAAACGAGATCCAGCGCGTGGTTATAGGATCCAATATCATCAAGTAGTTTTTATCCGGGAATCAGGAAGTTCCGGATGGGAACCAAGTAGTCTCGAGGTGATACAGGGAGTATGTAATAGGCCCTTTCCCAAAAAACAAGATTTGGTGAAAGGGCCTTTTTGATATTAGTTGTTGATTCCCACTCCAGGAAGCAGGAAAGGCAATTAGGTTTTAGACTCTTATTCTTACTTAACCAGGTAACCACGAACTTTTAGTTAGGTATGATTTTGCTTTTCAGGAGCAACTTCCAGGGTTAGTCCATCTCTTCCCAATATGCGGACTTCACTACCTTGTTCCACGTATCCCGCAGCGTTCTCGCTTAACCTTGCTTTCCACAAGGTCCCGTTAACCCGGATATAGCCCGAGGGGGCCAGGTCTTCCCTGGCGATTCCCAGTCGGCCTATCATGGAGAGCTTGTCGTTTTGGGGTTGATCTTCGTAGGCAGGCCAGACAAAAAAGAAGAGGATTCCGTCCTTTGCTATCCATATGCCCAATATTGTGCAGATGATCCAAACAGAAAGGCCCGTGCTGTTTCTGATCCAGAAAAGGATTACTCCAATCAGGACAGTCATGGGAATTTGCAGCAGAACATATTTTATTACTGTATTTTGGGACCAACCCCGGTTCATCTTACAAGCTGGAAATGGTTTTGGGTTTTAACATGAAAAAGTTTTAGAGTTTTAAGGTGTTAAGGTTTTAAGTAAGAAAAAGAATCAATAGCCTGTTTATTCAACAAGTTGAGTACCTTTTCTCGCAACGAAAAGATTCGTTGACGAGATTGCCCATCATTCGTTGTGCCTCACCGGGACATGGGAGTTAAAGAAAGATTATCCAGGTAATAAATAGGCCCCCAGATCGTAATCGCATTCCGGAGGGTTTACTATGTTTCCGCCAGCAGTGAGTCCGTCCAGGTTCTTGATTTGGATTTTTCGGCGGATAGTCGGGCGCTTAGGGGTGTCCAGTTCAAAACTGATCTTAACTATGTCGTCGTATTGAAAATCGTGCGGTCTGTTGGTGGAAAAACTGATACCGTAAAAAGATAGATCCTTGACCATCAGTCTTCCTTGAGACCCGGTTTTGGGATTGATGTATTCACCGGCAAGAAGTACTTTTTTCCTGTAACATTTGCGATTTTTTCCGGGTTTTTCTATGGAGTCCTGTTTTGATTTTTTGGGGGTTTTTGAATGCTCCTCTGAAGATTCCTGGGGGCAAAAGACATTCATCTTTTGCTTGTTTAGAAATTCCAGCACTTCCTCCATGTTTTTGCAATTAGCGACCTTGACGAGTTCTTTGTCTTTTTTGAGAGGCCCCTCGTCCTGGTGTTGCAAAACAATCCAGCCCTGCTTGTGCCATTTAGCCAATAACACAGGTTGTTTGTTGGTAACCCCGTACAAGGTGCTTATGTTTTGCTGTTTTTCCCGGGAAAGGGATTTCAATGCTACCAGCTTCATAATTTAAATCATTGATATAAATGAATCTATTTTACTTGTTGTTGTGAAATCACATTTGAATGGAAAACAGGACTTATACATATATTTGGACATTGTATAGAAAGTTTCACGTGTTGTAAATGCTTGTATCGCATTGATTTGCGGAATTCAAGAAAGATGGTGCCAAGATCAATTATTGGTAAACAGTGTTTATTTTGCAGTGCAAAATAAGTTTGTGGTTGGATTTGATACAGGAATCTTGTTTTTAAAAACAAATTGTATGCCGGCTTTTTGTTAGTTTAAAAAGAGCAGTTCACGGATAAAACTTCTACTATGACAGCATAGTTGCAAGCTTGGAGTCTTTGGATTTACAAGCTTTAAAAACGAGACTACTGATGTATTGGATATATCAATTTTTCAGTAAGGATTTTTCAAAAAAATCCTATGCTAACTATCTTGAAATTATCGTGTTTTGTCTTTTTATCCAAAAATTGGATTCAAACTTTTAATTCAAGGGACTTAAGTCAGCTTGACATAATCCGGAAAAGTTTTTAGGTTCTTTTGTTCCTTGCTCCATCAAAATATCGATGGAAGCTTAAACCATAAGGAGAGTAAAATATGAAAAAGTACGAAACACTGCTTTTGTTTAGTCCGGATCTCTCATCTGAAGAGAGGAAGGAGATCGTTGAGCAATTGACCAATGTAGTCAAGGAGTATTCAGGCGAAGTCACGGCAGTGGATGAGTGGGGGATGAAAGAACTCGCTTATCCGGTGAAGAAATCCACAAGAGGTTACTACATCCGCTTGGAATACGGCAGTCCCGGTACTGCGGTACATGAAATCGAGAGGGTGATACGGATTTCCGAAAGTGTCCTTAAATTCATCTCGGTTAAAGTAGAAGAGACATTTGAAAGTACTCAGGAGGCTTAGATTATGGCATTCAAATTTACACCCAGAAAAAAGTTTTGTCGATTTTGTGCGGATAAAGAACTGCCTCTGGATTATAAACGACCCGATATCTTGCAGGATTTTGTTACTGAAAGAGGCAAGATCATTGCCAGAAGGATCACAGGTACCTGCGCCAAACACCAGCGCAGATTGACCAGGGAGATAAAGAAATCCAGGCAGATGGCTTTGATGTACTATACTGCTGTACACAGCACTCAAGTAAGAAAGAAGACTATTTAATGTAGGAGAAGGAATATGCAGGTCATATTACAGACTGATATAGAAAATTTGGGTAAGCTGGGGGAACTGGTAAAAGTGAAACCAGGATATGCCCGCAATTATCTTATTCCCAAGAAGTTGGCCCTGGAAGCTACCCCGGGGAATTTAAAATCTTTTGAACAGCAAAAGAAGAAGCTGCAGGAAAAGCTGGATGCCGAGAAATTCGCTGCCCAGGACCTGTCCCAGAAAATCGAGCAGTTGGAACTCAAGATTCCGGTTAGAGTGGGGGAAAACGACAAGCTCTACGGATCAGTGACTACTGCTCATATTGCTCAGGCCTTGGCTGATGAAGGATACGATATAGACAAGAAAAAGGTGGAACTGGACAAGCCCATCCGTGCCCTGGGTGAGTTTTATGTACCAGTAAAGGTTTATCCCGAGATAAAACCCCAATTAAAAGTGGTTGTGATCAGGCATGGAGAAGAAGAACAACAAGGGGAAGAAGAATCTGAGCAAGAATAGCATGGATCCTGCAGGTTCCCAGAATTTCAGCAATTTGGGAGTCAATCTCCAGAAAAAATCTCCCCCCCAAAACTTGGAAGCGGAACAGGCAGTTTTGGGGGGTGTTTTTTTGCGTAACCACATCTTCCATGAACTCGTTGATATCCTGCAGGTGGTGGATTTTTATTCACCGGCACACCAGACTGTTTACCAAGTGTTCATGGAACTGTACCGTCAGAACGTTGCCATCGACCTGGTCACGGTAGCTGCAGAACTGGATAAGCACGGAAAGTTGGAGGATGTAGGTGGCAGCACTTATCTAGCTACTTTGACCGAAGCAGTTGCCAGTGCAGCCAATGCCATGAGCTATGCTGAAATCGTGCGGGAAAAGGCAGTGAGGAGACACCTGATAGAGGAATCCTCGGAGATTATTACCCAGGCCTTTGAGTCCACGGACGAGACCGAAGCCCTGCTGGACAAGGCAGAACAGAATATCTTCGGGATCTACGAATCCAGGAGCCAGTCCAGATTCAAGTCCAGCCAGGAACTTGTGCACCGGGTTTTTGAGCAGCTGGAACAGCGCTTTGAACAAAGGGAGATGATCACCGGTGTGCCCACGGGATATCATCAATTCGACGAGATCACTTCAGGCTTGCAGAATTCCGACCTCATAGTAGTAGCCGGACGCCCCAGCATGGGGAAGACCGCCTTTGGATTGAATGTGGCCATGCGCTCCTCCATAATGCACGATGTCCCCACCGCTATATTTTCTCTGGAAATGTCCATGGAACAGTTGATGATGCGCATGCTCTGTACCTGGGGCAAGGTGGAGTTGACCAGGATGCGCAGCGGCTTTTTGCAGGACGAGGACTGGAGCAGGCTCTATCAGGCAGCGGAGGTGCTCTCCAAGGCCCCTATATATATAGACGACACCCCTACACTGGACCCGATTGAATTAAGGGCCAGGTGCAGGCGTCTGAAAGGTGAGAAGGGTCTGGGCATGGCAGTGATAGACTACCTGCAGCTCATGCATGTGAGCAAGAAGATAGATTCCCGTGAACAGGAGATTTCACAGATATCCAGAGGCATGAAGTCATTGGCCAAGGAGATTGATATCCCGGTGGTTGCCCTGGCACAGTTGAACAGGAAAGTCGAGGATAGAACGAACAAGAAGCCCATGCTCTCGGATTTGCGGGAGTCTGGCGCGATAGAGCAGGATGCGGACGTGATTGTCTTTTTGTACAGGGACGAGGTTTACAATACCCGGGAGGACAATCCCAACAAGGGAGTTGCGGAAGTGATAGTTGGTAAACAGAGGAACGGCCCGGTAGGAACAGCCTCGCTTGCCTATATAGGTCCCTGTACCGCATTCGAAAATCTGGCTGAAACCCCGGAACCTTCCGAGGATCAGGCTGAAGGCGGTACCGGCTTCGACCCGTTGCAGACATAAAAAACACTGGCGGATTGAGTTGGGGAGATTTATGTCCATAGATTACCTACATGAAGAAGAACTGCTGGACAGGGAAGAACTAAATAAACTCCAGGTTGAAAGGCTGCGTAGCAGGATTGATGCTGCCAAGAAATCCAGGTTTTATTCCCTGAGATTACAGGCCTTCCAGGCCGAAGATATTCAGAATATCGAAGACGTAAAAAAGCTTCCCTTCACTACCAAGGATGATTTGCGGGAGTATTATCCGGACGGTTTCCTTTGCCGCCCCATGAATGAAATGGTGCGGATGCATGCCTCCTCCGGGACCACCGGAAGTCCGACTGCAATATTTTATACCGGAAAGGACCTGGATACCTGGGCGGACTTGGTGGCTAGGTGCATGTATATGGCAGGAGTACGCGAAGGGGATGTTTTCCAGAATCTGAGCGGATACGGCCTTTTTACCGGTGGCCTGGGAATCCATTACGGTGCGGAGAGATTGGGGGCCTTGACAATTCCCGCGGGTGCCGGGAACAGCAAGCGCCAAATCAAGTTACTCCAAGACTTTCGGGTCTCTGTTATGCACATTATCCCTTCCTATGCCCTGCATCTGTTCAATGTTATCCATTCCTCCGGCCTGACTCCACAAGACTTCAATTTACGCATTGCCCTTATCGGCGCGGAGCCGCATTCCGAGGAGATCCGGCAGCTTATCCAGGAAAAGTTCCGGATCAAAGCGTACAATTCCTACGGCCTCTCGGAAATGAACGGTCCGGGTGTGGGTTTTGAATGCACTGAACAAAACGGGATGCATATATGGGAAGATGCATATATTGTGGAAGTTCTGGATCCTTCAACGCTTGAGCCGGTGCCAAACGGAGAAATAGGTGAACTGGTCCTTACCTCCCTGACCAGGGAGGGTATGCCCTTGATCAGGTACAGGACCAAGGATTTGACCCGGATAATTCCGGGCAAATGCAATTGCGGCAGGGAACATGCCCGTATCGACCGTATCCTGGGAAGGACCGACGACATGATCATCCTGAAGGGGGTGAATATCTATCCCCTGCAAGTGGAAAAGGTACTTATGAGCATACCGGAAGTTGGGCAGAATTATCTGATAGTTCTGGAACAGGAAGAGTACATAGATAATATGCGGGTCAGGGTGGAAATCAAGGATGAGTATTTTGAAGAGGACATGCGGGCCTTGAAGGGGCTGGAGCAAAAAATAGCCCACAGCCTCAGGGAAGAGATCCTGATAACCCCCAAAGTAGAGTTGGTGGAACACAATAGTATTGCCAATAATCAAGGCAAAGCGGAAAGGGTACTGGACAATCGTTTATGTCAATAGTTCTTGCCATACTTTTTATACTGCTGCTTTTGGTGTGCTGGGGAACCGTTTTTTTCAATCTCCCCGGCAACTGGATCAATATCCTTTTGTTGGCAATCTGGAAATGGATACATCCGGAGATGCCGGGTGGTTGGTGGTTTTTTATCGGGATTCTGGTATTGGCGGCAGTAGCGGAATCCCTGGAATTTTTCAGTCAGGTATGGGGTTCCCGGAGGTACGGGGGTTCAAAAAAGGCTAGCTGGGGAGCCCTGATAGGTGCCATATTGGGGGCTATATTGGGAGCGCCCTTTCTCTTTGGTGTAGGAGCTGTGCTGGGAGCGATACTGGGCGCGTTTGCCGGGAGCTTGATCTTGGAACTTGCGTCCGGTAGGGACTTGGGCGAGGCCCTTCGAGCCTCCAAGGGAGCTATGTACGGCAGGGTGCTCGGTTTCGTTGCAAAGGGCGGACTGGGCATGGTTATCATTGCCTGGAGTGTCCCAAAGGTATGGCCTTGAAGACAGAGGACAGAGAACAGAGGTCAGAAGAAGACAGCTTGCCCATGCTTCGTTGTGCCCGCTAGGGCATGGGAGTTAATATAAAAAGTTTGGTTTAGATCTTTATGAGTAGCAAGGATTTGTTTCCGGAATACAGAAGTGAGATGGAATATGTCTGCCAGGACTGCAGTTCCCGCTATTCAGCAATGGAGCTGCACTATACCTGCCCCTCTTGCGGGGGAGTTTTTTTGCTGGTTGACAAGGACTTCGACAGCCTGGGGGAAAAGGGTGGCCAGCACTGGAGGGAAATGTTCGATACCAGGGCTGCGTGCAAAGATCCTGCACTAAGCGGCATCTTCCGTTTCTACGAGTTGATGGCCCCTATCCTGGAGAGGGAGGACATTGTTTGGCTGGGTGAGGCCCAGACCCCGATAATCAATTCAACCTCCAAGCTTGAAAGCGAAGTAGGCCAAAAGTTGGCCTTCAAAAACGACGGTCAAAATCCCAGTGCCTCTTTCAAGGACCGCGGTATGGCCTGTGCTTTTAGTTATCTGCAGTCCATGGTCAGGCGGCAGGGCTGGGACCAGATACTCACGGTCTGTGCTTCCACTGGGGATACATCCGCATCTGCAGCCATGTATGCCGCCTATGTAGGAGATCCCATAAAATCAGTGGTGCTTTTGCCCAAAGGCAAGGTTACTCCCCAGCAATTGTCCCAGCCACTGGGAAGCGGGGCCACGGTTTTGGAGCTTCCCGGGTATTTCGACGAGTGCATGATGGTGGTGGAGTACTTGGCAGACAATTACAGGGTGGCCCTTTTAAATTCCAAGAATAGCTGGAGGATACTGGGACAGGAATCCTATGCCTACGAGATAGCACAGTGGTATGACTGGGACTTGTCCGGGAAGGTTGTCTATGTGCCTATAGGGAACGCGGGAAACATATCTGCAGTACTCTCGGGATTTCTGAAATTGTACCAATTGGGAATTATAACTGCACTGCCCAGGGTGATAGGTGTTCAATCCCATCATGCGGATCCTGTGTACAGATATTACAGCCAGACCCCGGAGAGCCGGGAGTATCAACCAGTGGATGTTAAGGCCAGCGTTGCGCAGGCTGCAATGATCGGCAATCCGGTTTCCTTTCCCAGGGTCAGGACGTTGGTGGAACAGTATCTGGATAAAGGAGGCAGGGATAGCTTTACAGTTGTTCAGGTGGAGGAACAGGAAATTATCGAAGCTATGCTCCGGGCCAATAAGTACGGGCACATAGCCTGCACCCAGGGAGGAGAGTGTCTGGCCGGTCTCCTGAAATCCAGGAGCGAGGGACTTGTTGATTCCGGGGAAACCGCAATACTGGATGCAACCGCGCACACCCTCAAGTTCCAGGATTTCCAGGAAAAGTATTTTGACAACGATTTTCCTCCGGAATACGGGATTGAACCCAAGCCCGAATACGTAAACAGGCCTGAAGCGGTATTTTCCGATGAGGTGCGAGGCCGCATGGAAAAAGGGGAATATATTGTCCAATCCGCACGGGAGATTGTGAAAAAACTGGGCCTCTAGAAGTTTTTATCCGGAAACTGCCCTTTTTCCGTTTGACTACGTCAATCTTCAAAATTATTCGTCGACGTATTAAGATACGCCTCCTCATAATTTCTTGATTTCCTTGTCAAACGAAAAA
>JGI1684J13235_1000306_pt1 | contig 18661 bp, 16 predicted proteins | sample PonA232FremontCA_2_FD_13235 | JGI IMG/M metagenome (IMG submission 13235) | reverse complement strand
CAGCCGCTCCGCCAGCTCGTCCAGGCGGGCCAGGCCGTGCTCGTAGGCGCCCGCCTCGCGGGGGTCGCAGTGGACCACGAGGTAGAGGCGCCCGGCCAGGTTGTCGAAGACGACCACCTCCTCGGCCTCAACCAGGCAGATATCGGGCAGGCCGAGGGCGTCCGCCGGGGCGTTGCCCGCCAGCCGCGGCTCGACGTAGCGCACCGTATCGTAGCCGAAGTAGCCCACCAGGCCGCCGAGGAACCGGGGCATCTGCGGGAACCCCGAGGGCGGGGCCGCCCGGTGGCGGTGCTGGTAGGCCTCGATCCAGGCGAGCGGGTCAACGACCTCCTCCTCGTCGACCTGCACACCGTCGCGGTGCACCTCGATGCGGTGGCCGTAGACCGCGATCTCCGTCCGGGCGGGCAGGCCGATAATGGAGTAGCGCCCCCACTTCTCGCCCCCCTCGACGGACTCGAAGAGGAACGAGCGGGGCCCGCGGGCGAGCTTGAGGTAGGTGGACAGCGGGGTGTCGAGGTCGGCGAGCACCTCCCGGATGAGCGGGATGCGGGTGTAGCCGGCGTCTGCGAGGCTGTGGAACTCGTGCTCCTTCATGGCCCTCAGGCGGCTCCGCGCAGCAGGGGCGGCAGCTCGGTGATCGCCTCGATGACGCCGTCGGCGCCCAGCGCCTCGACGGCGACCCCCCGGCGGTAGCCGTAGGGGACGCAGGCCACCGAGATCCCGGCGTTGCGGGCGGCCTCCACGTCGGTGGCCGAGTCGCCGACCATGAGCGTGGTGATCGACGCGGCGCCGAGGCGCTCCATCGCGAAGCGCAGGGGCTCGGGGTCCGGCTTGCGGGCGTCGGTACTGTCGCCGCCGACCACGGCGTCGATGTGGCTGGCGATCCCCATATGCGCCAGGATGGCGTCGGCGAGATGGCGGGGCTTGTTGGTCACCACCGCCAGCCGCATCCCGGAGCGGGCGAGCTCCGCAACCCCCTGGACGGCGCCGGCGTACGGCCGGGAGTCGACGTAGACCGCCTCGCCGTAGCACTCGAGGAAGCGCTCCAGGGCAGCATCCAGCGTCTCCGCGGCCGGCTCGCCGTCGCGGCTGCCCGTCAGGGCGCGGGCTACCAGGCGCCGTGTCCCGTCGCCGGTCCAGTCGCGCACCTGCGCCTCGGAGACCGGCTCCTGCCCCCGCTCGGCCAGGACCCGATTGATGGCGGCGGCCAGATCCGGGGCGCTGTCCACCAGCGTCCCGTCGAGATCGAACAGGATGGCGCGGGTCTTGATAAGGTCCATGGGCCAGCTTCTAGGAGGAAATCTTTAGCCTACCCGCTGGCGCCATCCGGCCGCAAGCGTACCCGGCGCAGGCCGTCGCTTCCGAGGGCCACGGCATCCGCCCGGATGCGGGTATCAGGCGACGACGGGCTGGTCGTAGGCGATAGGCAAGTCCTCGATCTCGTCGAAGGTCACCTCTTCCCAGGCGTGCTCCTGCTCCAGGAGCTTGCACAGCAGCTGGTTGTTCAGGGCGTGGCCCGACTTGTGCCCGTGGTAGGAGCCGATCAGGCTGCTGCCGAGCAGATAGAGGTCGCCGATGGCATCGAGGATCTTGTGCTTGACGAACTCATCCCGGTACCGGAGGCCGTCCTCGTTGAGCACGCGGTAGTCGTCGACCACGATGGCATTGTCGAGACTCCCGCCGAGCGCCAGCTGCGACGCCCGCAGCGCCTCGAACTCCTTCATGAAGCCGAAGGTCCGCGCGCGGCTGACCTCCTTGACGAAGGAGGTGGAGGAGAAGTCGATCTGCGCACTGGCGTGCTTTTCCCGGAAGACCGGGTGGTCGAAGTCGATGGTGAAGCTGACCTTGAAGCCCTCGAACGGCTCGAAGGCCACCCACTTGTCGCCGTCGACGACCTGGACCGGCTCGAGGATGCGCACGAAACGCTTGGGGGCCTCCTGCTCCTTGATGCCCGCTGAGCGTATCAAGAATACGAACGGCGCAGCGCTGCCGTCCATGATAGGCACCTCGGCGGCGGAGAGGTCGACGTAGCAGTTGTCGATCCCCAGCCCGGCCAGCGCCGATAGCAGGTGCTCTACGGTGGCGACGCGGGCGCCGGTGTCATCGATCAGGGCAGTGGACAGGCGGGTGTCCCCCACGGCCGCAGCCGTCGCCTTGATTTCCCGGTCGAGATCCGTACGCCGAAAGACGATCCCGGCATTGGCCGGCGCCGGTCGCAGGGTCAGGTAGACCTTCTCCCCGGTGTGCAGGCCGACGCCGGTCGCGCGGATATTGTTCTTCAAGGTGCGTTGACGGATCATGTCTCGACTCGGCTCCACTACTCATCTGCCCAGGTCCATTCAGGCACGCCCTGCGCGGACGCGCTGTCTACGCCACCCTCGCCGGAGCGACAAGATGTCACCCCATTGTAGTACGATGGCCCCGCCAAGGGTAATGCGCTGCAACATAGGACTGCTCAATCGGCCTGCCGCCGCAGGAACGCCGGGATATCCAGGTACGCCATATCCCCCTCGGTATCGCTCTCCTGGCGCTCCTCGCTGGCGGCGCTGCTCTGGCGGAGCACCGTCGGCCGATCCAGCTGCGAGTAGTCCACCTCCCCCGTCTGCTTGCGGGCGACCTGCTCCGCCGCCTTCGCCGGAGCGCCCGTCGCCTGCGGCGCGGAGCCGAGGCCGGTCGCGACCACGGTCACGCGCAGCTCCTCCTCCAGCTCCGGATCGATGACCGCGCCGACGACCACCGTGGCCTCGTCGGAGGCGTACTCGCGCACCGCGTTGCCGACCTCGTCGAACTCGCCGATGGACAGGTTGTTGCCGCCGGTCACGTTGACGAGGACGCCGTTGGCGCCGGAGAGGTTGAAGTCCTCCAGCAGCGGGCAGGCGATGGCCCGGTCGGCGGCCTCGCGGGCCCGCCCCTCGCCGGAGGCGACGCCATTGCCCATCACGGCCATGCCCATCTCGGACATCACCGTGCGCACGTCGGCGAAGTCGACGTTGATCAGCCCCGGCCGGGTGATCAGCTCGGCGATCCCGCGCACGGCCCCGTGGAGGACGTCGTTGGCCGACTTGAAGGCGTCGAGCAGGGTCAGGTTCTTGCCGAGGACCGGCAGCAGCCGCTCGTTGGGGATGGTAATCAGGGAGTCGACGCTCTCCTCGAGCTCCTTGATCCCCTGCTCGGCCACCCCCATGCGCTTGTTGCCCTCGAAGGGGAACGGCTTCGTCACCACGGCCACGGCGAGGATGCCCATCTCGCGGGCCACCTCGGCGACCACGGGGGCGCCGCCGGTCCCCGTGCCGCCGCCCATCCCGGCGGTGATGAAGACCATATCCGCCCCGTCGAGGACCTCCTGCAGGCGGTCCCGGGACTCCTCGGCAGCCTCCCGGCCCGTGATCGGGTCCGCCCCGGCGCCTAGCCCCTTCGTGACGCCGGAGCCGAGCTGCACCGTCACGCCGGCCCGGGTCGTCGCCAACGCCTGGGCGTCCGTATTGGCGTAGATGAACTCCGCGCCCTCGATATCGCTGTCGACCATGTGCTGGACAGCGTTACCGCCGCCGCCGCCGACACCGATGACCTTGATAACCGCGTTCTGGTTGGCGGTATCCATGAGCTCAAACATAGCGCTACCCTCCTTACGATCTCTGGCGCTTTTCCGCACCGGCGTCTATCAAAAGTATCCCTTGAACCAGCTCTTCATCCGTCCCCACAGGGCGTTCATGCCGGCGTCCCGGCCCAGCGCCGGGGACAGGCCGCTGTCCCGGTTGTGCGCGCCAAAGGCGAGCAACCCCACGCCTGTGGAGTACATGGGGTTGCAGACCACATCCGACAGGCCGGTGATGAACTTCGGGACCCCGATGCGCACCGGCAGATGGAAGAGCTCCTCGGCGAGCTCCGTGACCCCCTCCATCTTCGAGCTGCCGCCAGTGAGCACGATGCCGGCCGGGATCAGGTCCTCGAAGCCGCTCTTGCGCAGCTCCGTCTGCACCAGCGCCAGCAGCTCCTCGTAGCGCGGCTCCACCACCGAGGCCAGCGACTGCCGGGACAGCCGCCGCGGCGGCCGGTCGCCCACCGACGGCACCTCGATGCTCTCCTCGGGGCTCGCCCGCTGCGACAGCGCGCAGGCGTAGCGGACCTTGATATCCTCGGCGTGGTGCGTCGGCGTGCGCAGGGCCACCGCGATGTCGTTCGTCACCTGGTAGCCGGCGATGGGGATCACCGCCGTATGCCGAATGGCGCCGCCGGTAAAGACGGCGATATCCGTGGTACCGCCGCCGATATCCACCAGGCAGACGCCGAGCTCCTTCTCGTCGTCGCTGAGCACGGCGTAGCTGGCGGCCAGCTGCTGCAGGACGATATCGTCCACCTCCAGCTGGCAGCGGCGGACGCACTTGGTGATATTGTCCGCTGCCGAGACGGCCCCGGTCACCATGTGGACCCGGGCCTCGAGCCGGACGCCGGCCATGCCCAGCGGATCCTTGATCCCCTCCTGGCTATCGATCACGAACTCCTGCGGGATGACGTGCAGGACCTGCTGATCCGCCGGGATCGCCACCGCCTTGGCCCCGTCGAGGACCCGCTCCAAGTCCGCGCGCATCACCTCCTTGTCACGGATGGCTACCATGCCGTGGGAGTTGAGGCTGCGGATGTGGCTGCCGGAGATCCCCACGTAGCCGGAGTGGATCTCGCAGCCGGCCATCAGCTCAGCCTCCTCGATGGCGCGCTGGATCGACTGCACCGTCGAGTCGATGTTGACCACCACCCCCTTCTTGAGCCCGTGGGAGGGGTGGCTACCGACCCCGATCACCTCCAGCTCGCCGTCTTCCTTGGTCTCACCGACGATGGCAACCACCTTGGAGGTGCCGATGTCGAGACCCACGATCAAGCTGTCTTCCGTCTTTCGAACCATGGTCTGCTCCGCGTTCAGTCCGCTTCCTCCGCCGCTCCCCAAGCCACCGCGAACCCGTTGGGGTAGCGCAGATCGACCCGCTCCAGCGGAGCCTGTTTTGCTTGCCGCAACGTCGGCAGTACAGCCGCGAACCGGGCCGCACGCTCACGAGGCTGCTGGCGCCCGAGGGCCACCTCCACCCCACCGGCGAGCTCGGCACGCCAGGAGGCCCGCGGCGACAGGCGTAACGCCGCCACCTCAACCCCCTGCTCCGCGAGCCGCTGCCGCAGATCCTTGAACAGCTCGGCCACCTCGCGCTCGCTACCCGCAGGCCCGGCCAGCCGCGCCAGGCCCTCGGGGACCGTACCCGCTGGCGGCTCGAAACGCTGGCCGTCCGTATCCAGGAGGCCACCGCCCGCCCAGCGCGCCAGGGGCTGGCGCTCGACCAGGGCGACCTCCAGGGCGCCCGGCCACGCCCGGCGCACCTCGGCGCTGGCCACCCAGGGCAGGGCCTCCAGCGCCTGCCGGGCGCCACGCATATCCACGGCCAGCAGGCTGCGGTGCAGGTGGGGCGCCAGCGCCTCGCGGATCCGCTCATCGCTGATCCGCTCCGGCAGCTCGGTCACCGCCACCCGCTCCAGGGGCAGGATGCGCCCCTGCTGCACCGCCTTGGCACCGGCGCCGGCCGCGGCCACCGCTACCAAGGCCACCGCAGCCCCCCAGAGCCAGGCCCGCAGGCCGGGCAGCGCCGGGAGCCGGGGCCCACGGCGCCAGCGGGCGCCGGGTCGATCGCGCCGCTCCGCCGGCGTCACGGCAGCGCCTCCCCGAGGATGCGGGCCACAAGCTCATCGAAGCCGATCCCGGCCTGGGCCGCCGCGATGGGCACCAGGGAATGGCCGGTCAGGCCTGGGACGGTGTTCACCTCCAGGAGCCACCAGGCGCCCTCGGCGTCGCGCATCACGTCCACCCGGCCCCAGCCGTAACCACCGACAGCCCGGAAGGCCTCCCGGCACAGGGCGTCGAGCTCGGCCTCCTCCGCCGCCTCGAGCCCGCTCGGGCAGTGGTGGCCGGTGTCGTGGGCCTGATACTTGGCCGCATAGTCGAAGAACGCGTGGGAGGTCTCCAGCCGGATCGAGGGCAAGGCGCGATCCCCGAGTAGCGCCACCGTGTACTCCACGCCCTCGACCCACTGCTCGGCAAGGACCTCGGTGTCGTAGACGGCCGCGGCGCGATAGGCGGCCGCCAGCTGGTCCGGGCCGGCTACCCGGGTCATGCCGAGGCTCGAGCCTTCCCGGAGCGGCTTGACGATGAGCGGCCAGCCCAACGCCTCCCCGGGCTCCGCATCCCCGGGCGCCAGCAGGCTGCCGGCCGGGGTGGGCAATCCGCTGCCCTGCCAGAGGCGCTTGCAGCGCCACTTGTCCATGCCCAGCGCCGAGCCGAGCACGCCGCTGCCGGTGTACGGCACGCCGAGCAGGTCGAGTACGCCCTGCACGGTCCCGTCCTCGCCGCCGCGGCCGTGCAGGGCGATAAAGACCCCATCGTAGCCGCGCAGCGCCTCCAGGGCGCGATCCCGCGGGTCGAAGGCCTCGGCGTCGTAGCCGCCGCGCTGCAGGGCAGCGAGCACGGCCCCGCCGCTGCGCAGCGAGATGTCGCGCTCGGCGGAGTCCCCGCCCATGAGCACGGCGATCCGCCCGGCGTCTTGGCGCGCAGGGATCCCCCTCAAGGCGCTGCCTCCCCCACGATATGGACCTCCGGCTCCAGGTGGACCCCGTGCACCGCTGCCACCCGGTGCTGGACGTGCTGCATCAGGGCCTCGATATCCGCGGCGCTGCCTCCCTCGTTGAGGATGAAATTGGCGTGGCGGGTGGATACGCGCGCGCCGCCCCGGCGCGCGCCCTTCAGGCCGGCGCTGTCGATGAGCCGTCCGGCCGCATCCCCCGGTGGATTCCGGAAGACCGAGCCGCAGGTCGCCTGGCCCACAGGCTGCGTGGCGTTGCGCTGGCGCAGCAGCGCGCGCACGGCCTCGCGCAGCCCTGCCACCGACCCCGGCTCCAGCGCCCAGGTAGCGGCGAGGAAGGACTCGCCCGCCGGGCCGCGGACACTGCGGTAGCCCACCTCGAAGTCGGCCGGCGCGCGGTGCCGGACGCATCCGGAGCGATCCACCGTCTCCACGGCGACGACGCGCTCCCAGGTGGTGCCGCCCCAGGCACCGGCGTTCAGCGCCAGTGCCCCGCCGGCGGTGCCGGGGATCCCGGCCAGGAACGCCAGCCCGCCCAGGCCCGCGCGCACCGCCTCGCGGGCCAGGCGCCCGCAGGCGACCCCGGCCTCGGCCCGGATCCGGTCGCCGGTAATAGCCAGGCCGTCGAGCCCGCCCTGGGTGAGTAGCACCGTGCCGGGCAGGCCGCCGTCACGGACCAGCAGGTTGCTCCCCAGGCCGCACCAGAGCAAGGGCTCCTGCGCCGGCAGGTCGGCCAGGAAGGCAACCAGGTCGGCGGCATCCGCCGGGCGGTAGACCCGCCGTCCCGGGCCGCCCACCCGCCATGTGGTATAGCCGGCCATGGGCTCGCGCTCGCGGAGCTCGCCCGGCTGCACCCGCCGGCGCCTCGGTACCGCCGTCATGGGCCACCTCCCGGGGCTATCGCCTCGCCCAGACGGGCCGGCAGGCTACCGATACTGCCTGCCCCCAGGGTCAGGACCACGTCCTGGGGCCGTAGCAGCCCAGCCAGCAGGCCGGGGATCTCCGGCAGCGCTTCGGCAAAGATCGGCTGCACGCCGCCCTGCTCGCGCACCGCCGCCGCCAGGGCCCGCCCGTCGAAACCGGGCAGGGGGGCCTCACCGGCGCCGTAGACCTCGGTGAGCACCAGCGCATCGGCACCGCTGAGCACCCGGGCGAAGTCGTGGAAGAGCTCCCGGGTACGGGAGTAGCGGTGCGGCTGGAAGACGACCACCAGGCGCCGCCCCGGCCAGGCCTCCCGGGCCGCCTGGAGCGTGGCCGCCAGCTCCCGCGGGTGGTGGGCGTAGTCGTCCACCAGCGTAGCGGTGCCCCCACCCGCCAGGGGGATATCCGGATAGACCTGGAAGCGCCGGCCGATGCCCTGGAAGTCGGCGAGTGCGCGCTGGATGGCCGGCACCGCCACGCCTAGCTCCCGCGCCAGGGCGATGGCGGCGGTGGCATTGAGCACGTTGTGCCGCCCCGGGAGGCTGACCTCGACCCGGAAGGATCCCCCGTCGCCCTCGTGGACGCGGAACCGGGTCCGGTGGCCGTCGGGCTCCAGGGCCTCGGCGCGGATATCGGCGTCCGCGGCGAAGCCGTAGGTCAGCACCGGCCGGCCGAGCTCGTCGCGCAGCCGGCGCACTTCCGGGTCGTCGAGGCACAGCACCGCCAGGCCGTAGAACGGCAGGTGGTGCAGGAAGTCGATGAAAGTCCGGCGCAGCGTCTCGAAGTCGCCGCCATAGGTACCCAGGTGGTCGGCATCGATGTTGGTTACCGCCGCCATCACCGGCTTGAGGTGGAGGAAGGAGGCGTCGCTCTCGTCGGCCTCGGCCAACAGGTACGGGCCCGTACCGAGGCGCGCGTGGGCGCCGGCGCTGATCAGCCGGCCACCGATGACGAAGGTAGGGTCCAGGCCGCCCTCGGCGAGGCAGCTGGCGAGCAGCGACGTGGTCGTCGTCTTGCCGTGGGTGCCAGCTACCGCGACACCCTGGCGGAAGCGCATGAGCTCGGCCAGCATCTCCGCCCGCGGTACCACCGGCAGGCGCGCCCGGCGCGCCGCCTGGACCTCGACGTTGTCCTCGGTGACGGCGGTGGAGACGACCACGGCATCCGTGCCCTCGATATGCGCCGGATCGTGGCCGATGCGCACCGCCACCCCGAGCCCGATCAGGCGCTCCACCACCGCGCCCGAGCGCACGTCGGAGCCGGTCACGGTAAAGCCGAGGTTGTGCAGGACCTCGGCGATCCCGCCCATACCGGCCCCGCCGATGCCCACGAAGTGGATCCGGTGCACCCGGCCGAAGGCGCCGCGGCCGGCGAGGCGCGGCTCGCGGGCGGGGGCGGCTGCATCAGCCATAGACCACCTCCTCGCAGACCGTCGCGATCCGCTCGGCGGCATCCGGACGCGCGACGCTGCGCGCCATGCCGGCCATCCCCGCGAGCCGCTCGCGGTCGGCGAGCAGCCCCGGCAGGAGCTGCGCCAGGACGCCTGCCTCGACGTCGGCCTGGGGGACCACCCGGGCAGCGCCGACCTCGCGCAGCTGCGCAGCATTGGCGGTCTGGTGGTCATCCACCGCCCAGGGCAGCGGTACCAGTACCGCCGGCACTCCGGCGGCGGCCAGCTCGGCCACGGTGAGCGCGCCGGCGCGGGCCACGACCAGGTCCGCCCAGCCGTAGGCGCCAGCCATGTCGTCGATGAAGGGGACGATCTCGGCGCTCACCCCCGCCTCGCGATACCCCGTACGCGCCTCCTCCAGGGTGGCCTCGCCGGCCTGGTGGCAGATCAGCGGCGCCTCGCCGGCCTCGGCCAGCGCCTGCGGCACCCATCGGTTGAGGGCGCGGGAGCCCTGGCTGCCGCCGAGGACCAGCAGGCGCGGCGGCCCGGCACGGCCGGCGAAGCGCTGCTGCGGCGCCGCCAAGGCGTGGATCGCCGCACGGGCGGGATTGCCCGTCCACTCGCCGCGCCGCTCCCCCAGAGCCCCAGGGAAGCCGGTGAGCACCCGCTGGCTGAGCCGCGCCAGGGTGCGGTTGGTCAGGCCGGCACGGGCATTCTGCTCGTGGATCACCAGCGGCCGCCGGGCCAAGCGCGCGGCCAGCCCCACCGGGCCGGCCACGTAGCCGCCCATGCCCAGGACAACGTCCGGTTGCCAGCGCCGCAGGGCCCGGCCGGCGACCGCCACGGCCCGGCCCAGGCGGGCGGGCAGGGCCGCCAGGGCACGCGGCCCCTTACCCCGCACCCCGCCGATCTCCAGCCACTCCGAGGCCAGGCCGGCGGCAGGCACCGCATGCCCCTCGAGACCCTGGCGGGTACCCAGCCAGACCACCCGGTGACCGCGGCGCTGCAGCACCTCGGCCACCGCCAGGCCGGGGTAGACATGGCCGCCAGTTCCGCCGGCGGCGATAGCGACGGTCAAGGCGCTCATGCCCCCTCCTCCGCGTCGATCGGGCGTACCCCGTCGGCACGTGCCTGCGCCAGCTCGTAGCCGCAGCGCAGCAGCAGCCCGACCATAGCGCCGGTGACCACGGCGCTGCTGCCGCCGTAGCTGAACAGGGGCAGCGTAAGCCCCTTGGTGGGCAGCAGGCCCGTGGCTACGCCCATGTTGATGAACGCCTGCAGCCCCAGCACCAGCCCCAGCGCCCAGGCGAGGTAGCCGGCGAAGGGGAGCCGGTGGCGGTGGCACTGCCAGCCCAGGGCCATCGCCCGCCAGACGATGTAGGCGAACAGCAGCAGCACCGTGGTGACCCCCAGCAGCCCCAGCTCCTCGGCGAGGACCGAGAAGACGAAGTCGGTGTGCGCCTCGGGCAGGTAGAAGAGCTTCTGGACGCTGCCGCCGAGCCCCACCCCCAGCCAGCCGCCGCGGCCGATGGCGATCAACGACTGGGTCAGCTGGAAGCCGGTATTGAACGGATCCGACCACGGGTCCATGAAGGCGGTCACCCGCTCCCAGCGGTACGGCGAGTAGAGCACCAGGCTCGCCGCCACCCCGGCCAGGGCCGCCACCAGGGCTGCGAACCGCCACAACGGCACCCCAGCCAGGTAGAGCAGCCCCCCCACCATGGCCATGAGCATCGCCGCCGTGCCGAAATCCGGCTGGCACAGCAGCAGGAAGGCGCAGATCCCGGCGACCACCACCGGCGCCATGAAGGCCAGGGTCGAGGTGCGCAGCTGCCGCTGCCGGCGCACGAGGAAGCCGGCCACGTAGATCGCCACCAGCACCTTCACCGGCTCGGCTACCTGCATGTTGAACACCCCCAGGTGCAGCCAGCGCGCCGCGCCGTTGACCTCCCGCCCGACCCCGGGGATGAGGACCAGCAAGAGCAGCCCCAGGGCCACGAGGGCCAGCGCCGGGCCGGTGCGCTGCCAGAGGCTCAGCGGCGCCTGCAGCGCCGCCGCTGCCACCCCGGCGCCGAGGACGGCGAAGAGGGCCTGGCGCTTGAAGTAGTAGAAGGGATCGCCGGTGGCCTGCTCCGCGACGGAGGTCGAGGTCGAGGCCACCATGACGAGGCCCAGCAAGGCGGCGGCGATCACCACGCCCACCAGGCGCCGGTCCAGTGCCGGCCACAGCGGCAGGTGCGCCGCGCGTCCGGAAGCCTCGGCGGCGTAGTCAGCCATGCGCCACCTCCCCGAGGACGGCCTCGCGGTAGGCCCTGCCGCGCTGCTCGAAGCCGCTGAAGGCGTCGAAGCTGGCGCAGGCCGGCGCCAGCAGCACCGCATCCCCGGACGCGGCCCGGCGGGCGGCCCGCGCGACGGCGTCGGACAGGCCGGCGGCACGCTCGGTGGGCGTGCGGCCGGCGATGGCTGCCTCGATGGCTGCGGCGTCTTCGCCGATGAGGATGACCGCCCGGGCGCGCTCGGCGCAGGCCCGGGCCAGCGGCTGGAAATCGGCGCCCTTGCCCTGCCCACCGGCGATGAGCACCACCGGCCGCTGCAGCCCCTCGAGGGCTGCTACGGCGGCGCCGACATTGGTCGCCTTGGAGTCGTTGATCCACTGCACACCGCGCCACTGGCCCACCGGCTCCATGCGGTGGGGCAAGCCGGTAAAACGGCGCAGGACCGCCTGCTGGGCGGCCACCCCGATCCCCCAGGCGTCGGCCAGGGCCATGGCGGCCAGGGCGTTGGCGCAGTGGGCGCGCCCCGGCACCGGCAGCTCGGCGGCCGCCACGCGCCGCTCGTCGCCGGCGGCCAGCCACGCCGCGCCGTCCGCCTCCACCAGGCGGTAGCCGGCGGCGGCCCCACCGCTCAGGGCAAAGGAGCGCACGCCGGCGCCCTCGCCGGCCATGGCCGCGGTCCAGGGATCGTCGGCGTTGACCACCGCCGTCTCCACCCCGTCGAGGATGCGCGCCTTGGCGGCGGCGTAGGCGGACAGGTCGTCGTAGCGGTCCATGTGATCGGCGCTGACGTTGAGCACGGCGGCGGCCCGAGGGCGGAACCCCGGGCAGGCCTCCAGCTGGAAGCTGGAGACCTCCAGCACGTAGCCGTCCCGGGGCGCCGCCTCGAGGAGCTCCAGCGCCGGGGTGCCGAGATTGCCGCCCACGGCCACATCCCGGCCGTCGGCCCGGGCCATCTCGCCGAGCAGGGTGACCACGGTGCTCTTGCCGTTGGAGCCGGTCACCGCGCAGATCGGCGCCTCGGCGGCCTCGGCGAAGAGGGTCAGCTCCCCGATCACCGGTCGGCCGGCAGCGCGCAGCTCGGCGAGCACCCCGCAGCGCTGGTCCAGGCCGGGGCTCACCACGACCCGCTCGGCGCCGAGCAGGGTCGCGCGGTCCAGGGCGCCGACGACCGCAGGCACCTCCGGCCACTCCGCCCGCAGCTGCGCCAGCCCCGGCGGCTCATGGCGGCTGTCGACGGCGGCCACCGCCTCGCCCTGGCGGCGCAGGTGGCGGACGCAGGCCAGCCCCGTCGCCCCGAGGCCGGCGACCGCGGTATAGCCGTTGTGCCGATCGCCTGCTGCCATCAGCGGACCTTGAGCAGCGCCAGGCCGACGAGGACCAGGACCACGGTGATGATCCAGAAGCGCACGATGACCCGTGGCTCCGGCCAGCCCTTGAGCTCGTAGTGGTGGTGGAGCGGCGCCATGCGGAACACCCGCCGGCCGGTCAGCTTGTAGGACAGGACCTGGACCATCACCGAGACGGTCTCCAGGACAAATACCCCGCCCATGATGAACAGCACGATCTCCTGGCGCACGGCCACGGCGATGACCCCGAGGGCCGCGCCCAGGGAGAGCGCCCCCACATCGCCCATGAACACCTGGGCCGGGTAGGTGTTGTACCAGAGGAACCCGAGCCCGGCGCCGACGATGGCACCGCAGAAGATGACCAGCTCGCCCACGCCCGGCAGCGAAGGGATGTTCAGGTAATCGGCGAAGATCTGGTGGCCCGTGGCGTAGGCGAACACCGCCAGACCCCCGGCGACGAGGACCGTCGGCATGATCGCCAGGCCGTCGAGCCCGTCGGTGAGGTTGACCGCGTTGGAGCTGCCGACGATCACCACCGTGGCCAGGGCGATGAAGCCGCCCCCGAGGGGGATAGTCCACTCCTTGAACAACGGCAGCACCAGGCTGGTCTCGACGGGCTCGACGGCCGTGGCGAAGAGGAAACCGCTCGCCAGCAGCGCAGCGAGTAGCTGCAGTCCGAACTTGGTGTGCGCCCGTAGGCCCTGGCTGTCCTGGCGAATCAGCTTGAGGGTGTCGTCGGCACCGCCGATCCCCCCGAAGGCGAGGGTGACCAGCAGGACCGTCCATACGTAGCGATTGGTCAGGTCCGCCCACAGCAGGGTGGAGACGGCGATGGCGAGGAGGATCAGGGCACCGCCCATGGTCGGGGTACCGGTCTTCTGCAGGTGCGCCTCGGGCCCGTCGTCCCGGACCTGCTGCCCGATCTGGTGGAGCACCAGGCGCTGAATCACCGCCGGGCCGATCAGCAGCGCAATCCCCAGGGCCGTGAGCACCCCGAGGATGGTCCGGAACGTGATGTACTGGAAGACGTTGAAGCCGGAATGGAACGCCTCCAGCAGCATGGCTACGTGGTAGAGCACCTGGATGACCTCCCCTGCTCAGGATCCTCGACAACCAGCGCCCGGGCCACTCGCTCCATGGCGGCCGAGCGCGAGCCCTTGATCAGCACAGCGGCGTCCGCCGTCAGCTCCGCAGCGCACGCCTCGATGAGCGCTTGGTGATCCGGGAAGCTGCGCCCGCCCGGACCGAAGGCCTCTGCCGCGGGGGCCGCCGCGTCACCGACCGTCCATAGCCGGGCCACACCGGCGGCGCGCGCCTGCTCGCCGGCACGCCGGTGCCACGGCGCGCTCTCCGCCCCGAGCTCGCCCATGCTCCCCAGCAGCAGCCACGCCGGGCCGTCGAGCTCGCGCAGCACATCGATGGCCGCCCGCAGGCTGCCCGGGTTAGCGTTGTAGGTATCATCGATGACCCAGCCGCCGTGGCAGCCGGGGCGCAGCTGCAGGCGGCCGGGCACGGGCCGGGCCGCGGCCACCGCCGAGAGGATCGCGCTCGGCGGGGCCGCCACGGCGCAGGCGCAGGCGGCCGCCGCGGCGACATTGCCGGCGTTGTGGGCGCCGAGCAGCGGCGTCGGCGCCGCCATCCAGCCGCTACCGAGGTCCAGCTCCAGGCGCCGCGCGTGGCCGCGGTAGCGGATCTGCCCACTGTCCGCGCCGAAGGTCAGGCAGCGCCGGGCCCCGGCCAGCTCGCGCCAGAGCCCGCAGAAATCGTCGTCGGCATTGATCACGGCCACGCTGTCGCGCGCCAACCCCTCGAAGAGCTCGCCCTTGACGCGGGCGACCCCGGCGACCGAGCCGAACCCGGCCAGGTGGGCCGGACCGGCGTTGGTGACCACCCCGACATCCGGGTGTGCCCAGGCGGTGAGCTGCGCGATCTCGCCGGGCGCGTTGGCGCCGAGCTCGATGACCGCGTAGCGGTGCTCGGCGCCGAGCCGGCAGAGCGTCTCGGGGACGCCGAGCAGATTGTTGCGGTTGCCCTCGGTAGCGAGGGTAGGCCCGAGCTCGCCGAGCATGCTGGCGAGCAGGTCCTTGACCGTGGTCTTGCCGTTGCTGCCGGTAACCGCCACCAGGCGGGCCGGGCTGCGGCGCCGGCACTCGGCACCGAGTGCCGCCAGCGCTGCCGCCGGATCCGCCACCACGACCGTGGGCAGCGCCGCCACCGGCCTTTGCCCCAGCATCGCCACGGCGCCGCGGCCGGCGGCGTCGGCAGCGAAGTCGTGGCCGTCCGCCCGGGCGCCGGGCAGCGCCACGAACAGCGATCCCGGCCCGGCGCGCCGGCTGTCTAGGGCCACATCGTGGACCGGGGCCGCCGGCTCCTCGCCGGCCAGCCGGCCGCCGGTAATCGCCGCGATCTGGGCCAGGCCTAGCGGGTCCATGGCACCCCCCCAGGCCCGCTCAGCCAGCGCGCGGCCTCCTCCCGGTCGGAGAATGGGGTGGCGCCATCGGCCCTCTCCTGGAGCGTCTCGCGCCCCTTGCCGGCGATGAGCACCGCGTCCGCCGGGCCGGCAGCCTCGATGGCCGAGCGGATGGCCTCGCCACGATCCGCGACGGGCTCGGCAGCCTCGCCGGCCCCGGCGGCGATCGCGTCACGGATCGCCGAGGGCGGCTCGGTGCGGGGATTGTCGTCCGTAACCACGACCCGGTCGGCTAGGCGGGCGGCCACTTCGCCCATGAGGGGGCGCTTGCCGGGATCCCGATCGCCGCCGCAGCCGAAGACCACCGTCAGCCGCCCATCGGTGTGCTCGCGCAGGGCCGCCAGCGCCTGCTCGAGCGCGCCGGGCGTGTGGGCGTAATCCACGACGACCAGGGGGTCGTCGGCACCGCCGGGGAGACGCTCCATGCGTCCCGGCACCGGCCACAGGCCGGCCAGGCGCTCCAGGGCCGCATCCAGCGGCCGCCCGAGGGCGAGGGCCGCCCCCAGGGCGGCGAGGGCATTGGCGACGTTGAAGCGGCCGAGCAGGGGCAGGTGGACCGACCGGCGGACCCCGCCGAGCCGCAGTGCCACGCGGAGGCCGTCCGGGAGGGGGGTTACCGCCTCCGCCGCCAGGTCCGCGGACGCCCCGGCGGCGCTGTAGGTGAACACAGCCCCGGCGGCGCGCTCGTAGAGGCGCTGCCCCAGCTCGTCGTCGAGGTTCAACACCCGCGCGCGCAGCGTAGGCAGCTCGAATAGCCGGCTCTTGGCGTCGGCGTAGGCCTCCATGGAGCCGTGGTAGTCCAGGTGATCCCGCCCGAGCTGGGTCAGCACCGCCAGGTCCACCGCCGTACCGGCCAGGCGCCCCTGCTCCAGGGCGTGGGAGGAGGCCTCCATGGCGATCCCACTGGCGCCCGCGTCCCGGCAAGCAGCGAGGGCCCGCTGCAGCGCCGCGGCGTCGGGCGTGGTCAGGTCGGCGGGCTGGAGGCGATCGATACGGCCGTACCCCAGGGTCCCGACCACCCCCCAGTGGGCCTCAGGCTCGCTGAGCAGCTGCGCCACGAAGTGGGTCACGGAGGTCTTGCCGTCCGTACCGGTAACCGCGATCACCGCCAGGTCCCGGGACGGCTCGCGGTAGAGCCGGCCCGCGATCGCGCTCAGGTGGCGCCGCAACCCGGAAACGGCGACCAGCGGCACCCCGGCCGCGGCGGTGGCGGTGGCAGCCTCGCCCGGGTCGCCGTCACTCTCCGGATCCCAGGCGACGGCTGCCGCGCCGGCCGACAGGGCGTCGGCGACGAAGGCCAGGCCGTGGCATCGCTGCCCGGACAGCGCCACGAAGAGATCGCCGGGCACGAGGCGCCGCGTGTCGAGGCTCATGCCGTGGATGGCCACCGCCGGTAGCGCCTCGCTGACCCAGGGCGCCAGGAGCCAGCGTAGCGTTACGGGCTGCCCGAGCGACGCCGTGCTCATGGCGCCTCCCCCTTTGCGACGGCGCTCGCCTCCCGGCGCGGCAGGTCGTCGGGCGGGATATTGAGGATCCGCAGCGTCTCGCTCATCACGCGAGAGAAGACGGGGGCCGCCACCTGGCCGCCGTAGTACGCCTCGCTGCGGGGCTCATCGATGGTGACCGCCATCACCAGGCGCGGGTCCGAGGCGGGCACGAAGCCGACGAAGGAGGCGATGTAGTCGTCCTCGGCGTAGCCGCCAGGCCCGCTCTTGTGCACCGTCCCGGTCTTACCGGCCACCCGGTAGCCGGGGATGGCGGCACGTTCCCCGGTCCCGTCCGGCGCCACGACGCCCTCGAGCATCCCGCGTAGCCGGCGCGCCAGGCCGGCGTCGAGGATACGGCGCCCCTCCGGCGGCGCCTCGAGCGCCCGGATCGAGGTCGGCCGGATCACCCCGCCCCGGGCCAGCGCGGCGTAGGCCCGGGCCAGCTGCAGCGGCGTCGCCGCGATCCCGTAGCCGTAGGCCAGGGTCGCACGCTGCACCTCCCCCTGGGGCGGGGCCGGCAGGAAGACTCCGCTGGACTCCTCCACCAGGCCGCTACGGGTCCGGGCACCGAAGCCGAAGGCCTGGAGGGTCTCCCAGAGGGCGCGCGGCTCGGTATCCAGCGCGATCTTCGCCGCACCGACATTGCTGGACTTCTGGATCACGCCGGCGACATCGAGCGTCCCGTGATCGACAACGTCGCGCACGGTGTGGCCTCCGACCCGCAGGGTACCGGGTGCTGTCTCGAACACCTGCCCCTTACGGATGGCGTCGCTGGACAGGGCCGCGGCCACTGTGAAGGGCTTGATGACCGAGCCCGGCTCCTGCGTCCAGTTCACCACGCGGTTGCGGCGCTGCTCGGGATCGACCCCGGAGCGCCGGTGCGGGTTGAACGACGGCTGGCTGGCCATCGCCAGCACCTCGCCGGTCGTGGCGTCCAGCACCACCGCGCTGCCAGACGCGGCGCTGTGGCGCTTGACCGCCCGCTTGAGCTCGCGGTAGGCGATGTACTGGATGTGCCGATCGAGGGCGAGCGCCACATCCTCGCCGGGCTGCGGCTCGCGCAGGAGCCCCACGCCCTCGACGGTGCGGCCGTGCAGGTCCTGGATGACCCGCTTGGCTCCGCTACGGCCGCTGAGCACCTCGTTGAACGCCAGCTCGGCCCCGGCCAGGCCGCGGCCGTCGATATCCGTGAAGCCGACCGGCTGGGCCGCGACCTCGCCCGCCGGGTAGAACCGCTGGAACTCCTGCTTCAGGTGGACGCCGGGCGCCTCCATGCGCGCGATCCGGTCAGCGACGTCGGGGGCCAGGTGGCGCTCCAGGTAGACGAACTCGCGATCCCGGCGCGCCTCCAGGTACGTGCGCAGCTCCTCCGCCGAGCGCGGCAGCTCACCGGCGACCTCCTCCAGGGCCGGCCCATCGTCGAGCAGCTTCGCCGGCTGGGCCCAGGCAGACTGGACCGGCGAGCTGACCGCCAGCGGCTCACCGTGGCGGTCGGTGATGACGCCGCGGTGGGCCTGCATCTCGACCGTGCGCATATGGCGCGCCTGCGCCTCGCTGTGCAAGAACTCGCTGTTGATGATCTGCAGATCGAGGGCACGCAGGAAGATCGCCACGGGGGCAAGGAGCAGCACGCCCAGCACGCTGGCGAACCGCCAGCGCGGCGGCCCTTCCAACGTCGGCTTGCGGCGCGCACTGCGGCTCACCATCCCCTCCTCAAGGGCGCCTCAAGATCACGATGTCGCTGCGCGCGGGCAGCTCCATGCCGAGCTCCGCCCGGGCCAGCCGCTCCACCCGGCCGTGCTTGGCGAGGGCGCTCTGCTCGAGCTGCAGCTTGCGCCACTCCTCGCGCAGCCGGTCGCGGCGCTCGAGCTCCTGCTGCATGGTGGCGAAGACGGAGCGATACTCGTGCTGGAGCCCGACGAGCCCGAGGGCGCTCGCCACGACGGCGACCACCAGGCCCCCCGCCAGCCAGCCAGAGCGGCTCATGGCAGGCGCTCCGCTGTACGCAGGACGGCGCTGCGCGCGCGCCGGTTGCCGGATACCTCCTCGGCGTCGGCCTGCACGGGGCGGCCGACGGTGCGCAGGCGCGGCTGGCAGCCTTCCGGCGGCACCGGCACCGAGGGCGGCAGGTCGCCGACGCTGGCGCTGCGGCGG
>JGI1684J13235_1000301_pt1 | contig 18736 bp, 15 predicted proteins | sample PonA232FremontCA_2_FD_13235 | JGI IMG/M metagenome (IMG submission 13235) | reverse complement strand
GTTCAGACGCTTGAAGCGACGAAACTCATTGATACGGAGACGCAAGTGATTCTCGATCTGTACTGCACAATGACGTGGGAAGGAAGCGACGCCGAGGTGTGTGAGCAACTCGCCCGCCGACATGCGGGCGAGTTGCGGGTCCTTACTGCTGACAAGGGGTATGATTGTAACTGGCTTCGAGAAGATCTCCGTGAGTTGGGCATCAGACCGCTCATCAAGCACTGCATCAACAAACCATACGATCACGCGCACAACGCCCGGATCAACGAAGAACTCTACGGGCAGCGGTCAATGGCCGAGACTGTCTTCTCCAGCGTCAAGCGCTCGCTGGGCTCCGCCCTGCGAGCGCGAACCTGGTATCGGGAATTCCGCGAAATCACCCTAATGTGTGTCGTATATAACATGAAGAAGGCCGCAAAACAGGAGATTCCACTTCCTTCATGCGATTAAACAGAGGCATAAATTCTTTCTCTACGGTGGCCGAGTGTTAAGCGGCGTCATCAACGACGGAAATGCGATGAGAAGACCTCGCGTCTTATACCGGGGAGAAACTCAAGGCGTCACAATTAGGCCAAACTGATGCACTGCGTCTTGATACTCGGCGACCACGTTTTTGAAATCGACCCGGTCGTCGTAGCTGTCTATTGGCTGGAGGTCATCGGCGATGCCGAGCGCTTCCAAGACGGCAGCGAGTTCCTCGGAAGGCGGCGCACCCTCTTCGTAGCGGCGGCGGTTTTCCTCGCTGATAACATCGTCCATCACGTCGCGAGCGGCTGCCGAGATATCGTTTGCAGTCAGATCATATTTTATGATCGCGTCCCTCGCATACTCCATGAACTCCTCGGGGGTGCCCGCAACTTCATCGACGGTGTACGTCCATTCCGGGACACGGACCGTCCGTTGGTCCGTGACGGGGCGAAAGTGTTCCTCGCTGTGTTCGTGCTGAATGAAATCAAACGGCGGGTTAGGGACGAGTTCACTGGTGTCTGCGTCGAGCCCCTGATGATACTCGACGGTCTGTAGTGTCTCGAATTCAGGCTCACCGAGAAACCCATCATTCCCCGCATAGACGGCGTCGAGTGCTGCCTCGATCACTCGTTCGTCCTGTGCCGAGAGATCGATTGGTGTTCGTTCGACCGTCGCGTCGTCCGGCGGTGTCTCATCGACCCGTTCGACCGCAAAGTGCCACCGTTCACGCTCGAGATACTGTTCGTCGGTTATCGCAGCTTCGTAAAAAATGCCATCGCGCTGGAAGAACGTCGGGCGCGGCGCCGTGCCTTTCCCCCACGGTACTCGCCACACGAGCGGCCACTGTTGGGCCGCCACACTACCGGTGTCGAACAGTTCGGAGACATACCGTGTCTTTGTTTCGTCGGTGAAGTCGACTCGAGTGGTCGCTCTGATCGCGGTCGGATCGGGCCACAGGTGTCCGGTTCTCGCCAGTGACTCGATCGACGACAGGTCCAGTTCGCCTGCGATAAGCGCGTAGTCCTCGAGACTACCGGAACTCAGGCATCCGGCGGTTGCAGCAACCGCTCCGGACGCCCCGAGGAGTTGGAGGGCGCGACGGCGGGAACACCGCATGCTCATATAGGTTCTACAGCGATGAAAATAAAAACATATTCGAAGGCTCAAACGCCGATTAGAGCGTTCGATATGTCTTTTATTACGATCCTACTGAATTACATACGAGCGTATCCATGCGTACTAATAAGCGTTTGAACCTGTCATCGACAGTTCTGGGTGTCGGGGTATTTGGCGCGCTTTTCATTTGCGTGACAGCCTTTTTACTAGCCGTTGCATCGAGAGGGAGCATCTTGGGCGTCCTCACTGGTATCGTGGTTTTAACATTTATTCTGATGATCGGGGGACAGTTGCTGGTGGATGCATTGCTGCGTCGACGGCATCGGATCGAAAAGAAGGTTCAATCAGTGAGACAGCGGCTGCGAAAGTGAATCCGCCACCTCAGACGGCGTGGCCCACGGGGTAGTGATAGAGACGGCCGATCCGCACAGCCACGGGCCATTGCAAAAGTGAGTCCTCAATCGGTGTCTGTGCTTGATGTCAGCCGATGATCCCTTCAGTAACCGATACGATTCCGTTGCCGACCTCAACGACGATCGTCTGCGGCGGTTTGTCGCCGACGTTACACGTTGTGGCCTCCTCGACCGGCTTGGTACCCCTGTCGCTCTCGTCGCCTCCGGCCGGATCGGCCGCTCCCACGACGCTCACGTCATATCGTCCGGCCGGGACGATCTCCATTTCGGTCGTCACCGCTCCGGGAGCGAGTTCGTACGTCGCCTCGTATTCGTACTGACTATCGTCCGTTCTCGCCCCACTGTTTCGCACCGCGCCCCCGTCCTGAGGAGAACTGTCCGGCCGGGATACCGAGAGCCGAACCCGATAGGATCGGTTCTCGTCGTAGTTCCGGAGGCACAACTGCTCACACCGCGTCCTGACTGCCGACGGCCCGAGTACCTCCTCAGCGGCTGCCGTCCTGGTCGTGTTCTGGCGTTGTTGCTGCATACGTGTCGATACGTCCGTTTGGAAAAAAATCCGTTTGAGGCTCAAATCGGCGTTTGAGCGTTGCAATCAGCGCATTCCCGCCATCGGGCGTCAGAGTTTTTGCAAAACAGCCGTCGAACCCGGTTCGCTATCGAAGCGAGCTCATGTCGCATGCGGTTGCGAGTTCCGGGACTGCGATTGTATTAAGCAAGACACGTAGCAGCATGCCGTGAACTGCCTCGGCCTCCTCCGCCTGTAGACCAGTCGCGTGAAGCCCGTCAGTCCTCTCGCGTGACTGATAAGAAACCGCGGGTATTAAACGCTGTAGGGGATAGTGTACTCAAATGGCAGGCGGGATGCACGTCGACCAACCTCAGGTCCTCATGGTCGACGATGAAAAGGAAGTCGCCGATGCGTACGCACTTCGGTTGGAGGGGGTTGCGGAGGTGACCATCGCCTACAGCGGCACGAAGGCACTAGAGGCGGTCGACCCGTCGGAGCCGCCTGACGTCATCCTGTTGGATCGACATATGCCGAACCTTTCGGGCGACGAGGTTCTGAGGGAGCTACGCGGATACGATATGCGTACCCGGATACTCATGATAACAGCCATCGACCCAGGGTTGGATCTTCTGGAATTGCCGTTTGACGATTACCTCTGTAAGCCGGTCGAACGTGAGGACGTCAGGGCGGCTGTCGACCAGCAATGTCGGGTACTGGCTTACGAACTCCTCGGAGAATACTTTGAGTTGGAATCGAAGCGATCCGTCATCGCCGCCGAGTTGCCGCCGAAACGCCTCGCGGATCACGACGAGTTTACCACCCTCGACGCTCGGACTGACGCGCTTCGCGAACGGGTCTGCCGGCTCCTTCCGGATGCGGAGACCCTACTGGAGACGTTTTCGGGCGTCGACCGCGAGGGATACTGAGTTCGGGCGGGCACAGGCATGCGCCACGTCGGCTGTCATCGGTCCGGCGTTGTTGCGCCGTCACCGCCGAAGAAAGCGTTCAACAGTTCCCGCTGCGCATTCCGTAGGTGATACAGAACGGTGGGGCCAGAGATGTCGAGCGCCTCCGCGACCTCCTCGGATGTACTACCCCGCGGTGATTCGAAGTAGTCCGAGAGATGGGCGGCTCTGAGCACGCGCCGCTGTTTCTCGGTGAGTGACTCTTCGAGTTGGCGCTGGAACGCCTCCATCGTCTCCGGCTCCCGCGGGCGTTCACTCCGGGCCCGTAAGTTCGTGTCCTCGAACCGCTTGTCAACCGCTTCGACGGCGGCTCGGACGTCGCTGTCCGGCGGGAGTTCGGCGACGAGGTCGGCCGTCTCACCATTGTAGGTTGCATCGGTAACTGTCGCCCCCCAGTCGACCAGCGTTGTGATCGGGGTCGGCCCGGCCAGCGTCACCTCGATTAGTGATGTCGTATCGCTGTCCTCAACGAGCCGGACATCGGCGACGGCCGAGTGGTCCTGCACGACCGGCAGCAACTGATCAGTGCCGCCTTCGGTGCGCAGGTAGCACACGACGATATCGTCGTCCCTGGCGACAGCACCCGCCAGCGAGAGAGGCCGGTCGACGGCTGCACTGGCTTCAACGAGCGGGAGGTCCCCGTCACGGACCTCGAGACGCAATTCCGTCACGGTGTCGGCAAACAGGAGGTCTGATTGTTTGATTGCGTTCACCGCAAACCCCGCCACTGCCCCGAGCGTGTTCAGGGTAGCTTGTTCTTGCGTGCTGAATCCCGATTTGCGTGTCGCGTATACGCCCATGACGCCGTAGACAGTATCGTCCGATGTTAGTGGCACTGCGAGCGCCGATTGGAGTCCACGGCTGAACGCCGCGACGCGTAGCTCCCGCGGGATCTCTTCGTCCTCCGGAATCGTCTCCACGAGACGCGTTGCCCCAGTCTCAACGGCGTGCTGTTCCGGGAGCGCGGTGTCCGCGGACAGTTCAGCGTCGATCGCATCAAGAACGTCGGGAGCATCCCCCGCGGAAGCCACCAGTTGAAGTCGATCGTCGGTGAGGTCCCGTTCGCCGATCCAGACGAACTCGTACAGGTCTGTCGTCCCCAGGCGTTGACAGACCGTCTCCCAGACCTCCTCGCGCGCCGAGGCATCGATGACCCGCCGGAGTACCGTCGCGACTAACGCGTCGATCGATTCCAAGCGCGAGAGACGCTGGCGGAGGCGGTCGATAGTCTGCTGGTCGGTGCGCCGGGCGGTCACATCTCGTGTATACAGGATAGTGCTGTCCTCGACGACGGTGACCTCGGTCGCGAGCCAACTGTCGATGGTGGGGTAGTACTCCTCGATCGATCGCTCGACGGGCGGGTCGGCGGCGAGCGCGTCGTGGAGTGTGCCCGCGGCTGATTGTGGCAGCACTTCCGTGGCCTCCCGTCCGGAGAGCGCTTCGGGGTCGGTGTCGAGAAGGTCGGCCGCAGCGGGGTTGGCGGCCGTGATCTCGCCATCTACAGCTACTTCAATGACCCCCATCGGGGCGTGTGTCAGTTGTTCGTCCATATCAAATTCTCATTGCGACTCGTACCTGCCGATTGCGACGGCCACGGTTTGAACCTCCGGTTATGCAAGGCCGGTAACCTCGAAGCGAGCACCGCCACTATCGCTTTCGGCCACGGTGACCGTCCACCCGTGGGCCGTCGCGATGCGCTTTACGATGGTCAACCCGAGTCCCGTCCCATCACCGGCGACGGTGTATCCGGGTTCGAAGACACGCTCGCGCTCTGCGGGCGGAACGCCACACCCGTCGTCAGCAATAAAGAACCCGTCGGCCATCGGTCCGACCCGGATCGAAAGAGGCGGGGCATCCGCTGCCGTCCCGCCGTCAGGCCCGGGTTCCGGAGCGTCGCCGGTTTTTGATGCCGTCGGCGTCCCCGGAGCCCCGCGCTCAACAGTGTCGTCGGACTCCGTCCGACTGCTCGTGGAACCATGTTCCACGGCGTTGCGGAACAGGTTCTCGAAGAGCCGCTGGAGGCGGTCGGGGGCAGCCTCCGTCTTCTGGAGGTCCTGCGCGACGGTGAGTTCCGTCGCCCCCGTCTCGACGGCCTGCCAGGCGTCCCTGGCGACATCCGCGATGGCAACGCTCGCGGTCGTGTCTATGGCCTTGTCCCGTCGGGCTAGGGTGAGGACGTCACCGATGATTCGCTCCATGCGGTCGTGGGCACGGTCGAGGCGGTCAAAGTGCTCCCTGTCACCGGTCTCCCGAGCCGCTCGTGCCCGTGCTTTGGCCACGTCAAGCGGGTTGCGGAGGTCGTGGCTGATCGCACTGGCGATGTGATCGCCTATCGATCCCATACCGGGGTCCGGCTGTTGTTCGATCAGGGTCAGTGTCCCGGTAGTCTGGTCGCCGTTCGGGACTACACCGAGGCGGTACATCGACCCGTCGTCAGCGTCGTTATCTGTCCGGATCATCGTATCAGTTCGATTCCCGGCCAGGAGTGCCTCGCAGACGGCATCGGGGCCGCCGCCTTGCTCGGCTCTGAACCCATTTTCCCGCCACCACGCTCGCAGCGTCGGTGCGGACGCACCCGTGCCGAACGCCGACACGAACGGCTCGTTTGTCGAATCCAACACGACCGTATCGGCGGACACCCTGTACCGGGCGACAGGATACGGTAGCGTTTCTATCGGGACCGTCTTCGCGTCGGCACGGGGAGTGTTGTCGCGCTCGTTCATGAGTCTCGATGCTTCGTCACCGGCCAGTCGTGTCGGCGACACAGGTGCACGCTTCCGCGTGGGACGGTGCCGAGAGATGGTAGACGACCGGGACGGCAATCATACGTACTGGGTTACACGCACGCTGACTTATTTTATCTTTCTAAGAATCTAGATCACGCGCCTAGACGCCGCCGACAGTCCGGCGCCACGTGAGAGCAAGGCTCCGCCTCAATGACGCTGATACGGAGGTCGTACCGAGATAATGGGCCGAACTCAAGCGGGTAAGCGTCTCTGGCTCGAATCAAACCGGTTTGAAAATTACTGACGTAGCCAAGTGCCCATCAGTAACGTATCAGCGGGCTCGGCGGAGCGATACCGCTTAGACGGGATGCGGGGACGACAGTCTACAGCACCGTCCCGGATCGATGCAGATCTACCCCGCCGGACGGAGACTGGCGCTACTGCAAGCAACAAGCACCCACCACAGCCACGACTAGAGCGGAACTACACGTCGAAGATCGCCCGCCTGCCGAGGTGAAAACCGATTTCTCCATACTACTAGCCGGGCCAAAGAGACAAATTTGGATAGCTAGCTCCCTACTACAGGATAGTTGAGTTACTCATATTCAGATGAACAATGTCCGCTGGATCGTCTATCCACCCCCTCGCTGATTCGCATAGCCGACGTACCGATCACAAGTTGCTCGGAGCCCCCGGGTCCCGATCGATGGGGGGTGCATAGCATGTCAGTGCAGGATCTGTTGCCGGAGCAGCTTCCAGACGAGCGCGACACCGGTCAGCGAACGATTAACGTCGTGGAAGACGGCATGTCGCTGGAGGTGCTCGCTACCGAGGCCGCTCGCGAAATAGTCATGACCCTCCACGAGTCGCCGAAGGCCGCCTCGGAGATCGCTACCGAGACCGGAACCTCGCTGCAAAACGTCTGTTATCACCTCGATCGACTCCAGCAGGTCGGCCTGGTCGAGGTCGCCGGGAAGCGACACTCCTCGAAGGCCAAGGAGATGGACATCTACGCCCCCACGAGCGCATCGATCGTCGTCGAGTTCGATACGGAGCAGCCGTCCGATGAGTGAGCGGGCGACGTAGAACTCATCAAAAATGAGGATACCTGAGCGTATGGCCAGCCTCCATCGATATGAGAAACCGTCGGAGGTCCTCCAGCGGTTCCCGACGGTGCTGTTCGGGAAATGAAACCCTCTTGAGCGCCTTGTTCGGTATCCTTCGGTCGGCGTGATCGCATTGTGCCTGAGCGTTGGGTAGCATCAATGCGCCGTCAAGCCGTATTGCTGCGCACGAGAGATCGGGCTTCCATCATCGCATCCGATCTCACGAGAGACGGTCGATCAAACATCATATCCGAACACAACCCCCGAATCGTCGTTGCGTTCGTCTTCTGTGCCTCCTGTATTTTCTGTGTCATCTATAGCTTCTGTGTCCTCTGTCTCACGTTCCGTGTCGTTAGTCACATCGGCCGTGGCCTCATCGGACTCGGCCGGTGCATCTGCTGTTTCGGCGTCATCCCGATGCGCGACACGAAACAGATCTGCCGCCTGTTGGTCAGTAACGGCAATCACTTCGACCGGCAGGCGCTCAAGCCCAGCGATCTCGGCCGCTGCGACCCGTTTGTGACCGTCGAGGATCGTCCCGTTTTCCCGAACGACGGGAAAACTGCCCGGGAACTGATTTCGATAACACCGCCGGATTATGCCGTCCTCGGGTGTGAAATCGATATCGTACTCAGGATACGGGGAGAGTTCTTCAAGTGGCACGAATTCGATGCGTTTTCTGGGCTTCAACACCTCGACAGCCTCGCAGACGCGGATGAACACGCTCCCGAGTGATTCGTCGGTTGTCGTGTTCGTCGCATCGTGTAGGACGACACTCCCACGGTTGCCGTGAACGCGGTCGACCCAGCCTTCGAACACCCCGGTCTCGGTGTGGACGCGAACGTACTTTCCTCGTAGTGCCCGATCAAGCGTATCGTTGAATGAACTGTCTGTCATTGATGATCTTTCTGCGGCCTCGACAGTATTCAATTTAGCCCCCCTGGACAACTCAGTTGGGGAGCGTATCGACCCGTTTCGTGATAGCTCTCCTCAATAAGTGTGTATCGGAGCGTGACGCACACCTCGTCTACGTTCGACTCCGGCAGAGGGGCCGCGTAGGGTTACCCCTCGTCGGCCGCGTCGACGTACTGGTGTTCCCACTCGCGTCGGGCGTCGATCTCACGCTGGCCGCGCCGCGTCGCCGTGTAGAAATTCGTCCGTTTGTCCCGTTCGCCTTTCTCGACGAGCCCCTTCTCGACGAGCGTATCGAGGTTCGGGTAGAGACGCCCGTGATGGATCTCTGACTCGTAGTAGTCCTCGAGTTCATCCTTGATCGCGAGGCCGTGGGGCTCGCCTAACCCAGCAACTACATACAGTAGGTCTCGCTGAAACCCGGTCAGATCGTACATACCATACAAAATACATATTAGCAATATAAATCCAGCGGTCACCGTTTCACTCCAATGACCACTATACGCAAACGGATCCCGTATCTATTTGCCTCACATTATCATCGGTGGGCAGGGAGCGATGAGTCCTCACACGCCCCATTTCCCTCCCGCTGGTAGCACTATTTGATCATAACTTACGTGTCGGCCTACCGCTTGGCTGACAAAGATTTAGTATCATGCGACCAATTGATTCCGCTAACAGCCGCACCTACTGGCACATGAGAGCCCCGACACGATCCTCAGCGCGTGCCCCGACTGTCACGGGGTTGTCGACCCGCACAAGTGAACTGCCTCAGGATCAAGACGACGCTGGTGTTTCGCTACGTTGTGATTCGATATACGCAGCAAGCAGATACTAGTCCGCCCCGTTCATCACGTTTCAGGCCCGCCAGATGTCTCAGGCTCTGGCCCACCGGCTTGCTCAGTCGACTCCGCCTCGGCGTTCATCGCTTCGTCACCGTCGCCAAAGAGTACGAGACACACCCATGCCCATGCCCTCGCTCGTCGTCGACGGGGACCCTTGCCCATCGGTCAGACCCTCCGGACCAGATGATCTCGCACGGCCCGCTGGCGCTCTTGGCACGTTTTATTGAGCTTCGCGACTGTCGCCAGCACTGGATGGTCAACCGGGAAATCCTGGTACAGATACGGCATGAGGCTTTGATGTCGCACGCCGGTGTCGATGCCCTGGTTCGTCGTCCTCCGGAGGAACGCTTGCCGGCCACGGGCAACGTCCTCACAGCAGTCGCGATGGCTGGCAAGTGTCTCGTGTCGCTGTTTCAGCGCGTCGAAACCGAGGTCAATCAACGGCGTCTCGTTCGCCTCGACGATCCAAGCGGTAATGATGTCGACCGCTGTCGCCGCATTCGCAAGCTGTGCGCCTTCCCGATTGAGCGCTTTTTGTAACGCCGCAGCCTCCGACGACCGAGACCGTGCTTCGGCAAGCACCATCTGTTTGAGTTCAGGGGTAAACGAGGTCTCCGTCGTCGGCGCGAGTGCCACCGCAACGGCATCGGTGAACTCCTCGCGAATCGTTTCGAGGAGCGACTCGGACCCGTCGGTGTCAGCGACGCTATGGGGCCGGATCGTCTCGGCGAATGCCGTCTGTACGGTCCGACAGCGATCAGTACCGGTCGCATCTGTAGAGAGGTGAGTGCCTCCAGTGGCCGGTGTGATACCAGCCGCCGATGACGGTGTCTGATCGGCCTGCACATTCCTTACCCGACTGATGAACGTCTCGTAGGCGTCCAGCTTCGCGTCGATCGCTTCCTGTTCGGCTCGAACGCGCGCTTGAGCTCGCTCAATGTAGGTGTCGCCAGCCATCTTAGGCCTCCCCGCCGATTGGGGCGTTCACCAATCCATCTTGACCGACCGTGTCGGTGAGGACGAACCTGAGTTGCCAGCCGCCGTCGATGGCGGTCACCCGAACGAACTGTGGGAGCCGCTTTGTCTGATGCCGGCAGAGTTCGAGTGTCAGTGGCAGCACGGGGAGTCGGTTGTTCCGTGCCGGGAGCGCGTATCCGGAAATACGCACGACGACGGAGCGTGCGCCATCATCAAGATTGACCGACCACGGCGAGCGCGTGTAACCAGTGATGAGTCCCCACTGCTCAAGTGACGTAAGTGTCGCCTCAAGCGGATTGTTCGAGTCGGCAACCGGCTCCAGTCGGGCTACGGCGTTGCTGAGGGTCTCAGCTTGGTCGGCGGGCGACAGGCGCTCGTCGAGTTCAACGGCCATGCTTTCGAGCAGACATATACAGAGTTCGTCGGGGCCGCTGAGGGTCTCTGCAAGCTCGAAGTACGAGTCCATGGCGGCTCTTTCGACTTCGTCGTGACCGGCTTTAGAGAGCGTCTCGAATACGGCACCAACGACGCGGTGGCAGAACTCGATGCGGTCACGTCGCTCAGCCGTACTGCTGTCGATGCGGACGGGCTTGGAAAGACGCAACTGCGGTGTCTCAGTCGCTGACTCCAGTGGTTGTGCTCCCGTCGCGTCTCGGGCCGTCTCCTCACAGACGATCAGTTCGTAGTAGGGGACCTGCGGGTCGTAACGTCGTAACGCCGAGCGGTACTGCTCGGTGGCGCGAGCGGCGGCTCTCGCGGTCGACCGGTCGGGGAATCGGTTGTCGGCTGCAGGCACCGGTCGGTCGCCTGTGCGGCCACAGACGACATAGTACTGGCCGTCTTCGGTCGCGAGGTCGTCGATGTGTTCTCTGATCTCGATGAGCGTCATTCCAATCATAGCTGTGCGTTACCCTCGTTCGTCAGAGCAGATTCACCGACCGAGCGGACGCCCCACGTTTGCTCGGTGGTATACAGTATCTCGTGGACGCCATCCTATGGCTTCTCTACACTCACGGAGCCGACCATCCCGGCGGCTTCGTGAGGAACACATAGGTACTCGTGTGTTCCCGTTGTCTCGAACGTGTGGACGTACGATTGGCCGGATCGGACGGCACCCTTGCTCTCTTTCCAGCCCTCGCGGGCGGCCTCCTCGCTCCCGAACCCGCCGGAGGCCCAGTACTCTGCGTCCTCCGGAATCCCGTCCTCGTATGCAACCACATTGTGCGGTTCCCCGGCGACGTGCGTCCACGCGACCGTATCGCCCTGCTGGACCGTCAGTTCCTCCGGCTCGAAGACGACGGCCTGCATATCGACGACGTGGTCGATGTCGTTAGGGACACCCTCAACGACGTTCGGACCGCCTTCGAAGTTGGACTCTTCTTCACCACCGTCGCCCGTCTCAGTCTCATCTACCGGGGCCGCGTCTGGGGCACCCGCGACGGCGAACTGCGCACGCGACGAGGCGGTCGCGAACTGTTCAGCGGCGGTTTCAACCCCGTTCCCCGAATCAAGCACCCCGATATACTCATCCAGCGCCGCCTCGAATCCTTCGTAGGCCTCGCTGTCGGATTCTTTGAGCAGTTCGTGGACGTGGGCCTCTTCGAAGTGGGCGAACGTCTCTTGCATGACGGCTGTTGCTTCCGCGCTGAACGACCCGCCAGCCGAAGCCACTACTGTGTAGGTCGCCGCGACGGCTTCGTCACCAAACGCCCGGGCCTGTTCGCTGACGTTTCCGCCCTGTCGGGCAGCGCTCGCTGCACTGTCGAGAGCGGCCTCGAAGGACTCATAGCGGTCATGATCGGCCTCTTCGAGCGCCTCGTGGAAGCCGCCCGCACCTCCCTCGAAGTGCTGGAAGGCTGCCTGGACCACCGAGGCGGCACGCTCGCTCTCGCCGACGGTATCGAGGACGCCGGCATCGAAGACCCGGGCAGTCATATAGCCACTCTCGACGGCGCTGACCTGTGCAACTGACCCGGCGGCCGTCTCGAAAGAGAGCAGGGTCTCTTGGATGCCAGACACGTGCTCGTCGATGGCCGCGTCGTCACCCGTCTCAAACGCTGTGATCAGTCCGTCGAGGTGTTCCTCCTCGAAGGTCTCATAGAGGGATCTATCGGTCTCCTCTAACCGTTCGTGGAAATCGGCCTCGTTTCCCTCGAAGGTCTCGAACAACCCACGAACGGTTTCGGCAGCCACAGTCGGCTCCCCCAACCGGTACCGTTCCAGGGCGTCCTCCACGCGAGCTTTGAAATAGCCCGATTCAAGTAACGCCGGTTCGACACCGCTTCCCAGCGCCTCGATACCGTCGACTAGTGCCCCGTCGATGATCTCGACCACGGCGGTAACGTCCTCTGGATTGTCGTTCTCGATGGCTCTTGAGAGCGCACTCAGTCCGTCGTCCTCGAACCTGTGGTAGGCGTCCTCGTTGGCGTCTTCGAGCGCCTCGTGTACACGGGCGCCCTCAAAGTGGGCGAAGACGTTCTCAACGCGCTGGGCCGCTGCGTCGGACTGCCCGTGCTCGTAGAGCCAGGCCGCGTCATGGACCCGCGCCCGGTAGCTGGCCAGGGTGGCCGCGTGTGCGAAGGTGGTGGCGGGACCACCGAGGCTGGCCAGCGCGGCCGTGTCCCACCCACGCCCCTGCATGGCGGCGACGTGTCCGGCCCCGGCGACTGTCTCAGGCAAGAGTTCATAGCCGCCACTTGTGGCAGCGTCGAAGACCGCCTCTGCTTGCGCGGTAGCGGTCTCGGCGTCTTCGTTTTCGGCGGCCGTAGCCGCGTTATCGAGGGCGTTAGCGAACGTATCAGCGGCCTCAGCGTCGGCCCCGGACAGTACCTCACGCAGGCCACTTTCCTCGAAACGGTCGGCGATGTGAGAAAACTCCATGGATGCGTCGGTGAAATCACCGACCGCTACGAGCAGTGCCGCGTCCATCACGTGAGCACCCATCACGAGCACGTTGAGTGGTTTCACCGCATCCGATCCGGCGAGCGCGCCCTGTGCGTCTCTAAGATGCTCATCCGCGGTATGCATCGCACTATGTGCGCCCTCCAGATCCTCGCTTTCGAGGGCCGCGCGGAGGTTCCCTAATTCGTCTTCAAATCCCTCATAGCCCTCCTCGCTCGTCTCTTCGAGCATCTCGTGGGCGTTGTGCTCACCGGAGGCAGTCTCAAACCGTTCGAAGATATTTCCCGCCACCGACGCGCCGGCGGCGAACTCCGCAGCGTGGCCGAGGATCACCGGGTCGCGCAGACGGGTTCGGATCGCGTTCCACTCCGCAACGACTGCGGCTTCCGTCGGATTCAGTTGAGCGGTCTCCTCGTCATCGCCAAGAGTCTCGTTACAACCCGCGAGGGCGACGCCGACTAGTGCCGCACTCGTTCCCCTGAGCCAGTTTCTTCGTGTCTCTCGCATAGGTTTTAGGACAGCCTAAAAATACATAAAACCGCCGATTTTTTGGCTGGCCTAAAATTTATACACGTCTTTATTTTTCGCCCATCCGTGGGGATGAGCACTTTTTCTGATAACTCAGCAGCTGAGTGATCACGAGAATCGAGGACTCTGGAACGAATTGCCCCCGATGGTAAACGTCGTAAGACCCAATAAGAGCGTTTCGTGCGTTCGATCTACTGCTTGAGCATCTGGCCAGATGCGTTTCTGGTAATCCCAACGCAGTACGATTCTTCCCGGAATCCACAGGTGAGCGACGACCGAGTTACTCCGCTGACAGCCGCACCTATCGGTGGATGAGAGACCCTGGCACGATCCTCGGCGCGTGCCCCGACTGTGAGCGCAATCTTCGTTGAGTATACGTGCTCATCGACTACGAGACAGATGGCGGTAACTCCGGCCACCGGTCCAACTGCCCCACCTGTCGTGAGGCTGTTGCCCCGTTCAAATAAGTCTGATCTGCCGGACTTTTTTATCTCGATATCAGTCGAGCAGGCTACTGCGGCCGGGAACGAACTGTCGAGACCGCTCGGGTCGTCGATCGAACACCGCCAGTACCGGCTCGACATCCGACAGGTGTGGCAGAATGTACTCGTCGTCGGACAGTTCGATCGTGACGGTCTCCGTGCCGAGCAGCGCGTCGACGGGCGTTCGCTCAACGTGGAGGTTACTCTCATCCCATGCTTCAACGCGCCACAGCGCCGTCTCAAACAGCCGGTCGTAGGCGACAATGGCGCCCCGATCGGGGGCGACCCGGTATTCGACCGCCCCATACCGGAACAGGTGATCCAGACTCACCAGCAACACCGGACCCACAGTACTCGCGGCGACGATCAAAGTGACCGTGCTCCAGAGCGTGCCGATAGCGAACAGTGCCGCGACGGACAGCCCCATGCCGCCGAGGTACAACGCACCTGGATGATGCGGAAGCCGGAGTAGGCCACCGAGTATCCGGCCCCAGCGCGTCGGGCGGACCCGCCGGGATGCCTCCGGGAGCGATCGCTCGATGGCCGTCGGTTCGGACGGCGGCTCCCCCCACCCGTACTCGCGGTCGAACGATTGAAAATAGACGGTGAGCCGGTCGCTGTAGACACCGAGAAGGTCGGAGCCGAACTTGAGACAGACGATCACGATCAGTATCGGCGGCCCGACCGCGGCGGGATCGAGCGTGCCGAGCTCCGCGTCGGGCGACTCCGCGCTTGCCGCCGCGATCATCCCGATCGTGAACATCACCGCAATAAACGCCGTCGCGATTCTGATAAAAACGCCGGTGATCGCCGTCTGGGAGTTGTGCCTCCGGTACTTGCCTTGATAGAAGTACTCCCATAGCGTCGCCGCCCCGGTCGTACAGAATACCCCGGCCGCCGCGAGCAGCACGCTCGCGAGCACGTCGTCCGGCGGCGTGCCGAGCGGGGCGACCGCGACGGCTGCACCGATCGACAGGGCGACGAACAGAATCGCAGCCGTGATGGGAAGAGTGATGAGCGTCGTGAGATACATTCGCAAGCCGGTCCATGGAATAGAGATCGCGGGCTGTCGGGCCGCCAGCGGGCCGATAAGAAGACCGCCCGAGTCCAGATCCGGTGGCCGGCCGGCAAACAGCGCCCGAACAAGCGCCCACAAGGAGTCGATCCCGAGTTCGAGCCAGTACAGAAGCACCAGCGCGGCGGCGTTCCACCCGAGCGCGACGACGCCGATGATCGGAATCGAGTTTATTATAGTGATACTGAGTAGCTCCGCCTGCCGACTGTTCCGGGATGGCAGGAGTCGTCCGGTGGAGGGCATCGGCTTTCAGTTACGACGAGCGGCAGATGAATGGACCGCTTGGAGGCCCGAGCGCGATCACCGCCGTCTACGCCGGCTCTCAGTTCTCGTCGGGCCAGTGCCCGTAGGCAATGTCGCGCTGGACGGCGTTCGCCCCCTCGTACACGCTCGGATACGAACTGTCCCGGAGAATCTTGTTGATCCGGTTTTCTTTCCGGAGGCTCTCGCCACCGTGAAGCTGTGCAGCGTCCTGAGCGATCGCTTCAGCGGCTTCGGTAGCCCGGCTCTTGGCGAGGCTAGCCCAAAACGCCGGGTTCTCGCCGGCAGCGACGTGTCGACACGCCCTCCAGGTCAACGCCCGGGCGGCTTCGAACCGCTCGCGCATTTCAATCAGTTCGTGACGGACTGTCTGTTTGTCCGCGACCACCTCGTCGTACAGCTCCCGATCGTGAACATACTCCCACGCTGTCTCGATCGCGGCCGCGGCCAGCCCGATCCCGTGGCCCGCGACCACGATCCGGCCGTAATTGAAGAACTCCGCGATCTGGTAGAACCCTCGGTTCGGCTCGCCGAGCAGGTTCGACGCCGGAACCCGAACCCCGTCGAGTTCGATGCGGGCTTGCTGGCTGGCTCGCAGGCCCATCTTGTCGTCGATGGACTCGGCCTCGTAGCCTGGGCTGTCCGTCGGCACGACGAACAGCGAGTACGCGCCGTGGCCGCCGTCGTCGTCGGTCTGGGCGTAGACGACGATCCAGTCGGCGACGACGCCGTTGCTCGTCCAGTATTTTTCGCCGTCGAGAACGTACTCGTCGCCCTCTCGCCGTGCCGTCGTCCCCATCCGGGCGAGGTCGGAGCCACCGCGTGGCTCCGTCGCGGCGAGTCCGGTGATCAAGTTCTCCTCGGCGACCGGCGGGAGCCATTCAGATCGCTGTTCGTCGGTGCCGTGCAGAGCGACGACCTTGGCGCCGAAGTCGGCTAACTGAAGCGCGAGCCCGATTCCCCCGTCGGCTCGGAACCACTCCTCGATGATGGCGAGTCGGTCTTCGAGTGTCCACCCGGCTCCGCCGTACGTCTCTGAAAAGTACCGTCCTGCGAGGCCGGCCGCTTGGGCCTCGCGGAGGATTTCGATCGGGAACTCGCCGGTCGCGTCGTGAGCCATCGCCTCGGGACGGATCTGCTCGTCGGCGAACATTCGTGCACGGGCCTTGATTTCGTGGGACTTCTCGGGGACCAGCGTGTCGGTGAGCAAGTTCACGGATGTACGTTAGGAACGAGCACGTCATGAGCGTATTGGTCGGAGAACCTGGAGTGTAGCCCCTATACCCCGGACAGCGGCCGGGATGTCTGTGTGAATCGAGAGGAGATGTCACCCATCCGTTTCCGGGGGAAACTCAAGCCGGACCCAGTACATCGTTTCATCGTATTTCGCCAGCCACGTCCCGCGGTCCTCGTCGATTTCGATGCCTTCGCGGCCACGAAACCGGTCCGCCAGCGATCGAAACGCGTCGGGGACGGTATCCCCCTCGGGGTGATAAATCCGTTTGGCTTCCTTGACAATATCCTGCTCGGCCTGTGAGAGCCCCGAAAGCGTGAATAGATATCGCTCCCGGAGTTGCTGCCCGAGGCCCGCAGCGCTCTCGGCGATGCGGTCCGCGTCGTACTCGTACGTTTGGATCGTTACCGGCCGGTTCACATCGATCCCGATCCGGTATTCGGACCCATCGTAGGAGATCCCATCGTACTGAGGCTCCGGAACGAGTACGCTCCCCTCGTCGTCGGAATACCGGTAGGTACTGTCGAGGTCGAATCCTTCGCCGGTCGGTGGGTCCTCCTCCGGGGGGACCTGCCCCTCTAGCGCGCGCCTGTCGATTGCTGGCAGGTCGGCGTAGGCAATCACCGACGACGGCGGACGCTCGGGATCGTAGTCTATCCTGATGTTGTATCGTGTTACGACTCGTTCCTCCACAACTTCGTGAGTGATGTTATAGATCGCACCCTCGTGTTCGAGTGGCCGGGGTGCCTCGTAGGCGGGACGTCGCCGTTCCCGCGTCGGTGTTTCACCGGCGATAGCGTCTTCAACGAGGTCCCGACGGTCGCTGGAGAGATTGTCGGTCGACCCGGCGTAGCGCTTGCCGATCGCACTGTCGTTGTTCAGAGCATCCATCGAGAGCGAGCCACCGGTCGGCTCCGAACAGCCCGAAAGAGGAAGAGCAATCGCAGTCGCGACGGTCACGACAAAGGAGCGGCGGCGCATGTGTCAAACGTGTCAGTGCCGGATGTAATAGCTTCGTACTCGGCTGACGAGTTCGTATAACTCACGCCGCTGTTTTACCTGAATTGAGGCGCTAAGGCCCCTTCCTCAACGAGCGAGTGGAGCGAGCGAGTAGGGAGGGGATACAGCGTTCACAAGAGCGGAGCTCTTGTGCGCGGACGAGACGCTCCACGTCTCGTCAACGCCGCACGGTTCTCGAACACGCTCGGCGCTCGGCCCACAGGCCCACCGCCACCTTTATGTTGAAATAAGGTGTAAACACAGGTGATGGATAGACACGAAATCGAAGGCCACGAAGTCATCGACGGGACGGCCAAAGCCACCGGGAACGGCGCTCACGTCCTCGTCCCGAAACGATGGCGTGGCGCGGACGTGAAAGTCGTTCGAACCACCGACCCCGACGAGTAGCACCACTCGATGAACTACAACTACAGGTATCGACTCCGACCGTCCGACGCCTCGAAGAACAGTTAGCGTGGACTGTCGATACCTGTAGACAGGTCTACAACCACTTCCTCCACCGACTCAACCGCACCGACGGCACATCGGCATACAGCGAACAGAAGCTCTTGCCGAGTCTCAAGAAGTGGTGGAACGACCTGAAAGGCGTTCACTCGAAGGTTCTTCAGAAAGTCGTTCAACGCCTGTACGACAACCTTTCGACGCTTCGCGGACACAAAGACAACGGCTACCGCGTCGGGACGCTCAAGTGGAAGGCACCGGGCGAGTACCGAAGTTTCACCTACAGTCAATCCGGCTTCAAGCTCAAGAACACGAGCGGTCGGACGAAACTGTGGCTCTCGAAACTTGGAGAAATCCCGCTCACCCTCCACCGCGACCTGCCCGACGACGCCGACATCAAAACCGTCACGATCAAGCAGGAACCGACTGGGAAGTGGTATGCCATCCTCGGCGTCGAAACTCCCGACGACCCGCCGGAGAAACCGGAGACTCCCGAGCGGTGCGTCGGTATCGACGTAGGGATTCTCAAGTACGCCCACGACACCGACGGAACCGCCGTTGAGTCACTCGACCTGTTTGACGAGCGCGAGCGGTTGGAACGCGCACAGCGTGACCTCTCGCGGAAGGAACACGGCTCTGCGAATTGGGAGGAACAGCGCCGAGTTGTGGCCGAACGTTACGCCGAGTTGAAGAACAAGCGCCGCGACTTCCTCCACAAGCTCTCGAACTACTACGCCCGAGAATACGACCTCGT
>JGI1684J13235_1000300_pt1 | contig 18794 bp, 13 predicted proteins | sample PonA232FremontCA_2_FD_13235 | JGI IMG/M metagenome (IMG submission 13235) | reverse complement strand
GAATCTCACGGCGGTTTACCCACCAGTGTTTTACGTTGCCTTCCGGTTCCAACTTAGTTTCTTGGATTTTCTTTTTGAGAGTTTCGTTTTCGCTTCGGTACTTCCAATCGTCTGAGAAATATTTTAAATCCTTGTCTCCGTCCAAATCACCAATTATATATGAACCACGACTTCCCCCTTCCTGTTTGATGTACCATCTTATCGTATCAAGATATACCTGGCTGGTTACAGATAAATGAAGGGCCTGGAAAACTTCCGGAATATTTTCTGGATTGCTTATTTTTATTTTGTCCTTTAAATCGTGAATAAAGCTATTAGCTTCTTCAGCTACGTTTTTGAGTTCATTTTTCTTACGAAAAAGAGCTCCATAACGACTCATTCTTTTTTGGATATCCTGCTTGGCTTCCGATGGCCCGATTGTCTCTTTCCCCCGATTCTTCCCTCTTTTCAAGGCTGTTAACGCTAAATCAACTTTTTTCTCTACCTGTTTCTCAATCATGGGTTTAAAACTTCTATTGGAGTTCAAACCATCAGAATAAACCTCACTAATATACTGTGCTGCCCTCAACCCACCTACTTGACCGGCATTGAGAGCGGAACCTCCGGGACGTGAGATACCATGACTCCCATTTACTTCGCCCACAGGAAATAGATGAGAAATATTTGATTCCCACCACCTATTAGCCCGGAGACCTCCGTTATTATGCTGTGCGCATACTGCTATTTTGAGCGGTTCTTTCGATAGATTTATACCATTTTGTCGATAAAGTTCTATCGCTTCTGGGTTTAATTGCTTTAATCTATCTAAAGGCTTTTCCGCCAATGAGCCAGAATTATCGAGGTATTTTCTTGGTTCGCCTTGTAAATTGTCGATATCAAATCCTTCAAGACCCTTCCCTTCTACCGGATTTTGTCGGAAATCCATAAAGACTTCTCTGTTTTTTAATCTAGATTCGCGATAAACCAGCAAATCGATCAGGGAAGACCCGTATCCTTCTACCTTATTCGGGTCAAAAGGCCACTGATAGCCCTTTAAAAATATTGCTTCGGCTAATTTCTGAGTCGATGGGAAGGCTTCATTTAGAAAATCTCTTTTATTGCCTCTTTCGTCTATGCTGTAATATCTGGGAATAACCTGTTGATAGGAGCCGGATAGATTCCATCTAAAATCTACGGAGGCTAATCCAAACTGGCCCTCCGTCAAATTATTTGCTATTGCCCCTTTTTCCAGAGCAAGACCAATACTACCTATATGTCCTTCTGGGTATACTGAGTCTTCGTATAAACCCCCTGGACCCCCTACTCCGAATATTACGTTGTTACTCCGAAAAACTACAAAACCTAAATTATCTTGTTCAGTCTTAGCTTTATCAACCCCCAGGGCACCAATAACCCTTTCCCCGCTCTTTTCTTTACTAGTAAGGAGGCCGACAATCTCTATATTATCCATTATATCGACTTCAAGCCTTTTTACCTCTTTCTCCAAGCTTTGAACCATTTGTTGGGAAGTCCAGGGTCCAGCAGAGGTGCCGCGGCCCCGTGGGTCATGATCGGTCTTGTACCCCACGTATTCACCAAATTCGTTAAAGGGGAAATCTACCCCTAATTCTGCTAAATGAAAGAATTCTTTTGTGGAGAGAGCGGATTCTATTAGAGCCAAATCCCCATGCGTAGCCCCGTTTTCAAAATAAGACTGAGCCATTTCAACAGGGGAATCAGAATTAGTATTCGATAAAGAAAGTTTATAGTAAGTCTGTTTATCCGATCCGGCGTTGGCAGAAATCCCTCCGCCCAGTTTATTAGTTACGATTAAATTATCATCCATGCCCTGACGCTTTAGGTGGACAGCAGCATTGAGGGAAGCTGCTCCCGACCCGATCACTAAATTCTTGGTACTAATCAAAGGAAGTTCTTTACCCTTAATATTTATCTTATCCTTTTTCACTCTATCGACACCTCCCGGTAAAATTGACGATAACTTGATCTAAAGACTTCAAAGTCTTTGTAAGTGAAACCCTCCATCCAAATTAAATACCTCCCCTGTAGAATATAGATGGTAGCCTTTGGCTATAGCTACCACGGCTTTACCTATGTCTTCTGGCTGTCCCCATCTTTTAATTGGAGTTATCCCTTCTTCTTTGATCAACCTATCGTATTTATCCGTAACGGATTCAGTCATACTCGTCTTAATTATGCCAGGCCTTATTTCGTATACATTTATTCCGTCATCTGCTAGCCTGTCCGCGTAAAGTTTTGTCATCATGCTTATTCCCGCTTTACTCACACAATAATCTCCTCTCTCAGGGGAGGAAGTATAAGCTGACATTGAGGATATGTTGACTATAAAAAGATCCCTTTCCGGGTATTCCTCTTTTTGATTTATCATCCACTTGCTGGCTAACTGTGTAAGAAAGTAAGGCCCCTTAAGGTTGATATTCATCAATCTGTCAAAGCTTTCTTCGGATGCTTCTAAAATGTCTCTCCTTTCCTTGGGGGAGACCCCTGCATTATTAACTAGCATATCTAAACGCCCGAATTCTTCTTTTACTCCTTCAATCAGCTCTTTCCGGTCAGCGGCGTCTGAAATATCGGCTGGAAAAAATTCTGCCGAAACACCTTGCTCCCTACATTGTTGCGTTGCTCTCTTGGCTTTTTCGTTGTCTTTTAGGTCATTTACCGCCATATTTACATTTTCCTTAGCCAGCTCTAAGGCAATTCCTTTTCCTATACCTCTTGCAGAACCCGTTATTAAAGCAACTTTTTTTCCATTCATTTTTACCTCCTCTGGTGGAAAAATAGTTAAGACCAAGTTTTATCGAAGATTGTATCCTCTGGACAGGGTTGCAAAAAAAATTTAATTTGCCAATCGGTTAACTTTCCAGTACCTTTATATATACAAAATGCTTTTTCTATCCTAAAAAGATTTTAGCTGAATTATAATCACTGTCAAGTTATGATATTTGAGACTGGTTAAAGGTGATTCTTAAATTTTGTTCTTTTCAATACTGCCTACACTTTCCAAATTCAAGTTGAATAGGTCGGAACAATCTAATACTTCAAAATTAGACAATTAAAAGCGAAGCATTTTTAACATAATTTGTTTTTGAACTGTTGTAGTAGAGTTTAATAATTAGAGAAAAGGTTGTAATTATTAATCTCTACAGCAAGCTAGGACTAATTCAATAATGACCAAAAGGTGATATTATGAAATCCAATTTAGTCCTCAAAGCAATAAAAGAGAGAAGAAGTATTCTCAATTTTAAGGATCAAGGTCTAAGTAAAGAGGAAATAGATACTGTTTTAGAGGCAGGTCGCTGGGCCCCTTCGTTTGCAAACTTACAACCTTGGAGATTTCTGGTAATACGTGATGAAAACAAGAAAGAACAGCTCTACGATGACGTTGGAGAAGTTACGTTTTTTCGTAAAGGTCTCTTAGATGCCCCAGCCATTATAGCTATAGCGGTTAACCAAGACGAGGACACGGATCATTATATAGAAGCAGGTGCTGTCGCGACTCAAAATATGTCTCTTGCTGCTCACAGTATAGGTCTTTCTTCTTATTGGATCGGTATATTTGATATCGCCGAGAAGAGAAACTCTGCAGAAGAAAGAGTTAAGGACACCCTCGAGTTATCCGATAATTTCAGAGTAATAGCCTTATTACCTTTAGGTAAATCTGATAAACAAGAACACGGCGAGAGAAAGGGGCTGGATGAAATAACTCGACATATCTAAAGTCTGTTTCCCGCTAGAAGATTTGAGTAGATTTTGCAGGAATATAGTTTTGTCTTTTGCAATTAATTATTGCAGAAAAATGACACTAAAAAGTGCAGAGTACTGTCACCAGCATTTTCCGCTCTACTTTCCATTAAGAAAGTAAACCATCTGATAGTTCATACCCACCTTCTCCTTTCGTTTTCCGGTTGGCCATGGCCTCTTTGAACCGGAAGCTATCTCATCGCGGGATAATTTTTCAAAGAGTAAGCCCTTGAGTCCATTCTGCTCGATATCAAGCTTGGTAATACTTGCCGGCCAGCGAACTAATAGGACAGCAGGCTTAAATTCGATTGATTCCTGGCGATGTTTTTTGATTTCCCCGGGAGGTACTTCTTATGGGTGACAACCTTGTGAGTAAAATCGTTAAAACAACTGTCGCTCATCACGAAACACCCGCACCCACCGACTTTGCTGCCCAAAGCGGTCCTAACTTCTAGCGGTCAGCCCGTTTTCTATTTCGTTTACCGCTTTGAGAATTTCTATTGTATGGCTCAGAATGCTTTCGCCATATTAGAGACTTTCCTTTTTGTCGGTGTGGAAACTGGTGCCTAGGACTTCCTCGGGTTGCTCAGGTCTGTATCCATAATTCCGTCATGTCGACTCGATAACTAGCTGTCCTCACAGCATAACCAAACTAGTCCTCCGCTCTTTAACTGGTCGAGCGAAACTCTCATTGACCTGGAAATTACGAGGTTGAGGAAGGGGGCAGATCACTTGTCCGAAAAACTCCGTGGTGCTAATTGCACTTTAGAGCGCCGTAGAAATAAGCCTTCGAGTTACACTCGAATTGACTGACCTTAGCCCGGAACGACGAAAAAATAAACGGTAAAATAGTGAAACGCGCCGCCGCCGAGGACGAACAGGTGCCAGATGGCGTGGTTGTAGGGCAGCTCCTTCCACGTGTAGAAGACTATTCCCAGTGTATAGACGAAACCTCCGGAAATCAGTAGACTTAAACCCACAATGCCCAGTTGGTTCAACAATCCCGGAAGGGCAATCAGCGAAAGCCACCCCATGAGGACGTAAGTCGCAATTCCGAATTTTGGGAAGCGTTCGGAGGTTAAGACGTCGAATAGTATCCCAAATATCGCCAGGCCCCAGATCGTACCAAACAGGGACCACCCCAGCGAGCCGGACAGGCTAATCAGGGCAAAAGGCGTGTAGGTGCCGGCTATCAAGAGGTATATCGAACCGTGGTCGATGTAACGAAAGAACGATTTTATCTTGCCGTCCTGCAGGGCGTGATAAAGTGTGGAGGAGATAAAGAGAACTATGGAGCTGGCACCGTAAAGCGAAAACCCCACGAACATCCAGACGTTTTCGGCCCTGGCCGCCCGCAGCAGAAGCATGATTAGGCCGGCAAGACTGGCGAGTATACCCAGGCCGTGGGTAATCGAGTTAATGAGTTCCCGCCGGTTCCGGTCTCGAGAAATTGTTTCAACTCCTCTGTAAATTAAAAAAGCCGCAGGTAAATATTTACCTGCGGCAAGTTTTTATGTTATATAGTTAAATCACGTAAGTATATGATTACGCGACCTCTACGTTCAATGCTTTGGGTCCTTTTTCGCCTTCTTCGAGGTCGAACGTTACTTCCTGACCGTCGCTTAAGGACTTGTAACCCTCGCCGACTATTTCGGAATAGTGGGCAAAAGCATCTTCTCCGTCTTCGCGCTCGATGAAGCCAAATCCTTTGTCATCGTCGAACCACTTGACTGTACCTTTGGACATAAACAAAACTCCTCCTTGTCTGCCTTGATTTGACTGTCCTAATTGCTTCAAACAAGTCGAAGTTTTATCTTCAAGCCTGGAAGCATCGGATGCAGCCTATACACTAAAGCTATCCATATTACTAATTACTAAATACTAACTTCAGTTACTATATTGCAAACTAATAAAGTATAAAGATTATTTAGAGGAATCGCAAGTCCCATAATTGCTAGAGCGCGTCCTGGTTTTGTAGGTGGAAAATAAATCCCTTGAATATTGCAAGTGTGCCGGGACGGCTAATTGTGGAGGTCTATTCATTAGGTATGTTTGAATAGCTATAGTCTAAGTTTCCTTATTTCCACTGTTCCGGTCGAGTCCCTATCCAGATCCTTGAGCAATTCCGGGTCTTCCAGGAGTTCTCCGATGACGGTGACGGGGGAGGCCGGTTTCGGTTCGGAACCCGTACTGCCCGGGGTCGGGCCGAAGAATATACAGAAAGCGTTGCCGTCCGGCCAGTAAGCGAGATCTCCGGCTTCCAATTTAGTCTCCGGTTGCTCGTTTTCGACGATATCGACCGGAATTTCGAAATAGATTTCGTCTCCCCAGAAACTGGGCGAGGCCTGAATCGGTAAAGCTGCAGCTATCTCTTTAGCCGTGTTGTTTTCCACGAGTTCGCCTCGGACAGTCCTGCCGTCGACTTCGATCTCGATTTCAGTTTTCAACCTGACCTCTTAAAGTTTACCAAAACCGACCCCATCGCCTCCGAACGGAAACGCTGCCGACCTATTTACTTCAAACTCTTTACGCGGACCGAATTCGGTAAATGTGCCCCGCAGAGTAGTGCGGGGCAAACGATCATTCAAATTTCTTATAGTTATCTTCGGTGTCACAGACAGGGCAGACGTCGGGAGCCTCGCCCTCCACGGTGTGGCCGCAGACGCTGCAGACGTGGACTTCTCCGATATCCGGGTCGTTACCCTGCTCTACCTCATCTTTGGCGTCCTGATACATTTTTGCGTGGATTTTTTCCGCTTTGAGCGCCCATTCAAACGACTTTTTTGCCGCTCCCTCACCCTGCAGTTTTGCAACTTCCAGGTAAGCGGGGTACATTTCCTGGATTTCAAAAGTCTCCCCGTCTATTCCTTTTTGCAGGTTAGCCACGGTATCACCTACACCGTAAGGGGATTCAGCGACGGAGCTTCCCGCTTCCTCGGGTGAGCGCCTGAGGTGGTTCGTGGCGTGGACCTTTTCCGCGTAAGATATCGCCTCGAAGAGGCGCGCGACGTTCGGGTAACCCTCGTTTTCAGCTACCTCAGAATAAACTTCGTATCTCATCTTGGCCTGACTTTCGCCGGAAAAAGCGTTCCTTAAATTGTCCTTGGTCATTTCAGCAACTTCTCGCATTTACTTCACCTCTATATGAAAGAATTGTAGAGCTTGCAGGGGTGAAAACAAATACCACTTCGGACTGATTTGGATTAATTAATTTAGCAGGTTAGTTCTTGATAGACGAGACCTGCCAGACCTGTGATGGTTGATGGAATTGCTAGTATTGGCGGAATAGGTTGGCAAGAANATATCCACTCCCGCTCTAAAACGAATTTACATCTTTGCCGGCGCCAAATAGTTCGACTTTAGTGACCCTCAGTAANCATTCAAGTGAGAAATCGACTCGGGCTCCCTGGCTAAGAGGACTTTATTTTATCCAATAACCTTAATTTCTTGTCTTGTCTTCGTACATTTTCTCGTCGGCTTGTTTTAAGGCATCTTCGACGTCCCTTGCCTGCTTTGGGCTCCAGTGGGAAACCCCCATGGCCAGGGTAATTGGAAAATCGATGAGGTCGGATTTCTGGTTCCAGTCTTTCAGTGCTGTCTTCAATCTTTTTACCGTGTTCTCCACTCCTTCTCCAGTCTGGGTCATCATTACCAGAAACTCGTCCCCACCATACCTGACTACGGTATCGGCTTTTCTAACGTTGGTTTGAAGCAATTCTGCTACTTCCTGGAGGACCTTATCGCCGGTCTGGTGAGTGTAGCGATCGTTTATTTCCTTGAACCTGTTTACGTCGGCCATCAGAAAGGCAAGTGACTTGTTATACCTCTTGCACCTTTCCACCTCTCTCCCCAGAGTTTCGTTGAAGTAACGACGGTTGTAAAGATCAGTCAGCGGGTCATGTATTGCCTGCTCTCGTAGGTCCTCCTCCAGCCGGACCCGTTTTATCTCCTCCTGCAGGTGGTCAGCAAGTATTTCCGCAAGCTCCACGTCCTCTTCGTCAAAGGCTCCCACCTCTTCCGAAATGACCTGAAAGTTACCTAAATCACCAATTGGGACGCTGATGAAAGCTCTGAAGTCATCGTTTGTCGGCTTTGCCTCCGAGTGATCCCTTACGTCGTCTCCCCAGATGGTTTCACCCTGCTTTATCGTCTTGCCGGTAATACCCTTGCCAACCTCGAACGGGATCGATTCTCCAGAGGCCAGGCCGTTAGTGCTGGCCTTCGGGATGATGTAGTCCCCCTCGACCAGCGAAATGTCACAGAACCTGAAATCGAGCATGTTCTCCGCGACTTCGACGGCCGTCTGGAGTACCTCGTCTTCGGTGTCCTGTTGTTGTAATTCGTCCACGGCATCGTGAAGATGTCTCAATTTATCCCTTTCTTCGTTCAGCGCCTGCTGAGACCTCTTCCGCTTGGTTATATCCCTGGCTATTGAAAGTACTCTCTTTTCACCGTTCATCTCGAACAGGTGGGAACTTATCTCGACCGGGATACTTCTGCCGCCCTTTGCTTCATGCAACATTTCAAATGTTTGTTGTCCTTCCTCGATCAAGGAGTCTATGATATCAGGTGCCTCCATCGCCCGCTCTCCGGCGTCGATTTCAGTCGGTTTCATATCCAGTAACTCTTCTCTGCTGTAGCCGAGCATCTCACAGGCGACGTCGTTTATTTCCAGGAACTTTCCCGGCTTGCCTTCTTCCGTCAATCCGTGGAGGTACATGGCATCGTTTGCTTTGTTAAATATCTGTCGGTACTTCTTTTCCTTTTGTCTTAACTTCCTCTCCGCTTCTTTCCGTTCCGTTATATCACGAATGATTGCCACTACGCCATGTATCTCTTCTTTTTCTTTCAGGGGGTAATAGATTATTTTCAGTTGCCTCGGCTCATTAGCTGGGTGAGTTCGCTCCATCTCGTATTCGATTCTTTCCCCTTTCAGGCACTTATCTATTCGAGGCTTGACTTCGCGGAGAAAGGTGTCATCGCTCAATAATTCCCCTACTGAATAGTTCTCTATTTTTTCGCTTTTTACGCTATAAAAGTCCCTATAGGCACGGTTTGCAAAAAGATAATTATAGTTTTGATCGACTGCAGCCATCAGGTCCTCCGATCCTTCAACGGCCATTTTGTAACGCTGGAGCTGCTCTTTTGCCTCTTTTCTTTCGGTAATATCGCGGTTGATTGATAGGGCAGCGGACCTGCCTTTGTGCTCTATTCTGGTTACGACGACATCCGTCCAGAAGTCGGTATCCTCTTTGCTTCTCTTTTTCTCCCTGAAACTTATCGTTTCTCCCCGGGTGAGCTTTCTGTCTCCTTCCTCGTAGGTAATGGATTCGGGCCCCTCGACGGCGATATCTTCTTCTATGTTCATCCCTATTAACTCTTCCCGCGAATAGCCCGTCTGCTCTATTGCTGCCGAGTTTGCGTCAAGGATTCTTCCGTGGTCCTCCCCGCCGACCCTCGTTATGAAAACGGCATCTCCTAATTCTTCGAAATATCTCTGGTACCTTTTCTTGCTTCGGCTGAGTTCCTGTTCGGCTTCCTTCCGTTCGGAAATGTCCCTGACGCCGACCAGCATCCTTTCCTCGCCATCGACTTCGATCAACTTCCCCCGGAGCTCAACCGGTATCTCTTTACCATTTTTGTCGACGTTAACTGTTTCCAGCGGTTCTCCCGATCTCGTGGCCTCGTCGATTTGGTCGGGAAGAAAGGCCGGGGCGTTTCTCGGCACTAAATCGTCCACTTCCATTTGAACAAGCTCTTCCCTCCTGTAACCGAGAAGTTCACAGGCCCCTTTATTGACGTCAAGGATGTCTCCTTCCAGGGTCTCTACGAAAACGGCTTCGGGTAGTTGTTCGATAAACTTCCGACAGTGGCGGTCGGAACAATCCATTTTTACTCGCCTCCAAACTAAATTCCTCTTATTGAATCAGGGTTGCGGGAATTTTAACTAATTCCGATTGCAACTAATTTATCCAGGAATACAGGTCAGGATTCAAGCTCGGAGTCTCTTCCTTTGACGATCTCAAGAAAAACGGCGACTACTTCGGGATCGAACTGGGTGCCCGAGTTCTCCTTCAGCTCTTCAATCGCTACTTCTCTCGGCAAAGCATTCCTGTAAGGACGATCAGTTCGCATTGCATCCCATGCATCCACTACGGCGATTATCCTAGCACCGAGTGTAATATCCTCTCCCTGTAAGCCTTTCGGATAACCGGTCCCGTCGTATCTTTCCTGGTGTTGACCCACGATAGTAGCAGCACTTTCCAGCCGGGGAACGGCGCCGACTATCTCCTCGCCGATCTCGGGATGTTTTTCTATCTCTTCCCACTCCTCCTCGGTCAGTTCACCATCTTTGGTCAGGATATCTTCCGGAATACGGACCTTGCCTACGTCGTGTAGTTCGGAGGCATATTGGAGCTGTTCAAGTTCCTTGGTGCTCATTCCCAGCTCTTCGCCCAGCTTCAGAGCGTACTTCTGGACCCTGTCCACGTGGTCGCCAGTATACTTGTCCTTTGCCTCGACAGTTCTAGAAAGGGCTTTCAGCGTTCCTATGGTCGTTTCCTCCAGTTCATTCTCGGCCCTGAGCTTTTCTCGAGCGTGTGCCAGGTCCCCCGCAACTCCTTCCAGCAGGTCGAGTTCTTTTTCCTGGACTATTTGACCGGAGTCGAACCTTATTATCATTACTCCCTCCCGTCGTTCCTCCCCTGATAGCGGAATGGCTACTGTTTGATGCTCCGGGGGGTGTCTTTCCTCGTGGAAGTCACAGTCCCTGCACAGGCTGGCTGGATAGTTGACTACCACCGGCTCGTTCTCACTGAGGGCCTGCTTGGCACAACGTGGGCCTTCACCGGTCCCGTCCGAGCTCAAACGTATTTGCGGGAAGCCCTCTCCACCGACGTAAATGGGATTTTCGCTATCGCCCCCAAAAACAAATAACTCCACCTGCACGTAACTTTTCCGGCCACAGAGGATCTCCTGCGCTCCCTGGATGATGTCCCGGAAGTTGTCTTCCTTCGCTATCAACTCGTTTATCTCGTTGATTGACCGTAGCAGATCGTTCAGGTAATTTATCCTCTCCTGAGAGCGTATCCGTTCGGTAATATCCCTACCCGAACTTAGAATGCTGGTAACTTCGCCCTCGTCATCTCTAACCGTGGTGTTTTTCCAGCTGATGATCTTTTTCTCCCCATCCTTCGTTAGTACCGGGTTCCGGTAGGTTTGTTTCTCCTCTTTTGCTTCCAGCAGAGGGTTGTGCACTTCGTTCATTATTTCTGCCCGGATGTCTTGCGGGAGGAATTTTTCGAACCAATTTTCTCCCAGAATTTCTTCTTTTTCGTAACCGAGAACCTCGCAACCTCTCCTGTTAACTTCCGTAACGATACCCTGATCATCTATAAAAACTATGATGGTTCCGGCCATGTTCAGGTAACGCTGAGCCCTATCCCGCTCTTGCCTCAACCTCTCAGCCGCTCGCTTTTGCTCGGTGATGTCCCTGCCCGAAACGAGAATCTCCTCTAGCTCACCTTCCGCGTCAGTTGTGGGGACGCATCTCCAGGAGACAGTCCTTTCTTCGCCTTTTTTTGTCAGAATTGGATTCTGATGGACTACTGTTTCCCCTTCCAGGAGAGAATTACGGTAGTTACCCAAAATTTCTTCTCTTACTCTTTTTGGGTAGAAATTGTGAAGCCAATTTTGCCCGATAACTTCTTCCCTGGAGTATCCGAGCACCTGAGTTCCTCGTTTGTTGATTTCTTTTACCGTGCCATCCTCCTCGAGCACTACGATCATCGTGCCGGCCATTTTCAGGTAGGTCTCTGCTTTGCCTTTTTGTTTTTTGCGCTCTTCCGCTGCAGCTCTCCTTTCCGTAACGTCCCGGGCCGTAATTAAAAATCGCCAGGAACCATCCATCTTTTCCAGGGGCGCAACTACTGGTTCTACCCACCTGTAGCCTCCTTCCCGAGCTTCTACTCGCAATGGTTCCGCCATTTCTGCTTCAGGCTCTTCCGGTTGGCCCTGGCCGTGTTCACCCTCCGGCCCCCTCAGGATGCCGCGTATTTTATTGATATCTTCATGATGGATTAGTTCAAACAAACTTTTCCCTTCTAAAGTTTTTGGGTTTCTCCCCAGCAGTTCTTTATGGGCCCTGTTCGCGTAATCGAATTGCCCCTGGTCATCTATTATCGAAATCAGTTCATGGGCATTCCTTGTTATCGATCGATGTTTTTTCTCCATCTCCAGAGAAAGCTCTCTTGTCCTGAGCAGGCTTTGTAGCCTTGCTCTTAACTCGACTTTCTTTATCGGTTTTACTACTATTTCATCTACCAGGGTGTTAAAACCGCCAAGGGATCTAGCCTTGCCATCCCCCGAAACTAATGCCAGCGTGGGAACCAGTCTAGGTTCCTGGCTCCTCTTTATTCTTCTCAGCCGATCGCGGGCTTTTGGCAGGTTGTTTTCGTCGAGGACGGCGAGGTCCGTCGATTCCAGCTTATCCGAATCATTAGAGTCTGTCCGCCATTCTTCCAGTTCGAATTCCAATCCTTGCTCGTTCAATTGATCTGCGAATAATTTCTCGTCCTCCTGACTCGTTAAAGCAAGCATTATCCTCCAGGGTTCCTCGTTTGAAGGAAGAACTTCCTTTTTCGCCGAAGGGCTATAATCAAAAGTCTCATTTCTTTTCTGGTTCATTTTCGCCTCCTGATTGTTTGCAGTATTCCGAACTACGGGCGTTCAAAAATGCTTGCTGCAGATCTCCTAACCCAAAGCTTTGGTAACTAATGATCCCGAAAAACACTTAATTTCCAGTTGGACGACTCGTTCGTTCAAACCTTACTTGCCCTGTGATTGAATGCAAAAGAAAATTATTCCCGTTATGAGACCTTCTCCTTACCTTATCCCCTGGGATATGGCTAAATGGTTAGGTCAAATTACCTTTCCATATTGCTACCAGCGTTCAACTAAGGTAAATACGCTCCATAAAATCAGTCATCGTCACGAGGGGTGGCCGACCTTTTATACATAAAAGTTATAAAGTTATGCCTATTAACGTCAACAACTCTTTTTCCCCGTCTTTTTAAGTATGACGATTGGACGTTTTTCGATCAATTTTCAGGGAAAATTTTTATTCCGTCCGGGGTTCGTTAATTGTTTTCGGGGGAAATAAATGACCTTACTTATGTAGTGCCGGATGAGTTGGAAGAAGGTATTTTTCCTGTATAAACCGGATTCCGTACCATAAAATGTGTCTCAACTAGAAAAAGGGTACCCACCAATAAAAGTTAATCACTCTAAAAAAGAAGAGGACACCCTATGAACAATAAAAGTGTACCGTCCGAGAAACAGTTTTGGCAAACGATGGAGGGCATGGTCAAGGATCTGGTGAAAGGCCAAATGGATAGCATGGTGGGGCTGGAACGACGGGCTTTCCTGGAAGAGCTAGAAGATGGTGATAACAAGGACAACGGCTTTTACCAGCGCAACTTAGGGACCCCCTTCGGGGAGGTAAACGGACTGGAAGTCCCTCGAGGCAGGGAGGGTAACTTCTCCCCTGCTCTGTTTGACCTCCACCAGAGTAGGACGGGCCAGCTGGAGTCAATGGCAATTAAGATGTACTCCCACGGCATGCCGACAAGGTACTTTACCTTGAAAACCAGGGAACGTAACGACAAATGGGGTAACTGACGAATGAGAGGTTTTAAGAAAGCAAAGCCTAAACTAAGAGAAAAGTTTAGGGACCGTTATGGTTCACAACACCAGAAACAGGTAGAGTCCAGGAAGAATACCTCAGTAGCTTCCTCTGGGGAGGAATTAGCCAGTTGACTTAACTTGATATAAGATATCCAGCAGTCAATTTGCTCTACTCATCCGGGTTCGGTACCGGCAGGAGACCAGTTCCGGATTGACTGCTGGGTGCCGGGACTTCTTTGTAAAGGCCCAAAAATAGTAGTTAAGTCTGCTTTTTTCTTGGGTCGGGGTTCTTGGCTATGGAAGTTTATAATCCATCCCGGTTTAGCCAGGATTCGGAAGAGCCCTGGGGGTGACCAGCTAAGAAGCCGGTCGAATTTCTCCGACCGGCTCAGTACTTCTTATATAGTTGATCCACATTTACCCGTACCTTTAAAAGATCAAATTAAAGATAAATCCCAGAATCATAATTCCGAATCCAATGATTCCCCCGTAAGCAATAATCAAGTTCCTTTTCATTACCTGTTTCAACAGTACGAACTGAGGTACGGAAAGTGCTGCCACCGACATCATAAATGCGATGGAGGTTCCGGCGGGTAACCCCTTTCCAATTAAACTCTCCGCCACGGGAATTACGCCCATTATGTTGGTATAAATCGGTATTCCCAGCGCCGTAGCTGCGGGAACTGCCAGCGCTCCCTGTAGGGTATTCTGGATAAACCCCTCGGGAAGAAACCCGTGAATTGCCGCACCGAGGCCGACACCGACTACCACGTAGGGGAAAATCCGCCCGACGATTTCCTTCGCGTCCTCGTATGCCTCCCGGAGGCGCTGTCTGGCTGACTTGTCCGAAGCGTCAGCATTTTCTTCTTCGTTGGCGGCGAAATCGAAGTCCACTACGTATCGTTCGAACCCAAGCAGTTTCAGGCCTGCTCCACCGACGATTCCCACGATCAACCCTCCCAGCACGTAGGCAAGAGTCAAGCCCCAGCCAAACGATCCAAAAAGTACGAAGACCGCTGCGGTGTTTACCATGGGAGAGACGGTGAGAAAGGTTATCGTCATCCCAAACGGGACCCCTACACCGACGAAGCCCAGGAAAAGCGGGACGGTCGAACAGGAGCAGAAGGGCGAGATTATTCCCAGCACTCCAGCCAAAGCGTAGCCGACTATCGCTTTCTTACCCTTGAGGAAGTCCCTGATCTTCTCCGGTGGGAGGTAGGTCCTGAGATAACTAACCGCAAATACTACCCCCAGGAGTATGACGGAAATCTTTAAGGTATCGTATATCCAGAATTCCAGGGCGGCCGCTAGCCTCCCCGTCAGCCCCGTAAGGCCTATTAGCTGTACTGCTATGTATTTAAACATGACTCCCTAGGAGAGTACTTCTTTGATCTCTTCGTCGGATGGCACCGTGCCTTTGAACTTGACTTCACCGTCAGCTACGAGGGCGGGAGTGCTCATGACGCCGTAGCTTGCGAACTTAGCGGGATCATCAACTTTTACTACCTCTATCTCGTCCTCTTTGCCCATTTCTCCAACTATATTCTGGACGTCTTCCTTTAGTTGTGTGCAGGTAGAGCAGCCTTCGCTTCCCAGTATTTCAACTTTCATTTGAGTTCACCTCTTGGTACCTTAATTGGTTCGTTAGTTCCAGTAACGTCTCTACTTTCGCCTTTTTCTGACTTCGCATTCGACCCGTTTACCGGCATGTCTCGTTTCAATCAGCCCTGTGGATTTAAGCTTCTTTAGGTGGCGATAAATAACGGATCGATCACGTTCTAGCACGCCTTCGAGCTCGCAGTACAGATTAATTCCTTCAGGTCTAGTAAATGCCTAAGTAACTTTAACCTCTGCGGAGAATTTAGAGCTTTGAAAAATTCATGCATTGTTGCACATCCTTGCATCAATATTAAATCAACCTGTTAAAGTTTTCAACGTTAACGCGATCACAAATCTTGAAAAGCTGTTGCTGGAATCTTATCCGGAAAACCTCAATTGAGGCCGGGCTAACCGGTCTCCGGACTGATTCTCGGGAAGTACTTTCGGGTCCTTTTAGCGACCGAGACCAGAGTAAGCATAACCGGTACTTCGACAAGAATACCTACAACAGTAACAAGCGCGGCTCCGGATTCCACCCCAAAGACGGATATCGCTACCGCCACTGCCAGCTCGAAGAAGTTGCTGGTGCCGATCAGTGCTGCGGGCGCCGCTATCGAATGGTCAAGGTTCAAAAGGTACGTGGCCCCGTATTCCAGCGTGAAGACCGAGTAGGTATAAATCAGGTTGGGAATCGCAATGAGTAAAATATGGAGTGGGTTGTTGAGGATAACTTCCCCCTGAAAGGAAAATAGCAGCACCAGAGTCAGTAAGAGTCCGCCCGTGGGAATTAAATCCAACCATTTAAGGAAAACATTTTCGAACCAGCCCTCGCCGTATCTCCTGATCAGGTAAACTCGCGATAGGTATCCGACCGTTAGCGGGATAAATACGAACAGTATTACCGAGGTGATAAGGGTGTTGTAAGGTACGTAGATTCCTCCTATTCCGAGAAGGAAAGTCACCCACGGCACGTATGCAAACAGGAGAATTATGTCATTGCTTGAGACCTGAACAAGAGTGTAGCCGGGATCACCGTCCGTGAGGTAACTCCAGACGAAGACCATTGCCGTACAGGGAGCTGCGCCAAGCAGGACGGCCCCGGCTATGTACTGGTTCTGAAGCTGGGCCGGTATGAGGAAATCGAATATTTGGGTCATGAAGAGCCAGTAAATAAAGTACATTATAAGTGGCTGTACTATCCAGTTTGCCGTCCAGGTAACGAACAGGCCTTTGGGTTTTTCTCTCACGTCGAGAATGCTCTGGAAGTCAATTTTGACCATCATGGGGTAAATCATGAACCAGATAAGTATGGCTATCGGGATGTTGACCCGGGCGTACTCGATCTCCCCCAGGGTATTTGGTATTGCAGGGATGAACTGTCCGACTGCTATTCCTGCTCCGATGCACAGCGCGACCCAGACCGAGAGGTACCTCTCGAAGAAGGAGAGAGTTCTTTCCGGGGATTTTTCGCGGTTCTCCGCTATCGTTTCGTCACTCACCTTCCCGTCACCTCTTGTTTATTCTCAGTGAATACAAGCTTTTGCATAACTCGAATCTTCAGTTAAACCTTAGTTATCTCTTCCAGAAGAGAATCGACCCTGGACTCTATTTCGTCCCTGATTTTTCTGACCTTCTCTATGCTGGCCTCCGCCGGATCGTCCAGGTCCCATTCGCGGTCGGTCCCTTCCCAGGTGGCGGGACAGACTCCCCGAGCGGAACAGCCCATTGTTATGACGTAATTACAGTCCACCAGTTCTTCCGGTTTTACCTTCCTGGGCCGGTTGCCGGAAAGGTCGTATCCCTTCTCCTCCATCGCTTTGACCACTACGTCATGGACCGAATCGGCCGGATCGGTACCTCCGGAAACCACTCTGACTGATAGGTAGTTTTCTTCGATCTTCTTTCTGGCAAAGGCAGTTGCCATCTGGCTCCTGCCCGCGTTTTGAACGCATATGAAGGCCGCACATTCTCGTTTTTTCGACATGAATCCTCCCATGGTATTTATGTTGAAAACCTACTAGTCGCCTTCGTCGTAACCGACCACGCACTTGCCGTCTTCTCTTAACTCGAGCCTTTCCTCTAACTTTTCCATCTCCCGGGAGTAATCCTCCCTATCCAGGTGTTCCAGGAGCCCTTCAATTAACTCCCTGACGTCCCGGGAAAGGTCGGGATTTATGGAATAATATACCCAGGTACCGTCCCGGTTTCCCCGGACCAGGTCCTTACCTCTCAGTTCCCGCAGGTGCTGTGAGACCTGATACTGGGGGGCATCCAGGGCATCCACGAATTCGCAGACACAGATGTCCCCATCGAACTCTTCCAGTAGGGCCAGTATTCTCAACCTTTTTTCGTGGGCAACCGTTTTTAGGATTTCCGCGAGCTCTTCAAATTTCATGTTACCACCTTATAGCTATATGTACATAGATACATGTAACCTGCTGAAAATATTTTAACGGGGGTTTTTTAAAATTCAAGCCGAGTACCGGTAATTTATCCATTGATTCTAATATTCGAACTTGAATTAAAAAATGTCATTTTTAGAGAAATTATTTGATCTCAATTGTGGGAAGAAGTTTGGGAGAGAAGCAGAGCATAGAACGGCTATTTGAGTTAAGGGCGGATATCTAATCAAGTTTCCGGGCTTCTCGTTCCAACCCTGCCAGTCATGCTGAAGCTGCAGGAGGGGCAGTTGGGTTATCGCCGACAGTATAGCCGAGAAGGTGCTTCCACGAGATCTGGATAGCCCGGTAGTTGTCAGGACACATCAACGTGTTTTATCTTTTTAACTAAGATAACCACGCGACCGATTAAATAAATACCGGATACCCGGGTTCAGTACCTCGGTTCAAAACTTAATCTCCCCGTTGGACCTCTACCTCCCCGGGGTCCAGGGAATTGATGATGCCCTTTATCTCTTCTTTATCGGGATCGCTCCTGAGGAAAAGCCCCGTCCTTCTCCTCATCACGTCCTCGGGCCGGAAACTCATCTCGTTCGTAACGGAGTAATAAACCTGGGCTTTGATCGGGACTTCCCCTCCACCGACGGGTTCTTCAAAGTCCGGGTAGCGACTTGCTTTTTCCATGACCTCTCCGGCCTTTGAACCGTACCTGTTTAGCAGAACCTCGGCCTGAAACTCCGAGAGGGAATAGCCGGATAGGAGGATAGATTTTAACTTTTTCCTCTGACCATCTTTTTCCCATGCCCCGGGTAATTTTTTCACGTCCGTAGAGCTATTTGTTCCGGTTTCCATCAAATCAAGCGCTTCTTCCGCCATGGCTCGATATGTCGTGTATTTTCCGCCGATGATGGTATATATCGACCCCTCTTCTATTAGTATCTCGTGGTCCCGCGAAACCTTGAATTCGTCCACCTCTCCCCTGCTGGTCGAGTAAAGTGGCCGAAGGCCGGCAAACTCGGTCAATATATCGGACTCAGTGAATTCCACTCGGTCAAGATAGTTGTTGATGTTGGTAAGCAAGTAATTTCTATCCTGCTGGTTTACAGTGAGTTCGTCCGGAGATCCGGAAAAATCCGTATCCGTGGTCCCGACGAGCGTTCTGTCCTCCCAGGGGATCACGAAAAACAGGCGATCGTCGTGAATCGAGGGGAAGAAGCCGGCGACTTCTGCCCCCAGCGGCGGCAGCACAAGGTGTGCGCCCTTTGTTGGCCTGAGGAACCGGGCACCTCCACTTCTCCAGTCGTCCGCCACGTCGTCGGACCAGGGACCCGTGGCGTTGATGATTTTTTTCGC
>JGI1684J13235_1000298_pt1 | contig 18844 bp, 19 predicted proteins | sample PonA232FremontCA_2_FD_13235 | JGI IMG/M metagenome (IMG submission 13235) | reverse complement strand
ATGAGACGATGACCCAGATCGCCAAGGACAAGCGGCCGGATATCGAGGAAGTGGTCCACAATACCATGGACGGGAACCAGCCGGATATGAACAGCCTTTCCCAGGAGTTGGTGGATTATGTGAAGACAGCCAGGGTCCTCATGGGCTTTGCCCTGTATTCCGATTCCTGGCTCAGCCTGTAGATCTATCGATAAAGCCCCTTTCTTCGGGCTCCGCAGTCTGAACGGCCGGCTGCGGAGCTTACCGAGGAAAGGGGCTTTGTGCGTACTCGCGGGGAGCGTTGCGGGGGGATCTTTTAGCCCAGTGTGCGCGTGATAAGCTGTTCCAGCTCGTTCTCCTCGCCCTCGGCATAGTCATCAGGGTAGAGCAGCATAGACATGAAGAAGGGGCTGTCCAGTTCCAGGGCCTGGCTGGCCCGGACACCCATGCTTTCCAGGGCCGATTCGATCTTGTCCTGCACCTCTTCTGGGAGGCCCTCAAGGTCGTCCTGGACCTCGTAGAGGAGGGTGTGAATGGTCTGGGCCTTTTCCCGGAGGAGCCGGTTGTAGGCCTCCTGATCGCCTTCCTCGTGGAGCTTTCTCTTGGCTTCCGCCTCCAGATCGCGTATCATTCTGGCCTTTGCAGTAAGTGCCTCTTTCGCCTGTTCGCGTGGTGTTTCCGCCATAACAATGCTCCGTGGATAGAGGGTTGGCTTTTTTTGGGGGGCAATTCGGGGCATGCATTGTACAGGCAGGATTTTCGCAGTGCAAGGCGTGGGTCTCTGAGACTGTGGCCATTTTGATGCTCGCTATCACGGGCTTTTTCGCTTCGATCCTTCGCCCACAGTTGACAAGCCCTGAAAGGGGTTTTTCCCTACGGCCGCAGCAAAGGCAATAAACCGTAACTCGGACAAGGAGCGGATATGCAGTCACAAACCGTCTATTACATCGAGGGCGACGGCATCGGGCCCGAGGTTTCGGCCGCTGCGCGCCCCGTCCTGAACGAGGCCGTGCGCACGGCGTATTCCGGAGAAAAGGAGCTCAAGTGGCAGGAGCTGCTCGCCGGGGAAAAGGCCTATTCCGAGTCTGGGGAATACCTTCCCGCAGAGACACTGAACAGGCTCGGGGACGAGGCCGAGGTTGCCCTTAAAGGCCCGTTGACCACGCCCGTGGGAGCGGGATTCCGCAGCCTGAACGTGACCCTGCGGCAGACCTTCGATCTCTACGCCTGCATTCGTCCTGTGCGCTATTTTCAGGGGATCCAGACCCCGGTCAAGCGGCCCGAGGATGTGGACATCGTTGTTTTCCGCGAGAATACGGAGGATGTCTACGCCGGCATCGAATGGGCCGCCGGCAGCCCGGAGGCCAAGGGGCTCATCGAATTTATGCGGGAGCGTTATCAGACGGATGTGCATCCGGAGAGCGCCATCGGAATCAAGCCGATCACCGAGGAGGGGAGCAAGCGCCTCGTGCGCCGGGCCATTCGCTTTGCCCTGCAGCAGAATCGTCCCAGCGTGACCCTCATGCACAAGGGCAACATCATGAAGTATACCGAAGGGGCCTTCTGCTCCTGGGGACAGGAACTTGCCCGGGAGGAGTTCGGGGACTCCTGCGTAAGCGAGGACGAGGCCCGCGATCAGGGCGAGGACCGAGTGGTGATCAAGGAGCGGATCGCGGACAATATGTTCCAGCAGATCCTTACCCGGCCCTCGGAATACAGTGTTGTGGCCACGACGAATCTCAACGGGGACTACATTTCCGACGCCCTGGCGGCCCAGGTGGGCGGTCTGGGTTTGGCCCCCGGTGCGAATGTGGGTGACGACCTGGCCGTTTTCGAGGCCACGCACGGCTCCGTGCCCAAGAGGGCGGGAACGGACAGTGCCAATCCCTCCAGCCTGATCCTCTCCGGTGCTCTCATGCTGGAGCATCTGGGCTGGTTCGAGGCCTCGAACAGGATCTATCAGGCCCTGGAACGAACCATTCAGCAAGGCAGGGTGACCTACGACCTGGCCCGCTTGATGGACAATGCCGAGACCGTGGGCTGCAAGGAGTTTGCCGAGCTGATTGCCAAAAACATAGCCTAGCAGGACGCCCCCAATCTTCCAATTGCTTCGTTGTCCGGCACCTATTTGAGGTGACAAAAGGGCGTCGGATTGACTTGGCTTCACAAATAGGTGCCGGATTCAAACTCTCACGTAGGCTAACTACGCTGCGAGTTTGAACTTTTTTTGCGCTTGACCCTTAAATTTTTCAACGTCCTGCCTAAAAGGTGTTTTTCAATGGGCTGCTAGGCTTCTTCCAGATGCGGGGGCAGGCACGCAGGGGTGTTTTCTTAGCGAGAGGGCTACTCCGAGCCCCGCTTCTTCATGCTCGCGCGCAGCTTCTTTTTGAGCCAGAGGAAAATCCGGGGTTCCTGGCCCTGATCCTTGGGCTGATAGAACTGTTTACCCCTGACTTCTTCGGGGAGGTACTCTTGTTCCACCCAGGCACCGGGATAGGCATGGGGGTACTTGTAGTCCTTTCCGAAGCCCCATTTGCGCTGCAGCCCGGAGGCCGGATTGCGCAGATGGAGGGGCACCGGCTTGATGCCGTTCTTGCGGATTTCCTTCTGGGCGGCCAGATAGGCGGAGTACGCGGAATTGCTCTTGGGGGCCAGGGCGAGGTACACAGTTGTCTCGGACAGGGGGATGAACCCCTCGGGCATGCCAATGGTTTCCACCGCCTGGAGACAGGACACGGCGAGGTTGAGTCCTTCGGGATCCGCAAGCCCCACATCTTCCGATGCGGAGAGGATGAGCCTGCGGCATATGAAGCGCGGATCCTCACCGCGTTCCAGCATGCAGGCCAGATAGTACAGGGCTGCGTCCGGATCGCTGCCGCGGATGGATTTGATCAGTGCGGAGGCCAGCTCGTAGTGGCTATCCCCATCGCGGTCGCCCCGTTGAACGATTTCCGGAAGATGCTTGGCAATGCCCTCCGGATCCAGGCTCTCCCGCGGAAGATCCCGGCAATATTCCAGAAAGTTGAGGAAGGTTCTGGCGTCGCCGTGGGAGACGGAAATGATGCGGTCCAGGCTCTCCCGGGGCAGATCCAGGCCGAGATGCTGCTTGGCCCTCTCGGCGATCTCGAGGAGCTCATCCCTGCTCAGGGAATTAAAACGAAGCACCAGGAGTCGGGAAAGGAGCTGGTTGGTCACGGAAAAGGCCGGGTTTTCCGTCGTAGTTGCCAACAAGGTGATACGGCCGGCCTCGAGATGGGGGAGGAAGAAGTCCTGTTGGGCCTTGCTGAAGCGATGCAGCTCATCCAGGACCAGTGTGTCGCTCTGCTCCAGGTGGCGGCGGAGGTCGGCGAGCCCGGTTTCCGGGGCGCTGACCCGGACGAAATGCCTGTTCAGGTTCCGGGCCAAAAGAAGGGCGGCAGTGGATTTTCCGCTACCGGGCGGACCGAAGAAGAGGATACTCTGCAGGCGATTTTGTTCCTGGAGGTTGGCCAGTTTCCCCCTGATGCCCGTCTGGCCGATAAACTGGGAAAAATCCGAGGGCCTGAGGACTTCCGCCAAAGGTCTTCGTTCGCTCAAGCCTTGGAGGCTCCTTTAATAGGGTAAGGGAGCAAACAGGGACGCACGACGTGCAGCTCCGAAAGCGGTTCTGAAAAAGCGACGAAAAGGGGGCCCATTTCCCGGCCCGAATAATGCGGCCTACTTGTTTTCGGAGTCCTTGTCCTGGGAATCGCTGTCAAGCTCGTCAAGGATGGAGGTGATGTCCAGATCGAGCTCGTCCTGGTCCACACTCGAGGACTCATCCTCCTCCAGTTCAGCCTCTCCCTCACCACCTTCAACAGATCCCTGGTCGTCGATCTCGATCTCCAATTCGGGTTCCTGCTCATTGGTCGCCGAACCCGTGGCCTCCTGCGAGGCTTCCCCGGTTTCCGTGGAAGAGGCGGGTTCGGCTTCTTGAAACAGGTCCGAGGAAAAGTCCTGCAGCCCTTCAAAGGCTATCTCGTCATCGACTTCCTCAATAAGGCCATCCCCAGATTCTTCTCCCGCCTGCGCAGAGGAAGAGGATCCTTCGGGCGCCTCCTCCATCTCGGCAACATCCAGATCGATCTCCTGTTCCTCTCCGGCGGCTTCACCGGCGGATTCCTTGGCCGCGGGCCCGGAAAGGGATTCCGCCTGTCCTGTTTGCGAAGACGATGCGGAGGCGGGGGTGAAGATGCTCATTCCCTCTGCCGCGGTGGGAACCATCCATTCCACATTGAAGGCCTTTTTCTGCTGACTCCAGTCAAAGGCGCACTTGGGGCAGGTGGGGAGATGGTCAAAGCTGGTATAATTGCATTTGGTGCAGAACATATCAAAACCTTCCTGAAGCGGATTGTAAATATATGATATAAATTGGCACGAAAGGGGGCAAAGGGCAACCCCGTCCTTCCGGTACAGCAGAGAAACTCATTTTTCCGCTGGGGATGAGTGAAAAGGCAGAATTTCAGTTGGGGCTTTGAAAGGGCCCGGACTTGTTCCTTTGGGTGTTCCGAATGGCGTAGAAGTCATCGAGCAGCTTGACCAGCCTGCGGTAGAGCTTGCGGATGGACTGGCCGTACTGGGTGAGCTTTTCTTCGGGCGGAGTTATGTATTTCTGTTGCAGGTAGCGATCATTGAGAATNCGTTCGGTAAGGGTGATGAGCTGTTCCACGATGCTGTCAGAGTAGCTCACTGTCTGGAACTTCATCTCGTGGAGGATGTCCAGGGTATAGCTGAGCATCTGTTGGTAGTTGAGGCTCTTGCCTTTGTAGTGCCTCTTGGAGATATCCTCGAGGAGCTTGATTTTGCGCGCCTGCTGGATGTAGCTGTATTGCTCGCATACTTCCCGGTACAAGGGATACAGGGCGGAGAACTCCTCCTGGTAGTCCTGGTTGCGGAGGTAGTTGTCCAAAACCCTGGTCACGCGTTGGTAGAACTCCTCGGAGTAGCCCAGGATTCTGCGCTGGTGTTTTTTGAGCCATGCGGAGAGAAACTTGAGCCGTTTTTCGTGGGAGTCGGTGTTTTCCACGATCTCGTTGCGCCTGTAGCGGATTCGGCCCTGGTATTCCCCTTTGACGATGTCGTTAAGGACGTAGGTCATCAGCTTCGTGTCTTTCACGATGTTCACGTTGGACCATACCGCACCGGTCAGAGGGTGGATCACCTGTTGCTTGCCGGCGGAAAGGGCCCTGTCAGTCCGGATATTGTTCGGGTCGTACTTGTGCTGTCTGTAGGAAACCTTGAGAATGACAGCAGGCTGGTCGCCTTCCAGGAGGAATCCGCCCTTGCGCAGTTGGCGAAGCTGTTCTTTCTGGCTCTTATCCAGGCGAACGAGCGCGGTTTTTTCCAATTGGGGATACTGGGTGCATTCGGGCGTGCTATAGAGCGTGGTGAGGGTGCGGTCCGATTCGCCCAGAACACGGATCAGAAAGTCTTCCCCCATCTTGAAGAGCCGTCTGGCAAAGAGGGCGGCTGAGGTTCTGCGCTCCGAGGCGATAGGGAAGCCGTAGAGCTCCATCAGGAACTGATACACGAAATAGCGGTTCACCTCGTAGAGCTTGTTGTCTCCGGGCTTGAATTTGCCGATGCGCAGGCCAAAGCGTTTGAGCTCGGAGTCGAGGTCCGAAGGGAAAGAGGCGTAAACCCCTGAGAGGTAGAATTCGCCTGCGGCGTTTTTGGCCATGACATGGCCACGGTCCATGTGAAGGATATAGGGCAGAAGCTGTGCGTAATTCTGGATCTCGGTGATCCGCTCTCCCTCGAGATCCTTTCTGACCCTGTCCTGGAAATGCTTGGGCAGTCTGCTCTGGAGGATTGACTTGTTGTATTGGACAATGCCTGGCTCAAAGGCGGAGGCGGGGCCGTTGACATTGCGCAGGGCGTCCTCAACGCAGTGCAGGAGGTCGAATTGAAAGATCTCCTGGAAGTAATTGACGGGTCTGTCGAGCACCACGAGGCTGAATCCGGAAAGGGAAGGATACTCGTAGAGATTGGAATCAAAGGAGGGCAAGAGCTCCTGCGGGGTGACCAAGGGATAATTGGGGACTTCGAAGTAGGGCTTGAGCAAGCAGTGCTTGATGTGAATGATGTCCAGGTACTGCTTCAGGTTTTCCAGGACGCTGAAGGAGGTGGGGAAAGCGAGTTTGGTCCTCTGCTTCCAGAGATAGCCCGGAGCTTGCGTGAACGCGTCTTGCCAGGAAAAGGGCATTCTACCTTGGGGGATTGAGATGTTAAACTGATCGACTTGCGGAAAAAAAGGGTGTTCTCTTCGAGTGTATACAGGGTTTTCGAGGTTGTGGAATAGAGCTGAAGGAACGGCAAGCCACAGCGAGTAGTTCCCTAAGCCTCATGATTTCCTGTCGACAAGTCAGAGTGATACTTAAGTGAAAAAATTATACCTGAATCATCGTCGTTTGGCAAATCAAGCGTGTTCCTGCTCAGCAACCATTCAGGCTATTTGTTGCCCGAGCGAGGGTGCGTTTTGTCGTAGAGGCGGGTCAGGCGGGTCAGGCTCAGGTGGGTATATCGCTGGGTGGAGGAAAGCCTGGAGTGGCCCAAAAGCTCTTGTACGGAGCGCAGATCGGCTCCGCCCTCAAGGAGGTGCGTGGCAAAACTGTGCCTCAGGGTGTGAGGGCTGATGGATTCTTGGACGCCAGCGGATTGCCCGAGTTGCGCTATGATGCGGTTGGCCTGGCGTCGTTGCAACCGCTTGCCCCTTTGGCCCAGGAAAAGGGCGGTTTCCCCGGTTTTCGGCCCAAGGGCCTGTCTGACCTCCAGATAGGCGCGCAGACGCGAGAGGCTCTTCTCGGTCAAGGGCACGATGCGCTGTTTGTTCCCCTTGCCCCGGACACGGAGGATCCCCTTTCCCGGTTCGAGGTCGCCCAGCTCGAGCCCGAGGGCTTCGCTGACGCGCAGCCCCGAGCCGTAGAGGAGCTCGGCCAGAGCCAAATCGCGGCGGTTCCGCGGATCCAGCTCCTGATCCCTTTCCAGCAGGGACTGGGCCTGCTCCGGATTGAGGAAACGGGGATGCTCTTGCTTTTGGCGGGGATTGGAAACGCCCTGGCTCGGGTCGTCCTCGATAAGGCCCGTGCGCAGGCAGTAGCGGAAAAAGCCGCGCAGACTGGCCAGCTTGCGGGCGATTGAGCGACGGCCTAGGCCTCTGCGATGCAGCTCGCGGACAAATCCGTAGAGGTGTCTGCGGTGTATCCGGTCCGGGCGGTCCAGATCGAACTCCTCGCGGTGGAGAAGGTGTGCGCGGAACTGGTCCAGATCCGTGCTATAGGCGGCGACACTGGATTGTGAAAGCCCTTTCTGGGCCGAAAGGAAATCCAGAAAGGACCGGACAGGGCCGGGCCTGTCCTGAGCGGTATCAGAGGACATGGTGCCTCTCATTTTTTTTCCGTCGTCTCGGTCTTTCCGTGGTCACGGCATATATGGTGCTGGAGCTAGCGAAGCAGGGTGTAGTGCATTCCGTCCTCACGGCTTACAACGCCCTTGAGCTCGAGACTGAGCAGGGTCTGGCTGGTGCGGCCGCTTTCCCAGTTCAGATTTCGGGTCAGGGTATCGATATGCTTGGGCTCTCCGGAAGGCATGGTCCGGACGAGCTCGGCTTCCGGATCCGAGAGATCCTCGGATACCGGCGTTGGGGCAGACTCCTTTTCGGGTTCGGGCTCGGGAGGTGATTGGTCGTCCTGTCGCCATTCCTGCAGCATGGGGCGAAGCTCCCGGAGAATATCCGCGGCGGAGCGCGTGAGGACGGCACCCCGCTTGATCAGGGCATTGCATCCGCTGAAGGAGCTTTGTTTGGGCGTGCCGGGGACGGCAAAGACCTCCCTGTTCTGGTCCAGGGCGTAGCGAGCCGTGATGAGACTCCCGCTGTTTGGGGTGGCTTCGGCAACCAGCACTCCCAGAGAGAGGCCGCTGATGATCCGGTTTCTGCGGGGGAAATTGCGCGAGTCGGGTTGCGTTCCGGGGCAGAACTCGGTCAGGATGAGCCCGTTTGAGCGCATTTTGTGCCACAGATCCTTGTTGCGGGCCGGATAGATCAGATCCGGACCCGTGCCCAGTACTGCCGCGGTGCCACCGAGCTCATCCAAAGCGCTCTGATGGGCGGTGCGGTCGATTCCCCAGGCGAATCCGGAAACAATACAGATCCCGCTGGCGGCGATCTCGCGGCAGATGTCCCTTGTGATCTGGGCCCCCTGGCCGCTCTGGTCCCTTGCGCCGACGACGGCCAAGCAGGGGCCGCGCACCAGATCCGTATTCCCAATGCAATAGAGATATTGGGGCGGATCCGTGATTTGGCGGAGGCGCTCCGGGTAATGGGGGTCCGAGTAGGTCAGAACATCTACTTGTTCGCGCCCGGCGTGTTCCCATTCCTTCAGGGCCCTGTCACGCCACTTTTCTTGCCGGAAATTGTCTGCTACATTGCGATCCGCTATTCCCTGGGCCACCCAGTCCGAGGCGTCGATTGCCGCGTCTTGGGCAGTGCCGTAGTGATCGACAAGGCGCTTACATCCCGACGGACCCAGACCGGGTGTATGGGCCAGCGTTAAGCAGGCCCAGAACTCTGCTCGCATGGACTGATGCCTCGTTTCCGCCACGCCGCTTTCCTCACGGTAAAGTCGCAGGACCGCCGATCAAAAAATATTTGTACAATCATATTGGAAATGGCGAGTTTTTTCAACGTGGGACCTTTGCGTTTCTGATCAGAGGCCCAGATATCGGATGAGCGAATGGAGTGCTTGCATGGAGCCGACGACTTTGGGTCTGATAGCTTATCTTGGACTGGTGGCTCTCGCGGGAAGCCTGGTAACAGGAACGATGGTCTCGGCCTTCGCCGCTGAGGTGGCGTACGGACTGGGGCGGGGAAAGTTCCGGGACAAGTTCGGCCAGCAAGCCGCTGCCATGGGGCCCAAGGTTTTGCTTCTCCTTTTGCTCCTTGTGGCTCCTCCGATCGCCTGGGGCCTGAGCTTCACCGAGGATCCGCTGGGCCTTGCCCTGAGCCCGGGCGGACGGGTGCTCCAGATAGCCCTGGCACCGCTGTTGGCGGGTTGGCTGGGCATGACGGTCTACTCCGGATCCTGGGTGGCGCTTCGTCGGAGCAAGTGGCTGCATCGCCTGTTAGGCGGAGCGAGCCTGCTCGGCCTCCTTGCGGGGCTGTATACCTGCCTCAATAGCGGAACGGCCTGGATGCTGGCAGAGGGGACAGCTGCGGCCCCCCTCTGGGAGATGGTCTGGCTTCCGGCCTCATGGGTCGTCTGGCCCGCTTGGGCGGCACTTGTCGGGAACGGCGTCGGTGCGGGGGGTGTCCTGGGAATGGGCTATCTCGTGCTGCGCAGGAACAAGGACGATTTCGGCAGGGACTACTACCGTTTCGCCCTGCCCCGAGCGGCGCGCTGGGGTCTGGTTCTGCTCCTGCCTGTCCTGATCGCGGCCGCATGGCTCGGGTTCCGCGGAGTGGCCTGGACGCCGGTTCTCACAGCTTCACTGGCCGTCGTCGCGATCGCTGTGCTTGCTCTCCTCTGGCTCAGCGCGCGGGTCATGCGCAGTCGGCATCCGCTCCGGCTCAAGGGCGAGATCATCGCCGCCTGCCTGCTGGCCTGGATTCTGGATGCGGGGCTGGTCTATTCCTTGTTGCTCTCAGCCGAGGTGCCGCTGAGGGCTGTCTCAGGTGTCCTCTGAAGGTCGGAGCACATCGGCAAGAATGGCTGCGATGAGGGCAGGCGCGTAGGAAAAGGCGATGATCATGGCGTTGGACAGATCCACGGGGTTGAAGGAGCGAAGCATCTCTAGGAATCCTTCGCGCAGATAGACGGAGACGGCAGCCACAGCGAAGGACATGGTCACGAATATGGCCCAGGCCACGGCAAAGATTTTCAGGACTTTTGTCAGGCGGGTCATAAGTAGGGGCTCGCAGTGCGTGTTCGGACCTTGGTCTTTCGTGCGGCTCGGCCTTAGTCCTGCTGCCCGGAGAACAGGTCCTGGATAATCCCCTGGATCCGATTCGCTTCGGAGCGTGGATCGGCAGCCGCGGTAATGGGACGGCCCACGACGATATGGTCCGCTCCCCGGCGGAAGGCCTCCTCCACGTTCACGGCCCGCTTCTGGTCGTCCGCTCTGTCGTTGTGCCCCGGACGGATTCCCGGGGTGACGATCAAAAAGCGCTCGCCGAGCTCGCTGCGCAGCTCCGCCGCCTCGAGCCCGGAGGAGATGACCCCGTCGCAGCCCGCCTCCAGGGCCCTGCGCGCTCTGGAGAGGACGACCTCCCTGATGTCTGCCTGGAAACCGAGGTCCTCCATGTCGCCCTGGTCCAGGCTGGTCAGCGCTGTCACGGCCAGGATGCCCACATCGTGCTTCTCCCGGGCACCGGCCCGGAGCATCGCGTCGTTGCCGTGGATGGTGGCGAAAGAGGCCCCTAAGTGCCGGAGCTGACGTACAGCTGAGGCCACAGTCTCGGGCACGTCGAAAAACTTGAGATCCACGAAGATCTTTTTGCCCTGATCCCTGAGCCAACGGGCCAGCTCGAAATACCCGCCGGCCATGAACAGCTCCAGGCCGATCTTGTAGAAGCACACGCTGTCACCGAGCTCCCGCACCAGCTCGCGGGCCCTGTCGGTGTCCGGAACATCCAGGGCGACGATGAGGCGTTCGCTGGGCGGAATGGATTTGCTGGAAAGGAAATTCGGGGCGTTTTCGGGCATTGGGAAGGCCTCCTGCCGTTGGCGCGAGTACGGTGCGGCTCCCGCGGCAGCCCTGCCCGGAGCGGGGATGAAGAGATGGAACGGGTTTCGGGCGGCTCCGCCACAGGGATGCGAACTCAGCGGGGCGGGCCATGGCTTTGCGGGCAAGGGCATCCATGAAAAAAGAGGGTCAGCACTGTGGCCGACCCTCCAGAAGAATGGTGCCGGGGGCGGGAGTCGAACCCGCACGGACCGCTAGGCCCGCGGGATTTTGAGTCCCGTGCGTCTACCAATTCCGCCACCCCGGCTCCGTAAGAGAAGAAATTTTAGGCGAGCGGTGGGTCTGTGTCAAGCAGAGGGGGAAGGCACGATTTGTGCCGCGGACAAGGAAGTGCTAGAGTGCGACGAATCCCGGCGCCGGGTGACAGGCTCGGCCTGTGCCGGTGATAAAAAGCCTAGTGGAGCGTATATATGAAACTGGACGAGACATACATTACCCAGCTCAAGGAATATATCCAGTCCGGACAGCTCGCCGAGGACTTCGAGCATTCTCCGGAGGAGCGGCGCTACGAGCTCCTGGATTTCATGGAGATGCTTATGGAGCTGGGCGAGGCCGCGGACGAGGCGGCGACCAAGATCATCTTCAAGAACTCTCAGCTCGGAGCCTTTTTCGGAGAGAAGGACCAGAAGTAGCGTGTGGGAAGTTCAGGGCTCGTCCGATAGGGTGTTTCCCGGAGCAGCTGCCACCGGCCCGGAGGAAATTCCCCGCTGGGAAAGGGCGATCCGCTGAAGACGACGGCGACGGCATCACTTGACCCGTAGGGCTCGACGAGCTTCAGGAATCTTCGCCAGTGGGCTGTCCCGCGGCCCAGAAGCACATCCGCCCGGTTCGATTCCGGGGACAAATCCTCCAGGCGGGCCTGCACGGCTTCGGTTGCGGGCAAACGGATGCGGGAGAGCACGAAGCGGAGGAAGCTCTGGCGTTTGCCCCGCGGCTCGAGCATGCTATACCTTCCGCTGTGTCGCAGGATGCGGTAGGGAATGCCCGGAAGGCCAGCTCCGGCGCCTATATCGAGGATGTGGGGCTCCGGGACGGGACGGATCTCGTCCAACAGCTCCGCGAGGAAAAAGCTGTCCAGGACCAGCTTGGTCAGGGCGGTTTCCCAATCCGCAGCGCTCACCAGATTCATCCGACGGTTCCAGCGAAGCAGGCAATCGAGATAGATGGCCAGTTGCTCCGCCTGCTGGGGGTCCACGGACCTCACGGCGTGGTCCCGGAGCACATTCATGATCTTGGCGGCGGTGATGGTGTCTTCACGTGTATCTCCGTGCATGGACAACCCTTTACCTTATTCCGCGAAACGGTTACAAGGGGTCTGCCGGGCTGCGGCCCCAAAGGACAGGGGCGTGCGAGCCGCAGAGGCGATGTGGAGGGCATGTGAGCCTGTGCTCAAGGTACGCCTAAATGGAAAATTATTGCGACAGAGCGGATACAGGAGCGACATATGGCGGATACAGCCACGAGTACGACTCCCTGGGCGGTCCTGTTCCCGGGACAGGGCTCGCAGGAAAAGGGAATGGGCCGGGACATGGCCGAAGGCAACAAGGAGGTCATGCAGCTCTGGGACAGGGCAGAGTCCATAACCGGCGCCGAGCTCAGGGATATCTACTGGGACGGAGACCAGGAGGCAATGGCCGAAACGCGCTATCTGCAGCCCGCCCTGACCGTGGTCGGCCTGGGGATGTGGCTCTGCTCCTCCTCCAGGGGAGCTCCGGACTATCTGGCGGGGCACAGTGTGGGCGAATATCCCGCTTTGACCGCCTCCGGGGCCTTGGGGCCCGACGAGGTGCTGCAGCTTGTGGCCCTGCGCGGCCGCCTCATGTCCGAGGCGGGGGCGGAACAGCCCGGAAAGATGGCAGCCGCCCTGAAGCTGGAACAGGCCAGTGTGGAAGAGGTGGTTGCCGAGGCCAAGTCCCGGGCTGGCGGCGAGCTGTGCGTGGCCAACTACAATACGCCCCAGCAGCTGGTGATAAGTGGTTCCGTCGACGCAGTGGACGCGGCGGTGGAGCTGATCAAGGAGAGGCGCGGCCGGGCTGTGCCCCTGCCTGTAAGCGGAGCCTTCCACTCCCCGCTCATGAAGCCGGCCGCCGAGGAGCTCGCGGGCTTCATGGACAGGCTGCACTGGAGCGACGCCCGTATTCCTATCCACATGAACGTGAGCGCAACCCCTGAGCGGAGCGCGGAAAGCATCCGGGATCTCTTGAAGCGGCAGATCGTCTCCCCCGTTCTGTGGAGCCAGCTCATACGGGATCAATGGGACCGGGGAGTCCGAAGCTGGCTTGAATACGGCCCCAAGGGAGTGCTGACCAAGATGGTGCCCCAGATTCTGGGCAAGTCCGACTCCTTGCACGCGGAGTGCATCGACTCCGCAGACAAGCTCTAGCAGCGGACGCGAATTCGAAAAGAGAGACGCGGGGAGACGCAGCGCATAATGCACGCCAAGCAGTACATCCAGGATCTGCTCCAACGGGCCCTGTGGCGGGAAGGTCTCGAGTGGCCCGAAAAAGCCTCGGTGGAGCCGCCCAGGGAGGAGGAACACGGGGATATGGCCAGCAATGCGGCCCTGGTGCTGGCCTCCTCCCTGGGTCAAAAGCCACGCGATCTTGCCCAGTCCCTGAGGGAGCATGTTGCCGCTGATCCGTATCTGGATCGGGTCGATGTCGCGGGACCGGGGTTTCTCAATTTCTTTTTCAAGCCCGGATTCTGGCATCAGGTGCTTTCCAGCGTCTTCGAGCAGGGAGACGTCTTTGGCGCCTCCAGTGCCGGAGAAGGCGAGCGCGTGCTTGTGGAGTACGTTTCGGCCAATCCCACGGGCCCCCTGCATATCGGCCACGGCCGCGGAGCGGCAGTGGGGGACAGCCTGGCCCGGATCCTGCGTTTTACGGGCCACGACGTGGACACGGAATACTATGTCAACGACTCCGGCCGCCAGATCCNGCTCCTGGGCCGGAGCATCCTTCTCCGCTACAAAGAGCTCTGCGGAGAGCACGCGGAGCCCCTGCCACAGGAATGCTATCAGGGGCAATACATCCGGGATCTGGCCGGGGAGCTTTTTGATCGGCGCGGCCATGAGCTCCTGCATCTGGATGAAGAGAGGGCCGAGACCGAGTGCGCCGAATTCGGGCTCCAGCGCATTCTGGAGCAGATTCGGTCCGATTTGCGGGAGTTTGGGGCGGAACACGCCATCTGGTTCCGCGAGAGCAGCCTCGCCGAAGAGGGAGGGGTGGAAAGGACCCTCGATTCACTGCGGGAGCAGGGCCTGGTCTACGAAAGCGAGGGGGCCCTGTGGTTCGAGAGCATCCGATACGGGGACGACAAGGATCGGGTGCTGCGCAAGTCCGACGGGGAGCTGACCTACTTCGCGGCGGATATCTCCTATCACGCGGACAAGCTCGCGCGTGGATACGACCGCCTGATCAACGTCTGGGGAGCGGACCACCACGGATACGTTCCGCGGATGCAGGCCGCGGTCCAGGCACTGGGGCGGAACAGGGACGACCTCCAGCTGTTGCTGGTGCAGATGGTCAATCTGTTGCGCGACGGGGAGTATGTTTCCATGTCCACCCGAGCCGGAGAGTTCGTCACTCTGGCCGAGGTCTGCCGCGAGGTGGGAACGGATGCCGCCAGGTTCATCTTTTTGAGCCACAAGAGCGACAGCCACCTGGACTTTGACCTGGACCTGGTCAAAAAACAGAACATGGACAACCCGGTCTATTACGTCCAGTACGCCCACGCCCGCATCTGTTCCGTGTTCAAGAAGGCCCGGGAAAGGGGCTATATCGGAGAACGGGAGTGGACCTCAGCACTCGGCGGGCTCAAGGCCAAGGAGGAGCTGGACCTCCTTAAGCGCCTGGACCGCTTTCCTGAGATGCTGCAAGTGGCTGCGCGCACCCTGTCCCCCCATCATCTGAGCTTTTATTTGCGCGATCTGGCCGGAGCCTTCCACAGCTACTACAATAAGTATCCGGTGCTCATTCCGGACGACGAGGAGCGGGAGCTCTGCCTGGCCAGACTGACCCTGCTCAGCGGGATCGCCCAGGTGCTTCGCAACGGGCTGGCCCTTCTGGGCGTTCGGGCTCCGGAAACCATGTGAGCGCTCTATGGCCGCGACGAAATCGAAGAAAAAGAGCACGTCCGGAAAAAAGCAGGGCGGAAGGCGTTTTACGCTCACCTTCGGGTGGTCCGGTTTGATCTCGACGCTCGTTCTGACCGGGATCGCTTTGGTCTGGGCCTTTATTTTCGGCGTGATCATCGGGCGCGGCTATTACCCGGAGACGCTTGTTCCGGCTTTGTCCCGGGTTGTGCCCCAGCAAGAGCGGGGACATACCCCGAGCCCCCAGGCTCAGCGCGGCGAGCCGCTCCATGCCGAGGAGCTCGGGTTCATCAATTCCCTGGATCAGGGAGAAAAGCGGGCTCGAGCGTCCGGAAGCCGAGACGGACAAGAGAGTGAGCAGACCCGGAGCGATGGGGGTGAGCAACAGGAGCAACAGCAGGCCCGGGCCGGAGAGCGTTATGAATACCGCTATCAGGTGGCGGCGCTGCAGGCAGAGGAGAAGGCCCGGAAAGTGGTCCGGGAGCTGAAGAAAAAAGGGATGCGTGTGAATCTCCGAGAGGTGCGCAGGGACGGGGTGACCTGGTACAGGATCCATGTCCGGTTCACCGGCGGGCCGCAGGAGACGAAGAGCTTCAAGCAGCGCCTTAAGGGGTACGGCTTGGGGACCCCTTTTCTCCGGGACAAGGCCAAGATGGAGTAACACACGACCTGATCCAAAAAGTCCGCAGATCAGGGGGCCGACACGTTTCGGTCCATGAGCAGGAGATTGCCTCATGACCTTTGTACCGAGCCAGGCGTTTTTTACTAGGGGCATCGGCAGGCACAAGAACAAGCTGCAGTCCTTCGAGCTTGCCTTGAGGGACGCCAAGATCGAGAAACTGAACCTGGTCTACGTATCGAGTATTTTTCCGCCCCAGTGTCGCATCATTGAGCTCGAGGAGGGGGTGGAGCAACTCCATCCGGGACAGATCACCTACTGCGTGATGGCCAAGAACGCCACCAACGAAAAGGGCCGGCTCGTGGGATCGGCCGTGGGAATGGCCTTTCCGGCGGACGAGAGCCACTACGGGTATATCTCCGAACACCACGCCTTCGGAGCGGAAGAGCAGGAAATCGGGGATTTCGCCGAGGACCTGGCCTCCACCATGCTGGCCACCACCCTGGGGATCGACTTCGATCCGGACAAGGACTACGACGAGCGTCGCGAAATTTACCTCATGAGCGGCGCGATCATCGATTCCACCTCCGCTCCGTGTGTAACCCGCGGTGTTGCCGGGCTTTGGACCACAACCATCTCCGCGGCGGTGTTCGTGCCGAGCTGATCCGTTGCACCCAGGCAGCGGCGAGAGGTGGAAGAAAACACTTTTGCCCAGCAAGGAAAGGGCGAGGACGACAAACATGCAGGCTTCCTATCTGGACCTTCCCAACGGCGGGGACAAGGAGATACTTGTCTGGCCGGTGCCCTACGAAGGGACGGCCAGTTTTGCCAAGGGAACCCGCAACGGCCCTCAAGCCATTATCGAAGCGAGCTACGAGATAGAGACCTGGGACGAGGAGCTCGGAGTGGATCTTGCGGATGGTCTCTGTTTCCGAAACCTTCCCGTCTTCCACGCCCCGGTCTCGGGGCCCTCGGGAGTGCAGGCGGAGATGCGGCAGACCCTTCGCCAACACTGCGATTGCGGTGAACAGTTCCTGCTCACCCTGGGCGGGGAGCACAGCGTGGCCCTGCCCCCCATCACGGCCTATTTGGAGCAATACCCGGATCTGGTGGTCCTCCAGCTCGATGCGCACGCGGATCTGCGCCCCGAATTCCAGGGAAGCCAGTATTCCCACGCCTGCGTCATGGCCAGGCTCAGGGACTGGGGTGTGCCGCTGGTCCAGTTGGGCATCAGGAGCCTCTGCCGGGAAGAGTCCGAATTAATCCGCTCACGGACGGACAGGGACATTCTGGCTCTCTTCGGATTCAGCCTCCCCTCTCCAACAGAGGCGGCGGAGCGGATCAGGGCGTTCGTGGGGAACAGGCCGGTGTACATTTCCTTTGATTCGGACGCCCTGGATCCTTCTCTCATGCCGGGGACGGGGACCCCCGAACCGAATGGGCTCCCCTACGCTTGGGTGCAGGCCCTCTGGGCCCATCTCTTGCCGGATGTACGCCTGGTGGGAATGGACTTTTGCGAGCTCGCTCCCCTTCCCTCCTGCGGAGTGGTCTCCGAATCCGTTGCCGTGCAGTGTATCAACAGAATCTTGACCTGCGCCTTCTGCCTTGAGCCGGGCGATACCGGGTAGTCCGTTTCCCAGGCGTGGGACGAGGAGGTGAGGGCGTATGACTCAGGGTCCCGAAAAGGACGCTATGGATAAGCAGAATCAGCCGCGCAAGGTCGAGCAAATGGCGGATCCGGACGAGCTGGGACTGACGCCGCTGCAGGCTCTGGATCCGGATCAGATCGACGATGTGGATCAGCTGCTCGGGGCCATGTCCCAGACCGCCTTCGGAGGCCGGAAGCTGGGCGAGGCCCTGGATGTGCTGCAGGCCATGGTCCAGGACCCGGAGTGCCACGTGGTGGCCACCATGTCCGGAGCCATGACCGTGGCCAAGATGAGCAAGATCATCTGCACCATGATCGAGCAGCGCTGGATCGACTCCTTGGTCTCAACAGGGGCACTCATGGCCCACGGCTTCATCGAGTCCATCGGTCTGAAGCACTATAAATACAAAAGCCAGAGCTCCGAGGACGACCAGTGGCTCTGCAGGCAGGGACTGAACCGGGTCTACGACACGCTGGAGCCGGAACGCAATTTCATGGAGGCGGAAAAGGTCCTCTCCGCCGCGCTGCAGGAGCTGGTCCAGACGGATCCCCATATATGCTCCCAGAAGGTCTGCGAGGCGGTGGGCAGGCACCTCAGCCAGAACTACGAGGGCAGGGGAGTGCTCAAGAGCGCCTTTGAAAACGATGTGGCGGTGTACATCCCGGCATTTACCGACTCCGAGCTCGCTCTGGACATGGCCATGAACCTGCTTGCCCAAAATCCGGAGTTCGCCAAGGAAGAGGCCGATCCAAGCCAGCTTCCCTTCCAGTTCAACCCCTTTCTGGACCTGTTCCACTACACCCGCAGGGTCATGCCCGCCAAGAAGCTGGGAATATTCACCATCGGCGGGGGAGTGCCCAGGAACTGGGCCCAGCAGCTGGGACCCTTTGTCGAGCTCACCACGCAGAAGGTCAGTGATTTGGAGTGGCAGGGAATGCGCAGATTCCACTACGGGGTGCGCATCTGTCCCGAACCGGATCACTGGGGCGGGTTGTCCGGATGTTCGTACCAGGAGGGGATCTCCTGGGGCAAATTCGTGTCTCCGCAGGATGGCGGGCGCTTTTCGGAAGTCCACTGCGATGCGACCATAGCCTGGCCCATCCTGATCAAGGGGCTGCAGCAACGCCTGGCCAAACAATCCGCCGGGGAGTAGAAGAAATATGCCGGAAGCCGAAGGCGAGCGCTTTCCCTTTAAGGGGCAGGAACACATACAAACCGACTACCTGGAGACCCTGGATTTTGAGGGCAGGGATCAGTACATCCGCACCGAGACCGAGGAATTCGTCGCGGTCTGTCCCTTTAGCGGCCTGCCGGACGTTGGTCGCCTGATTATCGAATACTATCCCCGCGGCGGCAGATGCATCGAGCTCAAGTCCCTGAAGTACTACGTGACAAGCTTCAAGGATGTGGGCATCTACCAGGAAGAGGCCACTCTGCGGATTTATCGGGACCTGCGGCGTGTTCTGGAGACGGACAGCCTGCGGGTGACCACGGTATACAACCTCCGTGGCGGCTTCAGGACCACAGCTGTCCAGGGGGAGTTGTGAATCAGCGAGTCAGTGAATCAGTGGGTCAGTGAGTCGGTGGGTCGATGAGTCGGTTCACGGATCACGAATAACGAGGCACCAGTCACGATTTTGAAATGTCCTATGTAACTATTCAGCTCTTTGCCGAACCGTAAGCCGACACGGGGCATTTTGTCTCATGCAGCTCCGACTCTGGATTTTCTAACGCTCGCCACGTGGG
>JGI1684J13235_1000294_pt1 | contig 19011 bp, 16 predicted proteins | sample PonA232FremontCA_2_FD_13235 | JGI IMG/M metagenome (IMG submission 13235) | reverse complement strand
GGGGCTTTCTCGCGCGACTTGCATGTGTTAGGCACGCCGCCAGCGTTCATTCTGAGCCAGGATCAAACTCTCCAGTTAAATCCTGATAATTCTCAAGTGCTGTCTGCGCCCAACTCACTATCTAGTTGTCAACGATCAGGACCAAATATCCTAGCAAAGATGCCCTCAATGTCAAGGACTCCTTCCGGCCGGCCTCCGCCTCAACACGTCGGCCCGTCGCCTGAAGCAACGTATCCTTGTAAGCCATAATCGCCAGTGATGTCAAGCTTCTTCCGCGTCCCCTTCGAAATAATCATTCCGCCCGGGACGCGTCGCGCGCCCAACCTCTCCTCTCCGGAAAGCGTCGTCGCGCCGAAAAAACCCTTGTATGAAATCGAGGCTGCCTTGTCAACGGAAAGCAGCCCCTTTTTTTAATCCGTCCGCAACTCCCCGTACGTGGAGAGACGATGTTTCACTAAAGACGGAAATCTGAAGACAAGGACAGAAGGCGGAAGACCGAAAACGCTCACCAAAGTGCTGATGCAGGCCAGGCACCTCAGGCCTGTCGAAGCACGAAGCACGAAAAAACGACGAGCCGATAATGGAGAAAAGAAACCGTGAACGTAACTATTCAGCACTCCCTGGAAGTTACCCGTGAACAAACACCGGAAGTCGGATATGGAAGGTCGGAGACCGGATTCGAGAGGATCAAGCTTCCCTCACCGACTCGCTGATTCCTTCACTTTCACCTTCTCCAGAACGCTGAACGGAGAACGGTGAACCGTGAACGGAGACCTCTCAGTAGGCAACATCCAAAAGGAGATTGTCCCGGTGGACCGCCTCTTCATCCTCGGCCCAGTCACCAAGGATTTGCGGGACCTCAGCGGTTTTTCTGCCTGCGATGCGCTGCAGATCGCTGCTGGAATAACTGGAAAGGCCCGCGCCGACCCGCTTGCCGTCACTTCCCAGAAGCTCCACGAGAGCGCCGGCACCGAATGAGCCGCGGACCTCGCGTATACCCGCCGGGAGAAGGCTCTTGCCCTTGAACAGGACGGCCTCCTTGGCGCCGTCGTCCAGAAGGAGGCGGCCCTCAGGGGCAAGATTGTACGCCAGCCAGAACTTGCGCTGGGACACGCAGCGCTGTCCGGGAATGATCCAGGTCCCCAGATCCTGGCCGGAAAAGACCTTTTCCAGCACAAAGCGGGGCTTGCCGGAGACGATAAGGGTGGGGACCCCTATCTGATCCGCTCTGCGCGCAGCAAGGAGCTTGCTGTACATCCCCCCGGCTCCGCTTTGGGTCTTGCCCCGGCACATAGCTTCCACATCCATCTGCCTGATGGAATCAATACACTCGTATTTGGCCGCGTCCGGATCCGTGTCAGGATTCCCCGCAAACACCCCGTCCGCTGTGGTCAGATTGATGAACAGATCGGCCTGGACCAGGTTGAGGATCAGGGAGGCCAGAAAATCGTTGTCCCCGAAATTGAGCTCCTGGACCACGACGGTGTCGTTCTCGTTGACAATGGGGATAACCCGGTTTGCGAGCAGCGTGGCGAAGGTGTTGCGGGTGTTGAGGAAGCGGTGCCTGCTGCACAGATCGTCCCGGGTCACGAGAATCTGGGCCGTTGTTTTGTGAAAGCGTTCAAAGGCTTCGTCGTAGTTGTGCATGAGGCGGCTCTGGCCCACTGCCGCGGATGCCTGCTTTTCCGGGAGGGCGCTGCCCTCGGCACCGATACGCAGATACTTGCGTCCCGCGGACACCGCGCCCGAGCTCACCAGGATGATCTCTCTGCCCTGATCGTGGAGAGCGGCGATCTGATCGACCAGATTGTTGAGCACGCGAAGGTCCAGCTCCCCATTTGTGGTAAGGACCGCGCTGCCCACCTTGATCACGATGGTCCGGGCCTGCTCCAGAATCTCGTTCCTGCGTTCACGCCAGTTCCACTCGCAGCTATGCTTCATTGCCGGGCATCCTTTTCTTTGCGCCACACATCCCAGATGGCCCTGATCAACTCATCCAGGCCCTCTTGGGTCTGCAGCGACAGAAAGAAGACCTTTTTGCCCTCCTCGCGGGCCCTTTCCCGAAGGCTATCCACTGCCTCGCGGGGCCAGAGGTCGATCTTGTTCAGGACCTGAAGCTGGGGCCTGTCCGCGAGCTCCTCGCTATACTGCCGCAACTCGGAATTGAGGAGCTCGAATCCGGCCCAGGGATCCTCGAGGGAAATCTCCTCCACGCTCAACAGATGGAGCAGAAAGCTGCTGCGGGACACGTGTCGGAGAAAGGTATCCCCCAAGCCATACCCCGTGTGCGCACCCTCCATCAACCCCGGGATATCCGCGAGAACAATCTGTTCCCCCAGATCATTGAACAGGACACCCAGATGGGGAACAAGGGTGGTGAAGGGATAGGAAGCGATCTTGGGACGGGCCCCGGAAACGGTGCTCAAAAAGGTGGACTTGCCCGAATTGGGCAGGCCCAACAGCCCGATGTCCGCTATGAGCTTCAGCTCGAGGGAGAGGCGCTTTTCCTCGCCAGGCTCTCCGGTCTCATACTCCGTGGGGGTCCTGTTGGTGGAGGACTTGAAATGGACATTGCCCTTGCCCCCGGATCCGCCGCTGGCAACGAGGGCCGTCTCGCCGTCCTCGGAAAGATCCGCCAGCAGGCGGTTTTCCGAATCTCCCCCCTTCTCGTAGACGAGGGTTCCCTTGGGCACGTCAAGGACAAGATCCTCGCCGTCCCGGCCGTGCTTGCCCTTGCCCTGGCCGGGCAGCCCGTTCTCCGCCCTGTACGCGCCCTGGAGGCGCAGATCGTACAGCGTGGTCAGGGAACGGTCGGCGCGGAAATAGACGCTCCCTCCGGACCCTCCGTCACCACCATTTGGGCCACCCTTGGGCACGAACTTCTCCCTGCGGAAGGAGGCGCATCCCTTGCCCCCCTTTCCGGCTCGAACACTGATTGTTGCCTCGTCCACAAAACGCATAACTTGTTCAGCACATCCCTCTACACAATAAACAAAAAAAGGGCAGAAGATGAACACACCTCCTGCCCTGTCACTCATCCGGGTCAATTGATGGTGCGCCCCACCCGCTATCCCGGATGCAGGGCGCGCAAAAGCGTTGGCCGCCTCGGACCCCTAGGCGGCGGGAACGATGTTCACTCGGGTCTTGAGCTTGCGCTGGCGTCGAAACTTCTCGAACTTCACTTCGCCGTCGGTCTCGGCAAACAGGGTAAAGTCCTTGCCCATGCCGACGTTCTTGCCGGGATAAATCTGGGTGCCCAACTGCCGGACCAGAATGTTGCCGGCCTGCACCTTCTGTCCCCCGTAGCGCTTAACCCCGCGACGCTTGCCGACACTGTCGCGGCCGTTACGCGAGCTTCCGCCTGCCTTCTTGTGTGCCATACAACTCCTCCCATCCTCAAAAAATGGTATTTTCCTGCACCAGGAGCGGCGTCTAGACTTCGATGGCGCTCACCCTGACCCTTGTGTAGTCCTGTCGATGTCCGATCCGCTTGCGATAGTCATTCCGCTTCTTGAGCTTAAACACGTCGATCTTGGGCCCCCTGCCCTGATCCACAACCTCGCAGGTTACCCGGCCCTGCAAATAGGGCGTACCGACCTGTGCTTCGCCGCTCTTCTCGGCGAAGAGGACCCTGTCCAGAACCACCTCGGAGCCGACCTCCGCAGGCAGCTTCTCCACATCAATCACGGAACCTTCTTGAACCGGATATTGCTTGCCGCCAGTCTCGATAATCGCGTACATGCGTAACACCTCCTAAAAGAAAGAGTCATTNTAGGGAAGGAAAAGGATGTTGTCAACGGCCTCGGGCCCCTGACAGGGGAATGAATTCACCGAGTGCGGGGGTACGGGGAAAAGGTGATCGGAGTTTTCCTTTCCCTCCGGGCCAAAGGGGCTAAGCAGCAGGAACCCGAGCCAGCACCAGGAGATCCACCCGCTTGGCTCCCGCCATCTGCAAGGCCCTGGCGCAGACATTCGCCGTAATGCCCGTGGTATAGACGTCATCTACGAGCAAGACGCTCCTGGCGCGCACAACGGCCGGATCGGCCGCTATCGAGCCGCGCATGTTCCTGCGGCGCTCTGTCCGGTCCAGGCCGCTCTGGGACGCTGTATCCCGCAGCCTGGAGAGCGCCTTCGGCGCCAGGATCGCATTCAGGCGTAAGGCCAGGGGACGACAGAGCTCCAGGCTCTGGTTGAAGCCCCTTTGGCGCAGCTTGCGGGGGTGGAGAGGAACCGGAGCCACCACATCGCAGCCGCTGTCCGAGGCGTGGGCTTGCCGGGCCTGCTGGATGCAGTGCTGCAGCAGGCGAAGATACCCGAAGTCCGCGTGGAACTTGAAGGCGATCAGCGCGTCCCGGAGCGCTCCCCTGTACACGGAGTACATCCCGAATCCGCTCCAGGGCTTGCCGCTTCCACGACAGGGGCCGCACAGGGAGATGGGCTCGCCGGGAGAGGCATAGGGCTCGCCGCAGAGGGGGCAGTACCCTCCCAAGCGAAGGCGCAGAGCCAGAGCGCATTCAGGGCAGCAGGCGTCCGGCAGCCGGCCCTGAAGTGCCCTTCCGCAGACCATGCAGCGGGTGCCGGCCTGTCCCAGAGCGCTCTTCAGGATACGACCGCCAGTGCCGCGGAGCCTTTCCAGGAGACCTCCTTCCGGGCTCATTGCCTCTTACCGGGGCTTTTCAACTGATCCGGCAGCCTAGATAATCCCGCCGCCCTGAAAGAAGGGATTGGTTTGCTTCTCCTTGCCCACGGTGGTCTGCGGTCCGTGCCCGGAAAAGAGGAGCGTCGAGTCCGGCAGGGTAAAGACATTCTCCTTCACCGAGGCAAGAAGCTGCTCCATGCTTCCTCCGGGCAAATCGGTGCGACCCACGGCCCCGGGAAAAATCAGGTCTCCGACAAAGATCATGCCCGACTCCGGGAAATAAAAACTCAGGTTTCCGGGGCTGTGCCCGGGGGTGGACAGGACTTTGCAGGTTTCGCCCAGCCAGGTGCGCTCACCCGGTGTCAGGGCCTCGTACTCAAAGGGCTCCACTTCCGGAAAGCCCATGCCCCCCTGTCCGCCCTTGACCTGGGCCTGGAGCAGGGATTCGTCCTCCGGGCTGGCCAGAATGGGGGCGCCGGTTGCATCCTGCAAGGCCCTGTTCCCCATAATGTGATCGAAGTGGAAGTGGGTGTTCAGGATTGAGATGAGCTCCAACCCGTTCCGTTTGAGATAGGACACCAAGCGCTCCGGATCCCCGCCGGGGTCGATCGCAATGGCCTGGGTGCCCGAATGGACCAGAAAACAGTTCGTCTCCAGCGGGCCGAGCTGGAAGTCAACAACGTGTGCCATCTTACCACTCCTGTAGTATCAGTTCCTGCATGGGTTTCCTGTCGGATGTGCCCTCTTCGGCGGGATGTCCCAAAGCCAGCACCGCCATAAGTCCGTACGCCTCATTGTCCAGCCCAAGGACATTCAGAGCCTGCTCTTCCCGATTGAGGATCTCTCCGAGCCAGACCCCGCCGAGACCCAGGGAATGCACCGCCAGCAGCATATTCTGCATACAGGCGCCGATGCTCTGATGATCCTTCGTAGCACTATACATGCTCGCCTTGTCAATACACACAGGGATCAGGACCCTGGCTTTCCGAACAATGCCCCCATAGCGGGTGCACTCCGCCAGTCCTTCCTGTCGGGAATCTCCCGCGCAAAGAACCATGAAGCGCCAGGGCTGATTATTCAGCCCGCTCGGGGCCCATCTCCCGGCCTGAAGGATCGTCTCCACGCTCTCCCTGTCCACGGGATCCCGGGTGAAGGCGCGAATGCTTCGCCTCCGGAAAATCGTGTTCAGGACCTCGTTCTGCTGTGTGCTCATAAATGCCTCCCAGCTCTCCTCCTTGACTTGCCAAGCTCAGGGCGAGCAGTTAGTTTTCCGCATTGGGCGACAGCGCCTTTCCGCAGGATCGGCGCCGAATCGAACGAACCATAAGGAATGCCGTCCCCCAGCTCAAACACCAAGACCCGCTCACTGCGAACAACCCCGAGGAATCACGCATGCCGGAAACCACCTCCCTGCGCCCGGTTGACCTTCTGCTCAACGAGGAGCATCTCTTGGAACAGGCGGCACAGATCTGCCCCTTCCGTTCAGGGTACGTAACCTTCCCCCGAGAAATTCCGGAAGGCATGGCCGACGGGGAACAGTACAGGCCCATATCGCCCTCCGGGGAGAACAAGCTGTTCATCCCCCTCACCCTTGAGGGCCATCTGCTCGGGGTTCTCTTTCTCGAGGAAAGCGTTTCCGATCCGGATGCCCTCTGGCTCAAAACGCTCGTCCCCTATATGGAGCGCTGTCTGGAAACCATTGTTCTCGCGCGGCAAAAGCGCTCGGACGGGCTCACCGGCCTGCTGCAGCAGGAGGCCCTGTTGGAGGATCTGGGACATGAGATCGAGCGCATCGCGGAGAACGCCCTCGCATCCGGCAGGGAAACAGAGCACGGAGACCAGGGCTTTCGCGGGGAAGTGGCCCTGCTCGCGCTTCAGATCCCGGAAATGTCGCGGATATGCGAAGACAAAGGCTACAGGCGGGCCGAAGAGATCCTGGTCCATCTGGCCCGGGAGCTGTCCGACTGCTGTCCCACGTCCTGCCCCGCGGCCAGGCTGGATAACCATCGGCTGGGGGTCATGCTCCCCAGCACCGGCCCCGCCTCCATCCGCAAGGCCGTGGAGGAGATCCGGGCCCATCTGGAAAGCTTCTCCATCCGGGAGCCCGTCACCGGAGAGGAGATCGCCCTGGGCGTGGACATGGGCCTGACCTTCTATCCCAGGGATCTTTTCGGTCCGGCAGCTTCCTCTCACCCCCGGGAACAGGCCAGTGTGCTCCTGGCCAACGCCCTGCGGGCGATCGAGGCCGCATCGAGCCATAAAAGCCGGGGGACGCTCTTCTTCTTTTCCAGCATATTAAACGAGGGCGGGAGCGTTCGCAACATTCTGACCGAAGACCGGATCCTTGTGGATCTGGGGCGCAAGGACCGTGCCCGAGAAGGTCAAATATTCTCCGTCCACGGGCCTAACGAGGAGGAGTCATCCCCCTGGCCGGGACATTGGGGCCAAGCCAAGGCAGAAGTCATGCTCATCGACACCGGGGAAGAGGGCTCCCTGGCCGAAGTGCTGCACCGCACCCCCCGCACGGAGATCGCCCCGAGCGACAGGCTGATCCATATGCCCCATGCGAACCAGGGCGCCGTGGAAACGGAAAACGGCCATTCGCCGGAGAATATGTCCCGCAGCGGCCTCCTGTCCCTTCCCCGTTTTCTTGCCGCGTGGCGCCGGCGCTGCCGCGGGGAGGAGGCATTCTGTCTGGCCCTGGTGCGGCTCCGGAACATGGCCAACGCAAAAGAGGACGACTCCGCCGAGCTTTTTCTGAGCCGTCTGGAAGCAATGCTGCCCTCAGGGGGTCTGATCGGCAGCTACGGCTCCAGCTGTTTCATTCTCTATTTGCCGGGCATGGAACCGCATAACGCCGAAGAGCTCCTTTCGGGCCTCGACACCCCTGGAGAAAAGGAGAAAGCTCCCGCCTTCCGGGCCGGAATCGGTTATTATCCCTGCCTCAACTACACCCGCCTCGACGTGGCCGAAACCGCGAGAAACGCCCTGGACCACGCAGAGCTCCTCTCCGGAAACGCGGTCGCGGTCTTCGACTCCCTGAGCCTGACCGTAAGGGCGGACCGCCATTACGCGCGCAGGGAACTGGCCGAAGCGATCAACGACTACCAGCAGGCCCTGCTCCTGGACCCGGAAAACCTCCTGGCCCGGAACTCGCTGGCCATCTGCCACGCGCACCTGGGCCGGAACACTCGGGCCAAGCAGGAGTTCCAGTGCCTGTTGGACCGGGATCCGGACAATATCATGGCCCTGTACAACCTGGGATGCCTCTGCCAGAAAATGGATGAGCCGGAGGCCGCGGAGGACGCTTTCAGGCGCTGTCTGCGCCGGGAGCCCGGCCATCACTTCTGTCTCCTCCGCCTGGGCCGCATCCGGGAAATGCTGGGAGACCGCGAAGGGGCCAGGGACTTTTATTTGCAAGCCAACCGCACGCCGCTGGGGCCGCGTTATGCCTACAAGCACCTGGCCAGGCTGGACCACCTCCAAGGCGACCGCCTCGCTGCGCGGAGCAACCTGCAAAAGGCCCTCCGGGCCAATCCGTGGGATCCCGAGGCCCTTCATCTCATGGCCCGACTCTATCTGGAGGTCGGAGAGGACCCGGAGCTGGTGGAGGCCCTGGCCAGGAGGAGTTACAGTCTCCGGCCGGATGTGGAGGAGCACGTCCGGCTGCTGGAGGAGGTCCTCATTTCCCGGGGCAAAAAGGGGGAAGCCGGCAGTCTCCGCTCCGCCGGCGAGGAATAGCCGGCACGAAAGAGCACCCTACTCCGGCTGCAGCAGAATGGTGTAGGCCCTATCCCAGCGCAGATACTGCGTGGCGACCTCCTTCAGCTCCTCCCGGCTCAGACCGGCTACGCGCTCGGCGGTATTTTGCTGGAAGTCCAGGGGCAGGCCATAGGCCAAAAGCTCCGAGGCCTCGCCGCTCCGGGCCATCAGTGGCTGGAGCCCGCGAAAGTAGTCCGCCTGATAGATGTTCTTGGCCCGGTCCATCTCCTGCCGGGAAACGCCGTTTTCCCCCAGATCGTCCACGATGGCGCGGAAGCTCTCCAGGGCGCTGTCCACCTTGTCCGGGTAGGTCCCCAGATAAAAGCCCAGAAAGCCGGAGCTTGGAACAGTCCAGAGAAGTGGATTGACCGCGTATCCCAATCCCTGCCTGTCCCGCAGCTCGCGAAAGAGAATGCCGTCCTGGCCGGCCAGGATCTTCTTCCACAGGGCGAGCTGGGGATAGACTCCGCTGCCCATGCCGGGCACGGGAAAGACGATCAGGATATGGGCCTGGCTTCGCCCGTCCAGGCTCAGATGCAGCTCCCTGTCCGGATTCCAGGCGGGATCCACCGGGGCGATCCCTTGCGGCTCCCGCGCNATCCGGGCCAGGCTCCGAGCCCGTTCCTCCACGACCTCGCTCTCCATATCCCCGCAAACGGTGAGGACAAAGGGCTGCCGCATCTGGCGCTCCCAGAATCCCCGCAGCTCCTGTGGCCCGAATCCGTCCAGCGCCTCGGGGCGTCCCAGATGATAGTAGGCATAGGGATGCTCCCGGAAGAGGAAGGGGAAGACCTCCCGGGCCAAAAGCCCCATGGGATGGTCCATCCGCTCCGTGAGCTGCGCCTTTTGCTCCGCAACCGCCCGAGTGGTCTCCTCCCCGGAGAAGGCCGGATCGAGGATCATCTCCCGGATCAGGTCCAGCATCTCTTCCTGGTATCTGCTGGGGAACTTGGCATTCAGGCTGAGCTGATCCCGGCCTGCCGCAGCATCCAGGGATGCGGCCCTGTTGGAGAGCATTTCCCGGATCCGGGCGTAGCTCCGCGTTCCCGTTCCCCGCAACAGCCCTCCGGCTGTGAGCGCGGCCAGCCCCTGCTCCGCTTCTTCGAGCAGGAGGTCCCCGCCGGGCCAAGTGATGTCCACTGCCTGATAGGGCAGGGTCGTGTCCGGGATGAGGACCAGCTTGCACCCGTTGCCCAGGTCCCTGATCCGCGTCTCTCCCGTGTCGCCCTGTCGCGAAGAGCAGTCTGAAGACCGGCGGCATTCCGCGCTGCCGGCAACCCTGCTCCCAATGTCCTGGAATTCCTCCACCCTGTCCGAGCCGACCAGCAGATTGACTGAGGCGTTTTCCGGAGCCAGATAGTCCCGAATGGGCTCCCGAAGCTCCTCCCGGCGCATGTGGCGCAGGGCGTGGATATAGCGCCGCTCCCCTTCCAGCCCCCCTTCGAAGAACTGAAAATAGCCCAGCTTCCCGGCCAGGCCGGAAAGGGTCTCCTTGCTCTGGAACAGGGCGTCCTCGATATTGAGCACCGCCCGGTCCATTTCCTCTTCGCCGAATTGCTCGGGCTCCAGCCTGGTGAGCTCGTCGAGGCACCGGCTCACGAAGGCATCCACCTGTTCCGGATCCAGATAGGCCTGGACCAGCATCATCCCCGTGTGCTGAAGCAGAATGGGCGAGGCGGCGATCTCGTCCACCAGCCCCTCCTCGTACTTGAATCGCCGGGACAGCCGGCTGCTGTGATCGCCTCCCAGCATATAGCCCAGGACCTCCAGAGCTGGGGCTTCCGCGGATCCGAGACCCGGCGCGGGGAAGCCGATCCCTGCGTAGACCTTGTTCCAGGGCGTGGGGATCACATTCACCTCGGGACCGTTCCCACCGCTGAAAACGGTGCTTTCCGCAGGCGCGGCCAGGGGACGGTTGTTGGCGTATCCTCCGAACAGGCGCTGCGCCTCGCGCAGGACCTCCTCCTCGTCCACACTCCCGCAGACCACCAGGAGCATGGCCTGGGGCTGATAGAGCCGTTCCACATATTCCCGTACATCTCCGGGGCCGATATCACGGAGCGTCTCCCTGTTTCCCACGATGGGGCGGGCATAGGCGCTGCCGGACCAGATGCGGGACTGTATCTGCTCGAAAAGGACCGCTCCCGGATCGTCCTTTTTCCGTTCCAGCTCTGCAAGAACGACCTCCTTCTCCGTGGCCAGATCGTTTTCGTCCCAGTCCATCCCGAAACAGAGCCTGCATAGTGTCTGCAGCCCACTCTTCCAGGCTTTTGCCGGCAGATCGAGCATGTACGCGGTGTGATCGAACCCGGTCGCCGCATTGACCCTGCCCCCCAGGGCCTCGATCTCGGAAGCGGCTCCGCACCCGTTCTGACCGGACCGGAAGGCCATGTGCTCCAAAAGGTGGGTCAGCCCTGACTCGCGCTCCTGTTCCAGGGCCGAGCCCGCCCGGATGTANATCCGCATGATCGCCAGNGGAAAACGCCGATCCTGTTGGATCAGTACCTGCATGCCGTTTTCCAGTTGCCACAGTCCGGGCTTGTTGTACGTGTGTTCCTGCATGTTCCGGTTTCTCCTTGCGCCGGCGTCACACCGACTGGCAGCTCAATGTGTGTTCGACCTGTCAAAAGCACGCGATTCGTGCTACTTTTGGATTTGTTGACCGCGAACGCCCCGGGAGGCTAAATAAATCAGGTATGGAAAACAAGCCCGCATTCAAACACTCCCACAACATGCACAACGCCGTTTCCCGGGTCCTGGACCAGGCCGGCCACGTCATTCTGGACAAGCCCCAGCAGATCCGGGGAACCCTCGCCAGCATCCTCGCCGGAGGCCACCTGCTCATCGAGGACGAACCGGGCACGGGAAAGACCACCCTGGCCCAGGCCATGGCCGTCCTCCTGGGCCTGGATTTCCAGCGCATCCAGTGCACCAGCGACCTTCTGCCCGGAGACATCCTCGGGGTCACCGTCTTCGACAAGGAATCGGGCAATTTTTCCTTCCACCAGGGCCCGATCTTTTCCCGGTTCATTCTTCTGGACGAGATCAACCGCGCCACCCCCAAGACCCAGAGCGGGCTCATGCAGGCCATGGCTGAGAGGGAGGTCAGCATCGACGGCAGAACCCATCTTCTCCCCGAGCCCTTCTTCGTCGTGGCCACCCAGAATCCCGTGGACGCCGCCGGAACCTATCCCCTCCCCGAGTCGCAGCTGGACCGCTTTCTCATGAGGATGAGACTGGGTCTTCCCTCGGCGCGCGCCGAAATGGAGCTCTTGCAGGGCGAGAACCGTTCCCTGATGATCCGCGACCTGGAACCGGTCCTCACCCCGCAGGCCATCCGGGAGATGCAGGCCGGAGTCAAGCATGTGCACGTGGCCGATCCCGTGTACACCTATATCCTGAACATCCTGCAGGATACCCGGAAATCCGGGCAATTCCGCACAGGCCTCTCGCCGCGGGCCGGCCTGGCCCTGCTCGCCTGCGCCAAGGCCTGGGCCTTTATTCAGTGCAGGGATTACGTCCTGCCCGAGGACGTGCAGTCCGTGACGCCCTGGGTCGGGGCGCACCGGCTCCGTCCGAGCGATCCAGAGGAATACGCCGATCCGCTCCCCCTTTTGCAGGACAGGCTCGCGGAAATCCCTATTCCCTGATAGGCACGCAGCATGCGCTTCCCCGGTCTCCGCCTTCTCCTCTTCGGGGCGCCCCGCTCCGCCACGAGCATCCGTCTGGGCCACAGGCGAATCTTTATCCTTCCCACCCGGCTGGGCCTGGGATTCGCGCTCCTGCTCGGGGCGATGCTCCTTACGGCGATGAATTACCAGAACAACCTGGCCTACGCCTTCGTCTTCCTTACCGCTTCCGCGGCCCTGACTTCGGCCCTGCACACCTACGCCAACCTCGCGGGAATCATTGTATCCCCCGGAAGGGCCTCACCTGTGTTCGCCGGCCAACAGGCGGTCTTTCCGGTGCGCCTCGCCGAGAAGAGGGGAACGGGGCGAGGCGCCATCGAGGTGACCCCCCGCCGGGGAGAGCCCCGGTTCCTGGACCTCGAGCCCTATCAGGAAGCCGTTGCGGAACCCGCCCTGACCGCGGGGCGCCGGGGCGTACTTCCGGCTCCTGAGCTTGTGGTGCGCACCACCCACCCTTTGGGGCTCTTTCGCGTCTGGTCTCGCGCCCGCTTCGACCAGGACTGTCTCGTCTATCCCAGCCCGGCGAGTGAGTCACCGGAGGCGGGGGTGCTCTTCCCCGAGGTTGCCGGCTCCGGCCGGAAGAAGAGCGTCTCTGGAGAAGAGGACCTGGACTCCCTGCGCCAGTACCGGCAGGGAGAGTCCTCCAAGCGCATCGACTGGAAGGCCTATGCCCGCGGAAGGGGGCTGGTGAGCAAACACTTCGCCGGACCGGAACAGGCCTCGGTCTGGCTGGACTTTGACGCCCTCTCCGAGCCGGGGACCGAGGCCAGGCTCTCCGTCCTGGCGCGCATGATCCTCGATCTCACCCAATCCGGGACCCCGTACGGGCTCAAGCTCCCACACACCAGCATCCCCCCGGACAGCGGACGGGACCACATGCACGCCTGCCTGGCGGAGCTCGCCCTGTTCGACGCAAAGGGACGCGACAGGGAGGAAACGGCGTGATTCGACGCAGAATGGACCGACGACACATGCGGGACTTGGAGGTCCTCCTGCTGCTCGCCGCGGTCTTCGCCCCCTTTGCCCTGTGGATGCCCCCCTGGGTCAGCGGCGCCTTCCTCGCCCTGCTCGGATTCCGGGCCACTCTGGCCTGGTACGGACGTCCCCTGCCCGCGCGCCCCTGGCGTATCCTTTTGGCCCTGGCCGCGCTGGGAGCTGTGCTCGCTGTCTGGGGCTCACCCCTGGGCCTTCGGGCCGGAACAGCTCTGTTCCTGCTCCTGATCGCGGTCAAGAGCCTGGAGCAAACCACCCAGCGGGACCGAGAAGTGACCGTCCTGCTCTGCTGCTTTCTGCTCCTGGCCGGGACCCTCTTTTCCCGGTCCCTGCCCCTTTTCCTCTACGATATCGCTCTGTTGGGAGCGATCCTCTTCGTCCTGCAGCGTCTGCAAAAGCATTCCCTCTCTCCGGCCGGCGCCCTTACCCGCACCGGCAAGCTGCTGCTGCAGGCCCTGCCCCTGGCGATCATGCTCTTCGTCCTCTTTCCCCGCATCGGCAGCGGGCTCATCTCCCTGTCCCCGTCCTCGGAAACCGCCTTCACCGGGCTCTCCAGCACCCTCTCCCCGGGTGACGTGGCCAACCTGATTCCTTCCCAGGAGGTGGCCTTCAGGGTCAAGTTCCAAAAGCTCCCGCAAATCGAGGACGGGTTCTATTGGCGCTCACTTGTCCTGACCCGCTATGACGGCTCCAGATGGCGGCCTGCGAGGGGCCCTTCCGCTCCCCCCGCCCCAGTGGAGTCCCGCGGGGAAATCGCCGAATACAGCGTGGATCTGGAGCCCACCGGCCAAAAATACCTTCCCGTCCTAGAGCTGCCGCTCGAGGCGCCCGAAGGGGCGAATATCCGGCGCGGATTTTCCCTGCACAGGGAGAAAGAGGTTACCTCCCGGATCCAGTACAGCCTCAGCTCGGCCGCAAATTACCGCACCGGGGCGCCTCGCCCCGCAATCCGCTCTGCCGCGCTGAGCATCCCGCCCCGGACCAATCCCCGAACCCGCGACCTGGTCCAGCGCCTGGAGCAGAGGAGCTCCGGACCGCGGGAGCTTGTGGCCGCGATCCTGGAGCGCTTCGCGGAGGGGGACTATATCTACACCAGGAACCCGGCCCTGCTCCCGGAGGAAAACCCCGTGGACCACTTCCTCTTTGAGACCAGGGAAGGATTTTGCGGCCACTACGCCCAAGCCCTGGCCTGGACCGCCCGGGCCGCGGGCATTCCCGCCAGGATCGTGACCGGGTACCTGGGCGGCAGCCGCAATCCCCTGGGGGACTACTGGATTGTGCGGCAATCCGACGCCCACGCCTGGGTGGAGGTCTCCTTCCCGGATGCGGGGTGGGTGCGCATGGATCCCACCCAGGTGCTCTCCCCGGACCAGATCCTCACCGAGGGGCAGGACGGTGCCTCAGCGGAAGAGGGAACCCGGGGTCGGAACGGCCCTTCCGGAGGAATTCTGAGCCGGGCAGCCCGCTATGCGGGGCTCGCCTGGGACGCGGCCAACTTCGGATGGAACTACTATGTGCTCGGCTTCACTCAACAGCGCCAGCTCCAGCTCCTGGCCAAGCTGCGCCTCGGAGACAGCCTGGAAAAAGCCCTGCCCCGCGCGGCTCTGCTGCTGACCTTTCTTTTTCTGGCCTTTATGCTTATCCTGGTAGCCATTCTGCTGGGCAGGGGAGCAAAAACCGCTCCCCAGGACAGGATCTACCGCAGCTTTCAGAAGAAGCTGCGCCGGGCGGGAATCGAGCCACGGCCCGAGGAGGGCCCGCTCACACTGGCCCGTCGGATCGAGGCGGAAAGACCGGATCTGGCTCAAGCCAGCAAGGGGATACTGGATCAGTTCGTGGAGCTCCGCTACGCCGAACGCGGCGGCCGAGGCGCCCTGCGCGACTTTCGCAGGCGGGTGCGCCTCTTTTCCCCTCCCGCTCCGCGACGCTGAGGCGCCCCGCAATCAGGATAACTCGCGCAGTCCGCGCGGCTCGGGGCTCGTATCCTATGGAGAGGACTTACTATGGGCAAAAGAGGACTCGGACTGGCACTCGGTGAGGGCGGCGCGAGGGGCCTGGCCCATATCGGTGTGCTCCAGGCCCTGCAGGATCACGGTATTCGGGTGGACCACATAGCCGGCACGAGCATCGGGGCCGTGGTCGGGGCGATGTACGCCGAAACCCTGGACGCCTATGAGGTGCAGGAACGCTTCGAGGAGCTCGCGGAGCAGGAGGGACACTACGGCTACCTGGGCCTGAAGCGCTTCGCGCTCGGAGGAAAACGCGAGGCGAGCTTCTGGGACATGATCGGGGCCAAGATCATGGGCACCCTGGCCCTGAACCTAGCCCAGACCCGGCGCGGTCTGCTCAAGGTGGAACGGCTGGAACGAACCCTGGAGGGGCTTCTCCACATTCGCCATTTCTCCGAGTGCCTTATCCCTTTCGTGGCCCTTGCCACGGACATTTCCTGGGGTAGGGAGACTCCGCTGTGCACGGGCAACCTGCTCAGAGCGGTCACGGCTAGCGCCGCCATCCCCGGCTTCTTCACCCCGGTGGATCACGATGGGCTTTCCCTGAGCGACGGGGCCATCTGCTGCCCTCTGCCGGTGCCTTATGCTGAGCACGCCGAAGACGCCGTCATCATGGGCGTGGCCGTTCCCACCGGTCTGGAGCGGAAGACGGAGCCGGAAAACGCCATCGACATCATGCTCCGGGCCCAGGAGGTGAACATGCACTATTTCACCTTCCGACTCATGGAACGGGCCAATGTAGCTCTCTATCCGGATATCGGGGATGTGCAATGGCACGAGATGGATCGGATCCGGGAAATGGTCCAGGCGGGCCGGGAAGCAGCCGAGGCGGCACTTCCGGAGCTCAGGGAAAAGCTGGAGCGGCGCAGCGGCTGGCGCCGTCTCCGCTAGCAGGCTTAGGAGGGCTCCACTTTTTCTGTGAAGCCCTTCTCCATGTGCAGGACATTGCCCTGTTCCTCGCTGGAGTAGCCGTACCTGAACCAGTCCATCGCGCTGCGGATGATGAATAGGCCGAGCCCCCCTCCCTTGGGCTCATCCAAATCGGGAGTCGGGATCCGCTCCGGGTCGAAACCGGGGCCGAAGTCGACAACCCGCATGGCCAGCCTGTCCGAATGGAACCATATCCTCAGCCTGAGTCTGCCGTTCTCGCCCTCCCTGTAGGCGTGGCGTATCACGTTGGCGCAGGCCTCATAGAGCACGAGCTCCATGCTGTAGGCCAGATCGCCCTCCTCGTCCTGGAGCTTGGGATGCTTGGAAAACAGGGACTTTGCGAAGTGCCCCACCGCTGGGAGATAAAAGAGGCTCGCCGTAACCTCGAGATCGATATCAGCTTTCCGTTCCATGCACAGCCTCCTTCGGCCGCTCCAGAGCCGGACGCACGGCAGGGTCCGCCCTGGAAAGACGACCTTTGCGCTCCGTGACACTAAGTATTCCGCAGGGTAAGTGGCTGCCCGGTGGATTCCAGAACAGCCCGCCAATAATTGGACGTGGTGTCCAGCTTGCGCCGCTTGCGTTGCGTGACCAGGTCCAGGGGCAGATCCACGTACCGATCGTGGAGCTTGCTCACCACCATGTTCGTCTTGCCAGCCATGGCGGCGTGAACCGCATTCTGGCCCAGAAAGCCGCAATAGACTCTGTCGCCGGAGTTGGCCGGAACGGAGCGGATGATGTAGCTGGGGTCGATGAACTTCAGGGTAAGCTCCATGTCCCGCTGCTTAAAATAGTCCTTGATCCGGTCCTGGAGCAATCCGCAGATATCCATGAGAACGGGATTGCCCGAGGCGTCGGTAAGCTGCTCTTCCTCCATCCCGAATTCCTGGCAACAGATTTCCTGCCCACCCCCCTCGGCCACGACGATCACCGCGTGCCCCCTTTCCCGGAGCCGCCTGCGCAGATTGTTCAAGAGGCCATTATCCCCTTCCAGCTCAAAGGGATCCTCGGGAATGAGAACAAAGTTGACCTCCTTGAGGGCGAGCGAGGCTTCTGCCGCGATAAATCCGGATTCACGGCCCATGAGCTTGACCATGCCAATGCCGTTGTATGCTCCCGTGGCCTCGGTGTGGGCGCACCTGATGGCCTCTATGGCCTTGGAGACGGCGGTGTCGAAACCGAAGGACCTGGAGATGAAAGGGATATCGTTGTCAATGGTCTTGGGGATGCCGATCACGGAAAGCTTCATGTTCCGCTCGCGCACTACCTCGGCGACCGCTCCCGCCGCCTTCATGGCCCCGTCCCCGCCGACCACGAAGAGGACATTGACATTGAGCCGCTCCAGGGCATCCACGATCTCCCGAGAGGACTGGTGCCCCCTGGAGGAGCCCAGAATGGTTCCCCCGAACTCGTGGATATCCGAGACGGCCGATGGAGTCAGCTCCCAGAACTCGTGCTTGTACTTGGGGATGAACCCCTGGAGCCCGAAACGGATGCCCAGAATGGAGGAAATCCCGTACTGGTAGTAGGCCTCCATGACGATGGCCCGTATCACGTCGTTAATCCCCGGACAGAGCCCCCCGCAGGTAACAATGGCGCACTTGGTCTTGCTGGGGTCGAAGTAAATATTCTCCTTCGGGCCGGACTCTTCAAAGGAATAGAACTTCGATCCCTCATCCCCCATTTGATGGAGATCCTGAGGAATCTCCATGGTAACCTTTCTCTCGTGGGGCACGAAATGCATGAAGGGCAAGGGGGAATCGACCTTGCATTCCCCCAGGCATTCCACTTCAGCTTGAATCGGATCGATCGCGACCATACTGCCTCCCAGTGTCTTGTCACGTTTCAATTGTCGCTCAATAAAAGGACGCGAGAATCTGTATAGGAATCAAAAAAGAAATGGGGGGTTGCGCTGGACAAGACACTCCTTTCGTCTCTTTTTCCCCAAAGGGACCCAAAAATGGCACTATTATCCCTTGATTTTCTTGGGCCCGAATAGATAAGCCGGTGGTGCTTTCTCCGGAGCAGGCGCGGGCGTGCTCTTCCTGGTGCGACAAGTCGGAGCGGGACCGGATGATTATCGGCTGAAACCTTCGTAGCGGGATTTGTCGTAAAAGGTCCCGAAGCGGGATCTGCTCGAATTGCGGCTCAAATGCAGGAAACGCTTGACCGCCGCCCTGGCCAGGCGCTGCAGGATGTCCCCAAGATCCGATCCGGAAAGGAGCTCGCTCACCTCATTCCGCTCTCTAAGCCTCGAGCTCAGGATGTAGCCCTCTTCGCCCTCCGGATCGAGCTGAATATCCTCGAAGCGGGGCTTGATCCCCTGGGAATCGAGGACCTGTCGTAACAGCTCCGTGGCTGTATAGGCGAAGAACTTCTTCACGTCCTCGGTGGACTCGGCCTTGTTCAGCCTGTCCCTGTATTCGGGCCACAACTCGTTCTCGATCTTGGTGTAGGACATCCGTTGCGACATAGCCACTCCTGTATCAACACCGCAATGAGGCGGCAGCCAAAGGTTTAAGTCTGCCTGGCAACCTCTCCCGGAATCCTGGGGCGAACCCTCCAAGGGGATTCTCGATCATTTTTCATTGTAGGGCAGAGCATGACAGGATGCAATAGCCGCCTTAAAGGCTGAATTCGTTCTTGGACAAGGAAACCGCCAAGACGCCGAGGCCACCAAGCAGGATGCCAAGTAAGAAATGTCCCTTTGCCGGGTCACGGCATAGGGACAGGCTTAGCCTTTGCGAGCCCTCGACTTACCCTTGGGAGTACACGTGGAGTGCATGGTGCCATGACGGTTCAAAAAAGCCCTAGAGACCGAAAACATCATTCCATTGATCTTTATTCTTGCGCTGTTTTGCAAGCCTATTTCGTTCCTTGGAGCAGTTGTCGAATTCTCTCTTTGAAACGTAACTATTCAGCACTTTGCCGAACCGTAAGCCGACACGGGGCATTTTGACTCATGCAGCTCCGACTCTGGATTTTCTAA
>JGI1684J13235_1000293_pt1 | contig 19020 bp, 23 predicted proteins | sample PonA232FremontCA_2_FD_13235 | JGI IMG/M metagenome (IMG submission 13235) | reverse complement strand
TCGGCCTCGTAGACGCGCAGACCGACGGGCGCGCCCTCGTAGTCGAGACCCGCCGCCGCGCTGATCGAGCGAACGTCGGCGTCGCGGTCGTCCCACTGTTCGAGGGTGTCGGTATCGACGTGGTGATAACCCATAGTTGGGCTTGCGCACGGACCGTCGAGAGCGTTTCGACCGGCCGGCGACTGCCCACGCCGATATCAAGGCATACCTGCGGGGGGAGCGAACCCTCCCCGATGCAGACCGAGCACGAAATCCGAGTCGACGGGGAGCGGGTCGCCGCAGTCCACCACGCGGCCGACGGTGATCGGTGGCTAGTCTTCTGTCACGGCTTCCGCAGCGACAAAACGGGTAGTTACGAGGGCCGGTGCGAGCGCGCTGTCGAGGAGGGCTACGACGCGGTCCGGTTCGACTTCAGGGGCAGCGGCGACTCCGATCGCGCGTTCGTCGAGACGACACTCACCTCGCGTATCGAGGACCTCCGGGCGGTCGTCGAACACTTTGAGCCGTCGTCGTACGCCTGCTTCGGCTCAAGTTTCGGCGCGAAGGTCGCCTTCCACGCGGCGGCCGGCCCACTCGATCCTGTCGCGATCGTCGCGCGTGCGCCGGTCACGTACAACCGCGCGTTCGAGTCCGATCGGCAGGCCGTCAAGGCCGACGGTACGCTCCGGTACGACGACGACCACGCGATCGACGCGCGATTCTTCGAGGACTTCGGGACGTACAATTTCGACGACGCGGCGGAGGCGATCAGGGTTCCCGTCGGGCTGTTCCACGGAGGTGACGACGCGTCGGTACCGATCGCCGACAGCTTCGAGGCCGCCGCCGCCCTCCAAACGGACGTGCTCGTTGAGAAGTACGCGGGGGAGGGACACCGGTTCTCCGTGGCCGCCGAGGAGCGACTCCGGGGTCGGGCGTTCGGCTGGCTCGAAGACAGCTACGGGGGCGGCGGAGTCGGTATGCACGAACGTGTCTAGTCACGCCGTCGGAGGGCGATTGAAACGTCCGGTGGTATTAGTATCGGCCACGCCAAACTATGATTCAAGTCGGTCGATTCCGGCGGAGGGGGCGGGGCGGCCGACGGGAGAGAGACACACATGAGACTACTCTCGCGCGTCCGACGCGTCCTCGGCGAGGACGCCATTTACGAGTGCCGACACTGCGGGACGACGCTTGAGTCCGAGCTCGACGAGTGTCCGTGCTGTGGGACCCGCGACGGCGTCGTCCGGTACGAACTCCGGTGACGTGCCGCGGCGGATTTTTGTCGCTCCGGCACGAATTAAGTGTAATGACCCGACGGCCGGTAGCCGCGGTCGCGCTCGTCGCAGTGTTGGTGCTTTCCGGCTGTACCGTCGGCTACCAGCCGAGTGTGCCCGAACGATCCGACCCACCGAGTGAGGATCACCTCGGGTACTACAACGGTTACTGGTACGACGACACCTTCGAGTTCGACACCGAGGACGGCCTCAACGACGGTGAGACCGAAGCCGTCGTCTCCCGAGCGATGGCCCGCGTCCAGTTGCTCCGGGGACTCCGCTTCGAAGAGGACATCGAGGTCGAACTCATCACCCGCGAGGCGTTCAACGAGGAGTTCGACGACGTCTGGCGTGACCCGCCCGAAGGGCGGCAGGCGCTTGACAACGCCCAACACGAGGCGCTGTTTCTGGTCGGTCCCGACGAAGATGTCGTCGACGTCCGACGGCGAAACCAGGGCGGGACCGTCCTCGGGTTCTATCAGCCGAGCCAAGAGCGACTTGTCGTCGTCAGCGCGAACCAGCCGGCGACACTCGACGACGAATTGACGCTCGCTCACGAGTTGGTTCACGCCCTGCAGGACCAGCGGTTCGGCCTCCGCGCGCCGGCGGACACGACGGCGGACGCGGTCAACGCCCGAAACGGGCTCGTCGAGGGCGACGCGACCGTGGTCGAACGCGCTTACGAGCGCCGGTGTGAGTCGGGCGTATGGCAGTGCGTCGAGAGCGGGACGGACTCCGGCGGGACGCTTCCCTCGGAGTTTAATTGGGGGGTGTACTTCTTTGGCTTCTTCCCGTACGCCGAGGGCCCCGGATTCGTCGAGCACCATCGCGGCGGCGGAAACTGGAGCGCGGTCGACGCGATGCACGGCGAGTATCCGGTCACGAGCGCGGAGATCATCGCCCCGGAGACGTACGGGAGCGACGACTACGGCGAGGCGACCGTCCATGACCGAACCCGCGCCGGGTGGGAGCGCGTCACCGTCGAGAACGGCTCTGACGCCGCGACCGTCGGCCGAGCCGGACTCGCCTCGATGTTCGCCTACACCGCCTACGCGGGGGACGGAGAGGGCGTCATCGCCCGCGACGAGTTCCGAAACGCCGGATCGAGTGGCCTCGATCCCGACAGCCCCTACACGTACGACGTGCCGTACACGGAGGGATGGTACGGCGATCGCCTCCACGCCTACGAGCGCGACGGCGAAACGGCCCACGTCTGGAACGTGACGTTCGATGACGCCGGGGATGCGGCCACGTTCCGCAGGGGCTACGGGCAAGTGATCGAACACTGGGGCGGCCAGCGCCGCGCAAGCGCCGCCGGCGGAACGGTCTGGACGCTCGACGACCGCGGGCGCTTCGACGGCGCGGTCCGGGTGCAACGGGACGGGAACTCGGTCACCGTCGTCAAAGCCCCATCGCGGGCGGCCCTCAATTCGGTGTACGCGCCGGCGGAAGCGCCTTCGGCCGGCGTCGAGAGTCGTTCGGGCGCGGTGGCGGATTGACGATCCCGGGGCACAACACCGTCGCGTTCTTTAGGTAGCCACACCAACTGCGCGCCGATGGCAAACATCACTCTCTACGAACTGCCCGGTTGTCCGTACTGTGCAAAGGTCGTCGACAAACTGGACGAGTTGGGCCTCGAGTACGACAGCATCGAGGTACCGCGCTCGCACAGCCAGCGCACCGAGGTCGAGGCGGTCAGCGACCAGACCGGCGTCCCGGTCATCATCGACGAGGAACACGGGATCGATGGGATGTCCGAATCCGATGACATCGTCGAGTTCCTCGAAGAGAGCTACGCGTAGGGCCGAACACGGCGCTCCGGCGGGGGGGTTCCGGCGAGCCACTCGCTCGCGGGTATTTATAAACCGCGTCGGAGGCACCCCGCGATAGCGGGCCTCGCACAACTCGGCGTCGGGGCCTCGATGTTGGCCGCCGAGCTCTTCAGACTGAAAGCCCCCGAGGAGGAACCGCAAAATCCGGTGGAGCACGGGCTTTTGGCCTATGGGACGGCGGCGCTTTCGATCTTCGTTACGATTATTTTTGTCGGGCAACTGCTGCTGTTGTGCTTTCGGGTGCGAGCGGCGGGGGATGTCAATTCGTCGGTCCTCAACGTGGGGAGTTCACCACGCGATTTATAAGGCGTCCTTGTACGCTTCCAGCGTCTCCTCGACGTCCTCGTCGGTGTGGCCGTAGGAGACGAAGTTCGACTCGAACTGGTTCTGCGAGACGAGGACGCCCCGCTCGCGCATCTCGGGGCGGAACAGCCGGGCGTACCGGTCGGTCTCGGCCCGCGTGACGTCGGTACCGCGCTTCGGACAGGCGTCGTAGCGGCTACATCCGGGGTCCTGTCGACAGCCGTTCAGACAGGACTCGCCCTGTGGGTTGCCCTCGGCGCGGGTGAACACGAGTTTGAAAAGCGAGTGCGATCCGACGACGGTGTACTCGGGGGCGTGATCGGCGACGAGGTCGGAAAGCCCCTCGCGGAGTTTCCGGCCGAGGCGGTTGACGTGGTCGTAGACGTCGTTCTCGGCGCAGTATTGCAGCGTTTCGAGGCCCGCGGCCATCGTCACCGGGTGTCCGGAGAAGGTGCCCGCTTGGAAGACATCGCCCGAGGGGGTGAATCGTTCGATGTACTCCGTTTTGCCGCCGATGGCGCCGACCGGGAAGCCGCCGCCGATGATCTTGCCAAACGTCGTGATGTCGGGGTCGATCCCGAACTCGCTTTGAGCGCAGCCGAGACCGCCGACGCGGAAGCCGGTGATGACCTCGTCGAAGACCAACAGCGACCCGTACTCGTCGCAGAGTTCGCGGAGGTGTTGGTGATAGTCCTCGACCGGGTAGACGATACCCATGTTCGCCTGGATCGGTTCGACGAGGACGGCAGCAATGTCGTCGCCGTGGGCCTCGAAGGCCGCGCGGGCGGCTTCGGGGTCGTTGAACGGGACCGGGATCGTGTGTTCGGCGAAGGCCTGCGGGATCCCGGCGGTCGACGGCTTCGGGTCGTCGGCGTCGCCCTCGACGAGCGTCGACTCTTGGGCGCCGTGGTAGCCGCCCTGCATGACGAGGATCTTGTTGCGTTCGGTGATCGCCCGCGCGAGCCGGCAGGCCGAGACGGTCGCCTCGGTGCCGCTGTTGACGAAGCGGATCATTTCGACGCTCGGGACGTGCCGGCAGACGAACTCCGCGTGCTCGACCTCGATATCGCTCGGCATCCCGTACATCGGCCCCTCGGCGGACCGCGATTGAACCGCCGCCTGCAGTTCCTCGGGCATGTCGTGGCCGAGCAACAGCGGCCCGAGCCCACAGACCCAGTCGATGTATCGGTTGCCGTCCGCGTCGACGACGTGGCCGCCCTCGCCGTGGTCGGCGAAGACCGGATACGGCTGCGGCGCGGCCCGGACCGAGGAGTTCACGCCGCCGGGCATGACCGACAGCGCCCGATCGTACAGCGAGCGGGAGGCATCGTGGTTCATATCAACCCCTTCCGCTCGCGCCCACAAAGGGTTACTGTCGGCCATCGGACGTTCCGCTACTGTTCGCTGTGCAGTTTATTAGCCAATCGTTGTATTTTTTATCGTATCTTAATTTGTATCAGATATTATTTAGACCCCAATAGCGATTATTGCTGTATCCGTCCCGATAATGTCTATCGATCGCGTAGTGGGTGACGCCGCGACCGTCGCGGCAACCGGTACAGCACTGCCGACCACGAACCGAAGCGGCTGGCACCCGTTGGTTCCTCCGTGGGATCCCACCCGGGATCCGATTTTTTCGGGCGGGCTACTCGGGGATCGGACAGTCGTTCTCCCGTCGCACCGAGACGACCGTATCGGCATCCACCCGGTGGATATCGGGATCGTGGTGGAGTTCACGCAGACAAGCCGCGATCGCGGCCTCGCTCTCGAACTTTCCGATCGCGAAGACGTTGTCAGGGCCGCTCGTCTGGTACACCGTGACGAACGGCTCGCGTTCGCGAAGCCGGTCGGTCACGTCGTCGATCACGTCAAGTTCGACACCAAGCCGAAAGACGGCGGTCCCGTAGCCGAGTTCACCGTAGTTCACCTGGACAGTGTAGCCGTTGACCGTGCCACGGTCCTCGAGTGCGCGAAGGTGTTTCTGTATGGTCGTCGGGACCACGTCGGTCGTCGCCGCGATATCGCGGATATCGGCGCGGCCGTTGCGACACAGCGTCGCGACGAGTTGTTCCTCGAACCGCTCCGTCATCGCTACGGTCAGACCGCGTCGGGTCCGACCTCGCCAGTCCGGATCTGGTAGGCCTCCTCGACAGGGAGGATAAACACCTTTCCATCACCGGGTTCTCCGGTCTCCGCGGCATCGCTTATGGCCTCCGCGACGTCTGCGGCCGGGATGTCGTTGACGACGCACTCGATCTTGACCTTCTGGTGGAGGTCGACGCTGTACTCCTCGCCGCGCCACTGACCGGTCTTGGCGGGCTGAGAGCCGCGACCGGAAACGTTCGTGACAGTGAGCGAGGGGGCACCGATCTCCGCGAGCCCCTGTTTCACGTCGGAGAGCTTGTCGGGCCGAATGAATCCCATGACCATCTTGATCTCGTCTTCGTCGTTAGGCTCGCCGCCGTCAGTACGGATGACCCCTGTCTCGTCGTCTGACACGTGCCCGCCGTCGGTGGCGATCGTGTCACGGCCGCCGAATTCGGGGTAGGTGTCGACGCCGTGTTCGGAGACATCGAGGCCGTCCTGTTCGTGCTCCGCGGAGACGCGGGCCTGGCCGGTAGCCTTGAAGAAGTACCAGATGATACCGGTCGTGGTGAGCGTCCAGCCGCCGATGATGACGACGCCGACAACCTGGGCGACGAACTGGGTGGCGACCGAGTCGACGACACCGGGCAGCGCGACGAACGGCATCAGGAGCGTACCGAGCACGCCCGCACTGCCGTGAACTGGGAAGACCGCACAGACGTCGTCAATCTGGAGTTTGTTCGAGACGAAGTCGAAGACGATCGGCAGTTGTGCACCTGCGAGGATCCCCACGACGAACGCGCCCCACCAGGTGGTCGAGTTCGGGATTGCCGTGATGGCGGCCAGTCCGGCGAGCATGCCGTTGGCGGTGTACAGGGTGTCGACCTTGCCGGATCTGAGCAGCGAAACGGCGGCGGAGCCGATCGCGCCCATGCCCATCGCGACCGTCGTCGTCATGGCCACCTGACCCAGCGTGTTCACGCCTGCCCCGCCCGTATCGAAGGCACCGGCGGTGCCGACATTGAACCCGTACCAGCCGAAACAGAGCATGAGCGTTCCCAGCACTGCGAACGTCATCGAGTGACCGGGGATGATGTTCACCGATCCATCGTTGTTGTATCGGTCCATCCGCGGGCCCAAGACGGCCGCGGCGGTGAGTCCAGCGATACCGCCCATNCCGTGGACGATCATCCCGCCGGCGAAGTCGGCGAACGGGGCACCGACGAGCTGTTCGATGAGTCCGGTTTCAGGGGCTGCCCACGTGAACGCCGTGATGACCGGGTAGATCACGGCGGCCAGCAGGAACGTGTAGGTGACGTACGCGCGGAGTTTCGCGCGTCCGGCGACGGCCCCCGAGACGATTGTCGCGGCGGTCATCGCGAAGACGGCACCGTACAACCAGCCGACGTATCCGCCAGCACCGGCAGCCGGCGAAAAGCCCGCACCGCTCGCCAGGCTCTCGACACCGGTTCCGATGAGGAAGAACACCGTGACGCCGACGGACCACGTCAGCATGTTCTTCGTGAGCTGATTTGCGACGTTCTTCGAACGCACCTGCCCTGCCTCAAGCATCGCGAAGCCAGCGTGCATGAAGAAGATGAGGAACGTCACCGTCAGAATCCACGTTTCGTTGACGGCGGCCTCTACTGCTTCGATACCGGTCTGCATCGGTATCGCCTCGATCATCGTCTCACCCCCGGACCGAAACAACGTATATTCTCATGTACATTCATATTTTTGCTCTGTTCTGCTACGTTTGTATATTGCATCACGTCTTATCTTCATGCAAGCCCCCTACATAAATGTTGGAGTTTATATTCCACATCTCAGCGCATTCTATATGGACGAGTGTCAGATATGGGGGAGTATAATAGCAATATAAGGTCGTACAACGTCAAAAAGTGGATGCGGTTCGGGGCATGTTTCTGGACGTTCGTATGCCGGCGGGGGCGGTAGACCTCCCGCGTTCCACCCGTATTCAGCTTGCGCGCACCCTATAGGTAGTCCGCGACGTCCTCGGCGAAGTACGTGATAATCAAGTCGGCACCGGCGCGTTTGATCGACAGTAGCGACTCGTGGGCGACTGCTTCGAGCGAGAGCCACCCGCGATCCGCGGCGGCGTGCAACATCGCGTACTCCCCAGAGACGTTGTACGCCGCGACCGGTCGGTCGAACGATCGACGGACGTCGGCGACGACATCGAGGTACGGCAACGCGGGTTTAACCATCAGTACGTCCGCCCCCTCCTCGGCGTCGAGGGCGACCTCGCGACGCGCCTCGCGCGCGTTCGCGGGGTTCATCTGGTAGTGTCGTCGGTCGCCGAATGCGGGCGCGCCGTCGGCGGCGTCGCGAAACGGACCGTAGAAGGCCGATTCGTACTTCGCGGCGTAGGACATGATCGGCAAGTTCTCGTAGCCTGCGCCGTCGAGCGCGCCCCGGATCGCACCCACCATCCCGTCCATCATGCCCGAGGGGGCGATCATGTCGGCTCCCGCTTCGGTGTGCGAAACCGCGACCCGCTGGAGGCGTTCGAGCGTGGCGTCGTTGTCGACGGTCAAGCGGGGATCGGATTCGGCGCCGTCCTCCAAGATTCCGCAGTGGCCGTGGCTTGTGTACTCACAGAGGCAGGCATCCGTGATCACGTAAGCATCGGTCTCCGCGGCGATCCGCCGGACTGCCCGCTGTACAACGCCGTCTTTGACCCACGCGCGCGTGCCGGTCTCATCCTTCGACTCGGGAATCCCAAAGACGATGACCGCCTCGACGCCGGTGTCGGTTATCTCTCTGACCCGGTCGACACACGCCTCCGGGGGGACCCGCTCGTGGCCGGGCATCGAGTCGATTTCGACACGGTCATCAGTCGTCGCGTCGACGAACACCGGCGCAACGAGGTCCGTCGGCGACAGTTCCGTCTCGCTGACGAGCGGCCGGAGGCCGTCGGTCCGGAGCCGTCGGGGACGGTGATGGAAGTCCATAGCCGGAATTGCGACGCGACTCCCATAGGGGTTATCGTCGCCGGTCCCGGCCCGCACGTTCAAACCGTCGCCGTCCGAATAGGCGGTATGGACACCCAGCCCGAAGCCGGCATCCACGCCCGAGAGTCCCCGTATCTGGAGCGTTACGTGCAGGTGGGGATCGCGAGTGGGCGTGTCCTCTCGGTGTCGTTTCCGGAGACGCCCGAAGGCGACGACGACCACCCGCTCTTGGATCGGATCGAGGAGTATCTCCAGGGGTCGGCCGACGACTTCGAGGACATCGACGTCGCGTTGACGATGGCCACCGACCGACGGTCGGTGCTGGAGACGCTCCGAACGGTCCCCTACGGCGAGAACGTGACGATCCGGGGACTCGCGCGGATGACGCCCGGCGTTGACCCCGAGTCAGCGGACGACTGTACCCGTCTCAGGGCGGCCCTCGATGAAAACCCCGCCCCGCTCGTCGTCCCGGACCACCGCGTCTCGGACGGGCCGAGCGCCGCGCCGCCGACGGTCGAGCAGCGACTCCGATCGCTGGAAGGGCTTTAATCGTCCCCGAGTACGCGGCCGATACCCGGGATAGCTGCTGCGAGGCGCGTGACCCATCCGAGTTCGAACAGGCCGATCTGTGAGAGGATCCCGAGGACGAACAGCGCGCCGAACGCCGGGAGTTCGATGCCGGCGACCGGGGTGGTTGCGAGCGGATCGAAGAGGATCGGATCGGGCGAGAGCCCCTCACGGGCAGCGGTGAAATCGGCGAGCGTGACCGACCCGGAGGCGAGCGCCGCGCCGACGAAGGCCGTCACGAACGTCAGCGCGACCCTGGTGAGCATGAGACCGAGGGCCGCTCCGGCGACGCCGGTGGCAACCGCCACGGGGTACCGGACGAGGCCNCCGGCGGTGAAAAGTGGCGTGACAGCGTAGAGGCCGAGGTACGCGCCCACGACGAACGACGGGACCGCAGTCGCGACCGAGAGGGCGACGGACGCGAGGACGGCGCCCAACGCTCCGCCAGCGACGACAGCGGCCGCGAGTCCCACGACACCTCCGGCGCCGACGACACCCAACAGCTGCGGCGCGAGGACGTACCCCCCGGCGGCACCGATCAGGACGCCCAACAGGGCGGTCGCGTACACCGACAGCGCCGCGCCGAAGAGGACGAGCACGAGCCCTGCGAGCACGGCCCCGATATCGAGGACTTCCATACCCGCCTCTCGACAGCCATCCGAATAAGTGTGGAGGGCATCACCGCAGGCGATCGGGGGCTCCCGATCCCTCGACGGTCACCTCAACGTCGAACGTCTCGAAGGCCGAGAGGGTCTCCTCGGGCCCGAATCGGACAAAGAACTGGCGTTCGGCGCCTGCCCCGACATCTTCGAGTGCGACGGTGTCGCGCTCCAGCGCCGTCTCGGTGCCGTTATAAATTGTAACGCGGACCGAGACGGCGTCCGCAGGACCGTCGCCGACGTTTGTCACCGTTCCCGTGACAAGAACGGTTGCATTGTCGGTGCCGGCGTCATGGAGCGTTGCCTCGGCGTCGTGCTCGATGTCGGGGTCGTCAAACACTCCGAAGCCAATCAAAAATCCAGCGGTGCCGACCGAACAGAGCACGAGGAAGGCGATCCAGACCGCAGGGCCAGCGGCCGGCAGTCGCGCTCGAAGCGGGAGGATCGACAGCGCGAGCGCCCCGGCGACGAGCAGGGCGAGCCCCCCCCATGCCGAGTGCGCGAGGACGAACCCCGAGAAGACGACGGCGACAGCGCCGAGGGCCATTGCAAGCGCGTCGCCGTTCGTGAGTGCCATACCTGATTACGCCGGGGGAATGATAGAAAACGGTTGTGATGCGACGGAACGGCTTACACGACGGCGAACGCCGCGGCTCCGACGACGAACAGCGCCGCGGTCGCCACCGCTGTCGGACGAGCGCCGATCGGCCGACCGAGGCGTGACTCGATTGCGGCCTGAACCGGCGGGAGGACGAAGATGCCGGCGACGAGGAAAAACACCCCCGCGATGTCCGTCAGCGTCGCCAGCCCGGCCACGACGCCGAGGTAGCCGAGCGCGTACTGGAGCCGGGTTCGCAATGTGCCGTCTCCCGGCCCGGACCCACCTCCCCCGCTGGTCTGCCGGGCCCGCCGGTCGATGTACTCGCCGAGCCGCCGGCTGGCCTCCTCGTTTTGTGGGGTGGCACAGTTCGAACAGAAGTTGTCGGACTGGCCGAGGGTGGTTCCACAGTTTCGACACGACGGCATCGTTGATCGGCTTCGACTACTGCAAGCGTACTTATCAAGCTACAGTCCGCTTCAGCGTTCGAAACCGCGCCCCGGTTCCGGAGCGAACGCGTCTGGTTCCGAAAGCGCATTTTGCGGCGAGGGACGACTGTGTACGAACCCAGAACGTTCACGTTCGTCGCCCCGCTACGGGCGGGTAATGACAGATAGGCCGGACGAGCGTCGCCGCGACGACTCGTCCGACACGTCGCCCGAAGACCGTCATAAGACATCGGCCGACGAGCCCTCCGGTGCCCGTCGCGACGCGCCATCCGCCACCAAGGACCGAAACGGAGCGCCCGATGAGGCGGCGTCCCCCAGCGGCATTGTCGGCTGGTTCCGGCGGCTTCGCACCGCCGATTCAGGGGCGTTGATTTATGTTCGAGACGTGCTCACGAGTGTCGCGATCGTACTCGCGATCGGGCTGCTCCTGTTTACCATTAGCGGCGTCTGGCCGCCGATGGTGGCGGTCGAATCCGGCAGCATGGAGCCGAACATGGAACGCGGAGATCTGGTCTTCATCGTCGACAACGGCCGCTTCGTTCCAGAGGGGGCGGTCAACACCCCAGATGGATCGACAGGTGTCGTCCCGGCCGACGTGGCCGCCGAACGTGACCGGACGACGTTCGATCGCCCCGGCGACGTCATCGTCTTCCAACCCAACGGCAACGCCGGGCAGACGCCGATCATTCACCGCGCGATGTTGTGGGTCGAGGAGGGCGAAAACTGGTACGACCGGGCCGAACCCGGCGCCACCGGCGGCGCCGAGGACTGCGCGGCGTTGAATTACTGTCCGGCGCCCCACGCCGGGTTCGTTACGAAGGGTGACAACGAGGTGACGAACACGAACTATGACCAGGCATCGCGGCTCTCGGCGCCGGTCCGTCCGGGATGGATCGTCGGCACGGCCGAACTCCGGGTGCCATACCTCGGACACGTCAGGCTGCTCTTTTCCGGCGTGACGGTGTCGGCACCCGGGGCCGAAGCGGGAACGCTCGAAACTGGAGCGGACAAAGCCGAAACCACCGAACCCGGAACGAGCGAGGCCGGAATGAGCGACCCCGAAACAATCGATGCCAAAACGTCTGCCGTCGCAACGGTTGAAACCTGAAGAGTGTGGGCGCGGCGGTCGAAAAATAAAGACGAACGGGGAGCCTTACTCTGTCTGCGCGAGCCACTCTTCGGCCTGCGTGACGCTGACGTTCGCCACCTCGGCGATCGTCTCCGCGTCGGCGGCCCCCAGCGCGTCGACGGTGCCGAGTCCGGCGTCACTGAGGCGCTCGGCGTACGTCGGGCCGATCCCGGCGAGCGTTTCGACGCTCTCTGCGGACGCGTCGTCCTCGCTCTCGGCGTCTGGGTCGACCTCGCCGGTGTCGGTCCCGTTGGCCTCGGCGTCGGCCGAGAGGTCGTCGTCGATCTCGATCTGGACCGCATCGTCCGGAGACGCTTCGGTTGAGTCCGCCTCGGCCGGATCGGCGGGCGATTTCTCGAAGTACCACTCGGCGACCTCCGGCCAGACATCGCTGTGGCTCGAACTCGAAACCGCAAGCCCAATGTGGCCGGTCGGGTACTCGATGACCTCGGTGTCATCGCTACCGATGATGTCGTTGAACGGCTTGCTTGTCTCCGGCGGAATAAGATTGTCGTACTCGCCGACGATCTGCAGGACGGGCACGTCGATCTCCGTAACATCAACGTGCTCGCCACCGACATACATCTCGTTGTTGTAGAGTTTGTTCTCTTGATAGATGTCCTCAAGGAACTGGATGTACGTCTCGCCAGCAAGGTCGATACCCTCGTCAAGCCACCGTTCCATTCGGGCGAAGTTCTCGACGAAATCGTCGTTCTCGAGATTCTCGTAGAGACGGACGTACTTCGAAACGTAGTTCGCCACGGGGTCCATGAGCGCAAAGCCGATCTTGAGCATGTCTGCGGGAACGTTGCCGTAGACATCGACGACGTCTCGCGGGTCGTAGTGCTCCTCGTCGCCCCACAGTTCGAGGACGCCGCCGGTCTCCTGGAAACAGAGGCCCGCGGCCATCAGGCCGAGCGTTTGGACTTTTTCCCCATGGAAGGCGGTGTAGATCGACGTCATCCCCCCGCCCATACAGTAGCCGAGGATATTGATCTGATCGGCTCCGGAGCGCTCGCGGACGACATCGACGCAGTTGTCGATGTACCGGTTGACGTAGTCGTCGAGCGTGAGGTGTTGATCCATCCGCGAGGGTTCGTTCCAGTCGATGAGGTAGACGTCGTGGCCCGCCTCAAGCAGGCGGCGAACGACGCTTCGTCCCGGCTGGAGGTCGAGGATGAACGGCTTGTTGATCAGCGCGTAGACGATGAGAATCGGGGTCCCGTGGGGCTCGTCGACCTCGGGTTCGTAGTGGAGGAGTTCGAGCTTGTTCTCCTCGTAGACGACCTCGCTCGGGGTCTGTCCGACCTCGACGTTCTCGATCCGTTCGGCCTGTTCGCCCGCGATCGAGGCGCGGTCGACCGACTCGACGGTGGTATCGAGCAGTTCGCGCTGAAAGTTCAACGCCATCGAGAATGGGTTGTTGATGCTCATTCGAGTGCCTTGATGATTCGATCGAGTTTCTTTTCGACGCTGTGTTGGCGTCGCTCCAGTTCGATGATGCGCTCGCCGACTTCGTCGATGTCCGATTGGGTCGGCATCCCGAGCTGTTCGAGGGTATCCTCGCCCATCGCGTCGACCTCCTCGCGCATCTCCATCATCGAGTTGACCAACTGGCCGTTGGCAGCCGCGAAGGCGGAGGTACCCATGACCTCTTTGAACGCTTCGTTGGCGCTCTGCAGCCAGATGTCACGGAACTCCGTCATATCGACGTCCTCGCCTTCGGCGGCCGCGGTCGTCCGGCCGGACATCTCCTCGGCGGCGTTCATCCACACCTCGTAGGCGTCGCTGTACCCTTCAACGCCACTCGACAGAGCCTCTTCGTCCGGCACCGAGTCCTCCATCGCGTCGGCCCACGACTCCATGAACGCCGCGCTGGCCTCCATGTTCTGCTCCATCGATTGGGCGACCGCGTTGTTCATGTTCTCGACTAGTTCGTTCCACTCGGCCGGCATCTGCTTGTTAGTATCACTCATTGTTGGTATGTCCTCGGTTGGTCTACAAAAATCCGGTGCATTGTGTCTGTCATCTTGGGGTGTTCTCCGCTACTCGTCCGCGTCGAACTGGGTCGACTGGACGCGCTCGAGCATCTCCTCAACTTGGGTCCGGAACTGCTCGAGTTGGGTCTCGAACTGGTCGGTGAACGCCTCAGTCGGGGCGTCGAACCCCTCGGCAAAGTCACCGTCGCCGGACTCGAGTTGAGCCTGCAGTTCCTCGAACTGCGCCTCGGCCTCTTCGAAGGCCTCGAGCGTTTGGGTCTCGATTTGCTCGTGGGCCTCAAGCACCGCGTCGAGCTGATCGTTGAGCATCTCCAGGGAGTCGGCGGTCAGCTCCTCGTAGGCCTCGGATCGGTCCTCGGCCTCGTCGCCGACCGCCTCGAATGCGTCGGCATGGTGGGACTCGATGTCATCGAACTGTTCGTCGACAGTCGATCTGATCTCCGCGACGGCCTCGCCGGCGCCGGGGACCGTCGCCTCGACCGCATCGAGGTAGTCGTGGAGGCCGTCCCTCGTCAGCCGGACGCTCCGCCGCTGGGCGTCCTCGGTGTCCTCAACGCCGTCGAGGAGGGCCTCGCCCATCCGCCGCTGGAGCTCGATTCCCTCTTCCATCGCTTTTCGGCTCTGTTCGATGCTCGTCCGCTGGAGTTCGAAGGCGGCCTCGACCGGGTTCGGGCGCTCACTCATCGTCATCACTCCGGTTTCGCTTGACCGGCACGACGACCGTCTGGACGATGTCGCCCTCTCCGATATCGAGGGCCTCGCGCTCGGCGTCCGGGATCGAGATCCGGCCGCCGCTTTGAATCCGGGTTTTGAACGTCGCCATCTGGGTCATCGTCCCGAGCTGCTCGGAAATATCGCCGAGGTCCGGGGCGACGCCCGATCCGGAACCCATGAAGAGGTTCTGAAGGGCTTCCTGCTGTTTCCGCGTCGCTTGCTCGGAGGTTTCCTGTATTGCTTTCATCACGTTTGGCGGCCACATCAAGCCATCCTTGTTGTCGTTCGTTTCTGGCATACCAACGGATAGACCCCAACAGAGNATAAAACTTCCGGATCATGACACTCAATGGTTTCTGAAACCANTCAATGGTTTTCACCNCCCGAAAAGGCATCAGGTTTTAGTAGTGGTNCCCCGTATGTAGTAAAGAGATGAGCAATAATTCGTACCCGATGCCGTTCGGCACGTGGGCGGAGACGTCCTCACGGGTGTTCAACACGTTCCTCGAGGCGAACCGAGCGGCCAACAAGGCCGCGTTTTCGGCATTGGGGTCGAAGGCGATCCAGCCGGCGACGCAGAACGGCGCGAGCGAAGCCGCGGCCGCCGCAGGATCCGAGGAGCAACGCCTCGAACCCGGGGCGGACCTCATGGGCTGGGATACCGAGCGGCTGATCGAGGGGGAACTCTCAGTCGGCGACTCGGTCAAGTTCACCAAGACCATTTCACAGGCCGACATCAAGCGGTTCGCGGCCGCCTCGGGCGACACGAACCCGATCCACCTCGACGACGACTTTGCCGCCGAAACCCGATTTAACGGACGTATCGCCCACGGGATTCTGGTATCTGGGTTGATAAGCGCCGCGCTCGCCCGCCTGCCAGGTAGCATCGTCTACCTCTCGCAGGATCTCGAGTTCCGTGCCCCGGTTCGGATCGGAGACCAGGTCACCGCAACGGTCGAGATTGTCGAGGACCTCGGCGGCGACCAGTACCGGATTCAGACGACCGTAATGAAGGGCGAGGACGCGGTCGTCGAGGGCGAGGCCGTCGTCCTCGTCGATGAACCGCCGGCTGACGCCTGAAATCGATCAAAGAACAACTCTCCGCCACCGAGCGACCCGACGGGGGGAAGCGGCCCCCGAGACTGGGAAACTGGAACGCCGGGAACGGCACGTGTACGACGCGTTGCACTATTCTCAAGCCGCCCGGCAGTTTTTGTTATACTCTCGAGAGCCGTCCGTGGGCCGGTCGCGGGGACGCGTCTCGGGCACAGTAGAATCATAGGTTACTCGGATTTGGACGTTCATATATACTCTTCCAAGCGTGGAGTAAACAAGGCGAAAATGCCTATATGGCTCTGGAGCCGCCTGTAGATCAACGATCAAGTGGTTGGTGATGGCAGACCTGATCCGATCTGGCTCGTATCTGCCTCCACAGCAGGCTCATCAAGCTACAAGCTATCGGATAGATACTGCTCTGTAGGGGCTGACGCGACAGAATTCGGGTCGGGTTATAAACGTTCAAAGCCGAGAGCGGTTGCCCACCACCGGGCGATGGACTGCTCACCGCCCAGAAGATCGGTCAGTTGGGGAGAGCGCCAAGTTCCTCGTCGGCCTCAAGTTCATTTCGGAGGTGGTTAGCGTCGGCCTCAAGCGCATACTGTGGCCGCCCCTTTCCGACGGGCGAGCGGTCCTCGGGGCGCTGTTCATCGACGAGTTCCGTGTCGGCCAGGCCGGCCAGCGCGCGGATCACGTCGGCGTCCGAAAGGCTCTGCACCGGTTGCCCGTCGGCGCCCTCGAGGATCTGCTTCGCCTCAGATTTGATATCGGCGGCGTCGGCCGGCGTGCGGCCCGCTTGAGACATATCGACCAAGCAGCAGAGGGTAATCCGTTGTGCGAACGTCATTGATTCGGGATCATACATACACCGAATGACACCGCCGGAGAAGATAAATCCTGTCCAAGACCGTGAGGAATCCGCGGCGCCGGAACGCGTGCGGGGTCCATCACGAAAGATATATACTCAAAGGTGGCTCACGAGAACGTATGTCAGGACGCGCCGGATCGGACTGCCCGGAGTGTGGCGGCCATTTGCGATCGAACGACGGCGGCATGAACTACCAGTGTCGGGACTGCTCGCGGGAGTTCGACAGCGCCGACGTCTTCCTCTTGTGACATCCTCCGCGCCGTGAACGGCGCGGCTTCCGGGCATGGGAATACCAGCTAAGTTTCGCTGTTGCTGGCAGAGGGTTCCGACCCGTGGAAGGCCGAGAGGGTCATCTGCGAGGGTTGCTCGCTCGTCTCTCGGTGGGTCGTGGCGCTGTCACAGGCGCTCCCATCCCGTGAAATGTCATCGCCCGCCGGTTTCAGCGGCAGGCTCTCACCCCACGGGTCGTGGCGGTCAGCGATGTTGACCGCCGCGTTGATGTCTGCGTGATACTCCGATACCCAACACTCGTCGTTCTGGCACCGGAACTCGTCACCGTTCCGGTGCCCGACGTGGCCGCACTCGTGACACGTCTGGCTCGTGTACTCCGGTCGGACGTATCTGACCGGAAGGCCAGACTCTCGTGCTTTGTCCTCGATACGCTGTTGGAGGCGAGCGAACGCCCATGCGTGGAGGCGTCGGTTCATCCACTCGCCGTAATCGAGGTCTTCACGGATGTACGCGAGGTCTTCCAGCACGAGGACTGGCTTCTCAAACCGACAGGCGTACTCGACGGCACGTCGAGACACCTTCTCGATGATGTCAGTGAGTGCGTTCTGGTAGTGGTCGAATCGCTCCTCAATCCGCCACTCGGCGGCGTCACGCTCTTGAAGCCGCTTGAGTGTCGTAAACATCTCTTTGCGAAGGTGACGAGCGCGACCGCCGTTGATGAGCAGTGGGCCAGTCGGAGTGTCCTGCTCGCAGGCACAGCCCGCGAGCAGGTGTGCTTCGCCAATGTCGAAGCCGACTGGTGTTACATCGTCGTCGGTGGGTTCGTACTCGGGTTCTTCGACCGGGAGCTCGACGGTGACGTGGAGCGTCCACGATGTACGGTTCTGTTGCAGTCGGAGTTGTCCCGCCGAAGCGTCCCCGTGTACGAGATCGTGCCACAGACCTTTTTGAGCAGGATTGATACGAAGCGGTATCCAGAAATTCGTCCCACGACCGGGTTGGGGTGCCCACCATGTAAATTCGTAGTCACGCGCCGCCGAGTGGTCGAACTCGGCGGCTTGATTGGTGAGCCGAACCGGGTGGTCGTCGTCCACTGGTTGCACTCATCGTGTCACACCCGGCGTCGAACGCCTCGTGTAGCCCCTCACGGTAGGTTTCGAGCAGGTCACACAGTTTCCGCTCCTTGTGTGCTGTCGGCGGGGCGAGTGTGGCTTCCAGCGTTTTCGTGGTTGTCGCGGTCATGCTACTGGTCATCCACGTAGTCCATCAGCACGTCAATGCTTACTTGGCCAGTCGTAGCGAGGAAGTATCCCGGTTGCCAGAACGCATCTTCGAGCGTCTGTGTCACTTCAGGGAACTCTGACCGAATCCGGCGGGACGTGACACCTTTGAGCGAGTTGATGAACTTCGTGAGGTCTGTGGTTGGTTTGGTCCGAACAGAGGCCGACCGACTCCCGATGTATATAAACATACAGCATTACATATAAGATATCGAAGTGCGGCGAACTGTTCCAGTTGCACTTGATGTGGACAGTGACGACGCCGCACTCCTTGTAGACACAGTGGATACGTTCCTTTGGTCAGCTCAATACGTTGTTGACCACGCCTTTCAGGGCGAATATGTGACAACGAGCAAGACGACGCTTGATAACGAAACCTACGACGATGTGCGAAAGCAAACTGGTGGGTTCAATGGTGGTTTAGTGCAAGCCGCTCGAAACAAAGCTGCTGAAGCCTGCAAAAGTGTCGTGCGAAAGTGGGAACATGGAAAGAAAGCTAGCAAGCCCCAGTTCACCAGTCCACACGTTGTCTACGACCACCGAACAGCGACGTTTCACGACGACTATGTGAGCCTCGCCACAACAGATGACCGTGTTGAGTGTGAGTACGTGCTTCCTGACAGAGATAGCGACACACCACACGCAGAATACTTGTTCTCTGATGTGTACGAAACCACTGGGGCAGAATTACATCATACGAACGGCAACTGGATGCTTCACATCCATTGCAAGAAGGAAATGGAGTCTGACACGCCGGAACAGGTGACGACCACGCACGGAACGGTGCTTGGCGTTGACCTCGGTGTGAATAACCTTGCCGTCGCTTCGACAGGTACGTTTTGGACGGGTGACGAGTTCGACCATTGGCGACGTGAGTACGAAAACCGACGTGGCGATCTCCAAGCCTGTGGCACACGGTGGGCACACGAAAACATCCAAGCAGTCGGGCGAAAAGAGACGGGGAGATTCAAGCAAACGATTCACCGCATTAGCAACGAGTTGATCGAAGAAGCCCGCGAGT